>Ga0194132_10003243_pt1 | contig 29279 bp, 27 predicted proteins | sample TA2KigOf80mmetaG_FD_148612 | JGI IMG/M metagenome (GOLD analysis project Ga0194132, IMG submission 148612) | Freshwater microbial communities from Lake Tanganyika, Tanzania - TA2015054 Kigoma Offshore 80m | ecosystem: Environmental > Aquatic > Freshwater > Lake | place: Tanzania: Lake...
CAACCACGCCAGGCGCGACCCCGGCGTGGCTATGCGAACATACCATGGGGTCCCGAAACGGATTCCCAAAACCGGAACTTTCTACTTGGCCGGGAATAGGAACTTTCTACTTGGCTCCGACACAGGGGGGGACAGGAGGGTTCACACGGGCTCCACAACAGTCTTCGAAACCGTTCCGGGGTTGAGAGGACGGGGGTGCGAACGATTCGATCCACCACGGGGCGGAAGGCACAGGGTTTGGCGCCGCCCAGGCGACGAACCTGCGGCGGGCCAGAGGTCCCTTTCGCCGGACTGGAGCGATTTTTCAACTCCCAGGCTTGAGACGACCCATTCGGTGGAGATGCCTTCGCGCCGGGCGCGGACAGAGCGGCCGCGATGACAATCCCGGTGGTCCGGTACCGTTAATCCGGGACATGCCGTGTGCTCCGGGCACAGCGGTTGCCTGGGCGCCGTCAGTGGGTCATCGAATAGATGATGTAGTTCAGGCCCAGGCGGTAGGCGAAGCTGGTCATGGCTTCGGGGTATTCGGGCATGTCGGCGTGCTCCCAGGCGTCGCCGATGTCCATGTTGAAGTTGATGGCGACCAGCAGGCGCCCGCGCTCATCGTGGATGCCACGCCAGGTGGGCGGGACGGCTTGCGGCTGGACGGTGATGCCGCCTCCTGGGGCTCGGCGGAGGTGGCGAAGGCCGGGAATGTACGTGCGCTCCTTGATCTGGTAGTGGAGGTTCATGGCAGGGTGGTCCGGATCGAGTTCTTCGATGAGCGCGCCGGGGAACAGGCGGAGCATCGACTGGCGGAAGAGTTCCCAGTCCTCGAAGCCGTGGAAGTCATCGACGACGAGGAAGCCGCCGCGGTTGAGGTATTCCCGGAGCCGGCGGATTTCGAGGTCCGAGAGGTCCCACCAGCCGACCTGGGTGGCGTAGAGCCAGGGGTGGTCGAAGATGCGGTCGTCCTTGAGGTGCATGTGGAGGCCCACGCCCGTGTCGATTCGGGTGAGGCGGCGGATGCCTTGGGCAAAGTGGATTTCGGCGGCGGGCCAATCCTGGCGCCACCAGCCGCGGCCGCCGCCGGCGAAGCGGAAGCCGCCCTGAGCGCGGCCGGACTGAAAGATGTCGGTGTATTCCATGCGGATGAAGTGGAACTCGGCGCGGGAGGGAAACTCGGGCTCCGCCGCGGTGAGGGCACAGCAGAGAGCCGCCGCAAGGAGCCGCATGGAAGGGTTATTCGGCGGGCCGTGTGATTTGGATGTCGACGGTGATGGTGACTTCGTCGCTGACGGCGACGCCGCCGGTTTCGATAGCCCGGTTCCAGGTGATGCCGAAATCCTTGCGGGCGATGCGGGCGCGGCCGCTGGCGCCGATGCGAAGGAGACCACGGTCCTTGACGGGCTGCGAGATGTCCTCGAAGTCGAAGACCACGGGCCGGGTGACACCGCGCATGGTGAGGTCGCCCGAGACCTTGAGGTGGCCAGGGCCGGCGGGTTCGGTTTTGGTGGAGCGAAAGACGATCTTGGGGTGCCTGGCGACGTCGAAGAAATCGGCGCCCTTGAGATCGGCGTCGCGCTTGGGCTCGCGGGTGTCGATGGTTGTGGCGTCGACTTCGGCGTGCACGAAGGTGTCCTGGGGCTTGGCCGGGTCGAACCGGGCTTTGCCTTCCACCTTGCCGAACTGGCCGCGGACGGTGGAGACCATCAGGTGGCGCACCGCGAACTGCACCGAGGAGTGGGCACGGTCAACGGTCCACTCCTGGGCATTCAGCAGAGGCACGGAAGCCGTCACGGCAAAGCAGAGCGCAGCGTATTTCATGGAAGCCTGCTTTCAGTATAGGCGCGGGCGGTGGGCTAGAATCCCGGGAAGTCGCGCTTCTGGGCGGTGGCGACGACGGAGCGGGAGAGGTAGGGGTATGGGTTGACCGGGGTTCCGTGCATACGAACTTCGTAGTGGACGTGGGGTGAGGTCACGCGGCCGGTGGCTCCAGAGTAGGCGATGGTATCGCCACGGCGGACGCTCTGGCCGGGCAGGACATCGAACCGCGAGAGGTGGGCGTAATAGGTGCTTAGACCATTGCCGTGATCGACAACGATCAGGCGGCCGTAGGCTCCGAACCACTCAGCGTGACGGATGACGCCATCGGCAGTGGCGTGCACGGCCGTGCCGACAGCGGCCGAGATGTCGACGCCGGTGTGGAAGGCGCCGCCGCCGGAGAAGGGGTCGACGCGCTTGCCAAAGTAGCTGAGCAGGCGGCCTTGGACGGGCCAGAGGCCGGGCCGGGTATCGGTGGGGCGGACGAAGGAAGGAGCAGTGCGGTAGAAGCGGGTGAAGTTGACGGTCCGGAGGTGATCGTATTCCTGGATACTCTCTTTGAGCGTGGGGACCAGGCGGCCTTCGCTGGTGATGTCAGCAGGACCCACCAAACGTTGCTTGATGCCGTAGGCCACCGAGACTTCGCTGGCGAAAAGCTGGAGCGAAGCCAACTGCTGGTTCTTTTCCTGGGACTCCTTTTCGAGGCGTTGGTAGCGGTTCTTTAACGCATCAACTTCGGCCCGCAAATTATTGTAATTAGAGACCTTAAGAACCATCCGGACATAGCTTGAAAGCATGCCGGCCAGGGACACGGCTCCGAACAGAGCCAAGGCGAGAACGGAATAGAGTACGGTTTGCGAGATGTGGATCCGGCGCAACCTGCCATGCAGGGAATGAGCCAAAACCACGATGAAGTAAGGCTGCTTCAACAGGCGGTCCTTCAACAGGAGTTCGGTTCGGGATGCCCAAAAACCGGGCCATCCAAAAGTATCGAGGATGCTCCTCGGAGGTCACCCGGGCCCAAACGGGGCGGAATGCCTAGAGGTACTATCGTTAACGGATTTTTAACTTTAGCAGGGCGGGTGGTGGGAAGTCAATCCCGATTTCCGCCTTGCGGGGTGCAATTCCCCGCCCTGCGCCTTAACACTGGCTGTGTGTGTGTCCACCCGGTTCCTGACAGGAGCCTAGCTCGAGGCGTCGACGAGGTAGCCGTTGAAGACCACGACCGCTTGCCGGCCGGACTGGGCCGCATGCCGATCACGGCAGAGGTGGAGCCGCCAGACGTGTTGAAGCAGTCGGGCCCTCAGCATCATTATCCCGAGGGCGCCAGCCGCGTGAGAACAATTGTCAGTCGTTTCGGAAAAGTCCTATGGGATGGATTACACTACCTGTAGGCTTATGAAACTAGGCGCGTTGTGTGTTCTGGCCGCGATGTGCGGCCCGGTGGCGGGGCAAACGGTGCGGTTCAAGACCGCGTTGGGTGATATCGATGTGCAGCTGCTGCCGGAGTCGGCTCCGGCGACGGTTCGGAACTTCCTGAACTACATGAACAAGGGGGCTTACGACAAGTCCTTTATCCACAGGTCGGTGGCGGGGTTTATCGTTCAGGGTGGCGGATACCGGTTCACGGGATCGGTTTCAGAGATCCCGCAGGACGCGCCGGTGCGAAATGAGTTCCGACTGTCGAATTTGCGGGGAACCATTGCGATGGCGAAGCTGGGCAACGATCCCAACAGCGCGACCAATCAGTGGTTTTTCAACCTGGGCGACAACTCGCGGAACCTGAATAATCAGAACGGCGGGTTCACGGTGTTTGGACGGGTGGCCAACTCGGCGAGCCAGGGCATTGTGGACCGGATTGCGGCTGTTCCGGTACCGAACCCTCCTATTTTCGCGTCGCCATTCGATCAACTGCCGTTGATCAACTACCGTGGCGGGCAGGTGGGCGAGCAGCATCTGGTGATGATTCAGTCCATTGCCTTGGCTGACCCGCCGCCAGCGATTGGAGAGGGCGGCGTTATCTCACTCAGTTCGTTCGGGCGGTATGGGTATGCGGCGCCGGGATCCTTGATTGAGATTTACGGGTCGAACCTGGGCGGGAATGCCAGCAGGGGCTGGACCGGGTCCGATTTCCGGGACAACGCGGCTCCCACTTCGCTTGAGGGCGTATCGGTGAACATCGGCGGGCAGCAGGCGTTTGTGGCGTTTGTCAGTCCGGGGCAGATCAACGTGCAGGTACCGGCTGGGGTTGCGACGGACAGGCCGGCAAACGTGGTGGTGACCGCCAAGGGAGCGGAGAGCGCGCCGGTGGCGCTCCCGATGCGTCCGTTAGCCCCAGGCCTGCTGGCGCCGCCCGAGTTCAAGGTGGAAGACAGGCAGTACGTCGCGGCGATCCATTCGGCGACAGGCGAGTTTGTGACAAACGGCAAGGTTCCGAACCAGCCGAATGCTCCGGCGATGCCTGGCGAGATTCTGGTCATCTACGCCATCGGGCTGGGGCCACTGGACTCCTCGACGCCGTTTGCCGGGCAGATTGTCAAGGAAGCGACCAAGATCCGGGCGTCGATCGAGATCAAGATCGGGGACCAGACGGCCGAAGTGCTCTACGCGGGCTTGGCGCCGGAACTGGTGGGGATCTACCAGATCAATGTGCGGGTGCCGGCAGGGCTCGCCGCCGGGGATCACCGGGTGGTGATGACCCTGAGCGGCGAGGAAGTGCCGCAGACGCTGTTCCTCCCCGTGGCGCGGTAGTTATTCCGCCCAGCCGTGGGCATCGCGCACGGCGATCATGGCTGCGAGCACGTCGTTCCAGGTGCCTTGCCGCATCATCGTTTCGTTCGAAAACATGCAGCCGTCCCAGCAGATGTGCCGGAAGGCCTTGGTGTTCGAGCCATCGGGGTTCTTGAGCCAGTGGCCGGCATCACGGGCGATGCTGAGCTTGCCGTTGGGATCGTTGGGCAGGCAGTGGCGGCCGGTCTTGTCGTGGGAGCCGGAGCCTTTCACCGTAGCGTCGTTCTGGGCGACATGAAAATCGATGGTCCAGGGGCGGAGCGCGGCCGTCATGGTGGCGAGGGCGCTGGTCAGGGTGCCGCTGTCCGACCAGTCGAAGCCATCGGGCAGGATGCGGTCCTGCGGGGCGTTGTAGCCCATGGTGTAGAGCAGCGTGTGCGCCATGTCGGCCTGGAAGCCGATGACGCCGGGACGATCGGTGGCTTCGAGGGTCCGGACCATTTCGCGCCAGCTATGCATGCCGCCCCAGCAGATCTCGCCTTCGGCGGCGAGGCGTTCGCCGTGATCGCTGGCGATGTCGCAGGCCTGGCGGAAGGTGGCGGCGATGCGGGTGGTGTTCGCGGCCGGGTCCTGAGCCCAGTCACCGGGGGACGAAGCGGAATCGATGCGGACCACGCCGTGGGGCCGGGCGCCGAGTTGGCGGAGTTTGGCGGCGATCCGGCAGGCCTTGCGGACCTGCGTTAGGAAATTGGTCCGATCCTCATCGCTGCCCATGGCGGAACCGCCGCCGGTGGGCGGCCAGACGGGAGCGACGACGGAGCCGATGGCAAGGCCGAGGCCGCCGATCTTGTCCGCGAGGCGGGCGAGGTCGTCATCGGAGGAGTCGATGGACACGTGGGGATCGAAGAGGAAGAGATCGACGCCTTCAAACCGCTGCCCGTTGACGCTGGCTTCCGCGGTAAGGCGGAGCATGGTGTCGAGGTCGATGGGCGGCTCCGAATCGGGACCCTTGCCGACGAGGCCGGGCCACATGGCGTTGTGGAGTTTCGGGAAGTTGTTGGCGGACGGCATTAGGTACAGGATACCCGAACTCAGCCAAGCCGCAACGCTCGCGCCGGCGACCACCCCGGCCTTTGCCGGCTGGTTATGTCCAGAGTTCGTTCACCGGGCCGTAGAGGTCATCCGCGGCGTACGGGACATACTCGAAACCGCGGCCCAGCGGGTCATCGTAGCGGATCTTGGTCCAGTTGATGCCGAGGGCGGAATAGATGGTGGCTTCGATGTCTTCGGGCCGGACATCGCGATTGCGGGACCAGCCGTGGGTGGCGGTGGCGGAACCGGACGCATTGGTGGAACCGATGGACCGGCCTCCCTTCACTCCGGCGCCCGCGACGGCGCAGAACTGTTGCAGGAAGTGATCGCGGCCGGCAGCGCCGGACAGGGGTCCGACGGTGCGGCCGAATTCGCCCGCGACGACGACCAGCGTCTCCGAGAGCAGGCCGCTGGATTTGAGATCGCCGAGCAGTGTGGCCAGTCCGTTATCGAACGTACGGCCCAGGGTGAAGATGTTTGAGCCATTCGGGTTCTGGGCGCCGTAGATATCGTTGTGCATGTCCCAGCCGCCGAGAGTGATCTGAATGAAGCGTGTGCCCTGATTGGCCGCCAGCACCTGCCTGGCGACGAGACAGGCGTTGCCGAAGCCGCTGTTGCCGTAGCGGGCGCTTTCGGCGGGAGTGAAGCGGAAGGCTGTATCGACGACGGGGCTGTACATGAGCCCTTTGGCGGACTGGTAGAACTTATCGTAGTCCTCGACATCCTTACCCAGGGGCGACTTCTCACGAAGCGGGGCATCGAGGGCGCGAAGCCGTGAGTACATCGTTTCAAAGCGTGACTGGCCGTGGACATTGGTGGTGTCGGGCAAGCCGGTGGCGCCGGGGCTCAGACGGAATGGCGCGTGGGTGGCGGGAAGGTAGCCGGAGCCGACGGCGCCGGCGGAGTTCAGGGCGAGGAAGGGCGGGAAGATCTTGGAGGGGTCGGCTTTCTCGGCGGCGACAATGGAGCCGATGTTGGGGGCGATGTCACCGAGGGCGGCGGCGGGGTTGCGGCCGATCTGGCTCCATTGCTGGGCCAGCGAGTGAACCAGGGCCCAGGAGCGCATGGAGCGGATGACGGCGATATCGGGCAGGCGTTCGGCCAGTTTTGGCAGGATGCCGGTGGGCCATTCGAGGCCGCCGATGGTGGCGGGGTTGACGCGCGACGGGGTGACTCCGTTCACCATCTTCAGATCGAAGGTATCGATGTGCGAGGGGGCTCCGGCGAGGAGAATGAAGATCACCTGGCGGGCGGTATCGCGGGTGGTGACATCAAGTTCGCGGACCGTGTCCCCGGCGCGCGCGGGCTGGGCGAGCCAGGAGCCGGTGACAGCGGCGCCGGCAAGTTCAAAGAAGCGCCGGCGGGACAGGTGGGGCTTCTCGAAGATGGCGCGGTGGGGGTGGGGGTGCCTTTGGATGAAGCGGTCGAAATCAGCCTGGTTTTTCATGGTGCGGTCCTGAGCAATTCCTGATTAGTAGTTGAAGAGGAAGTCGACCTTGTTGTAGAGGGCCCAGAGGAGGTTCTCCACTTCGCGGTCGCGGCTGGGGGATTGCAGTTGCTCGACGGCGGCCAGGCGTTCCTGGGCCCTGGGGTAGCGGGAGAGGACAGCAAGGAACAGGCGGTCCACCAGTTCCGGGTCAGGGAGCGAGAGGCTGGAGCGGAGGAGGCTGGAAGCCGGGGTTGTGGAGACGCGGACCCGGTTCATGATGAACGGATCATTCATCAGGTTGAGCGCTTGCGCGATGGAGCCGTCGTCCTTGCGGAGTTCATCATCGCGGTCTCCGCGGAGGAAGGCATCGAGGAAGTCGCGAACGCCGCCGTTGTTCGGCGTGTTGAGCGGCTCGGGAAAATTCATGGCCCAGGAGAGCGTGCCGTAGGGGTCATTCGGGCGGCTGGGATAGCTGGCGGGGACGCCGCTTGAAAGCACCACGGCGTCGTGAACCTCCTCCGCCCAGAGACGGCGCACCAGTTTACGGGCGTAGAGCGATTCCCAGGCGGGATTCCAGTCGCCGTTGTAGCGAGCACTGAGTTGGTAGGCGTTCGAGGTGACGATCTGGCGCATGAGCCACTTGAGGTCGTACCGGGCGTTGATGAACTCCTGGGCGAGGGCGTTGAGCAGACGGGGGTGTGAGGGCTGAAGGGTCCAGGGGCCGGGCGGGGGGTTGTCAGGATCGAGCCGGGCGGGGTCGAACGTGTTGACCGGGTCGACGAGGCCGCGTCCGAAGAAAGCGGCCCAGATGTAGTTGACGGCGGCGCGGGCGAACTGGAAGTCAGCGGTGACCTCCCGGGCCAGTGCGTCGCGGTAGTTTTCGCCGGGGTTAGGACCTTTGCCCGAGAAGGGATAGACCGGGGCGACGGTGGGTTGTTCGGCGGAGCCGACGCGGGCGGGGCGATTGCCGGTGGTGGTGTTAAGACGATAGTTGGACGCGGTGCGGGCGGGGGCGTTATCGATGGCCCAATAGTAGGGCTGCGGCTGTCCGGGTGTGACCGCGGCGCGGCGGGTGTTGGTGCGGGCGAAGTAGCCGGCCAGGCCCCAGGCGGACATGCGCGTGGCGGAGCGGCCCCACAGGCTGAGGGTATCCAGCCGGTTGCGTCCGCTGTGACAGAGAATGCAGTTCATGTGCGAGATGCCCAGGAAGACGTCGGCGACATTGGCTGCCTGCTGATCGTAAATGTCCTGGACGGGGCCGCCGGTGACGAAGCCGCCCACCAGCCAGTTGAGTTGGCCGTCTTCATAGCTGTGATCGCCGGTGGGGGCAATGAGTTCCCGGGCCATGCGGTCATAGGGCTTGGCGGATTCAAGCGATGAGCGGATCCAGGCGTTGAAGGCAGCCGCGCCCTCCGGGAAGCGGCGCACCTGGGTGGAGTTTGAGTTGTTGCGGTAGAGATCGCCGAAGAAGGTGGTCCACTTGGAGGCCCATTCCGGGCGGCGGAAGAGATTCTCAATGAGGTGCGTGCGGCGGGCGTCATTGCGATCGGCCAGGAACTCGCGGGCCTGCTGTTCGGTGGGAATGCGGCCGGTGAGATCGAGTGTCACGCGGCGGAGGAACTCGGCGTCGGTGGCGGGCTCGGCGGGTTTGACACCGGCCTGGGCCATGGCTTCAAACAGATGCCGGTCGATGGTGCCCTGCGGATCGGCTTGCGGGCGGGTGGACAGGGAGTAAGAGCCGGTGGGCGCCGCCAGACGGCTGGCGACAAGCCCGGTGAGTTCGCCGCGCGCCGAAGAGCCGCGGCCGAGCTGGCGCAGGCGGGCCTCGCGATGACGTTCGGCGGCTGGACCGAAGAGCGAGCAGTTGGCGTGATCGACGGCTGGTTCCGCGTCGAGATCCGGTTGTTGGGCGCGCGCCGCGGCGGCCATCAGAATGAGAGCGGCTGAGAGTCGCATGAGTGTACCCCTCCCGGTACGGCCCGGCGTGGCCTCAGATGCGCTTGGGCCCCGTTGCCTCGCGCCGCCCGCCGGTTAATTCCTTGAACCCTATGGTAGATTGGGAGTTTCGGTAGTTTTTTCCGGCACTCCCCAACACAATGCCAGACGAGCCAGCCCCCACGGTGGGCGATCAGTTCCAGCGCCTTTGCCAGATCATGGCGCGGTTGCGTGGACCGGGCGGCTGCCCCTGGGATCGCGAACAGACCTTTGACACCCTGAAGCCCTACCTGGTGGAAGAGGCGTATGAGGTGCTGGATGCGATTGACCGCAGGGATTGGGCGGGGCTCGCCGAGGAGTTGGGCGATCTGATACTGCAGCCTGTGTTTCTCGCGCAGATGGCCTCCGAGCTTCCTGCTGGAACAGGGTTTCATATCGGCGACGCGCTTAATAATATTAGCGAAAAGCTGATTCGGCGGCATCCCCACGTGTTTTCGGATGGCAAGGCGGATACCGCGCAGGCGGTGACGGCGCGGTGGGACGAGATCAAGCAGGGGGAGAAGGCGGCCAAGGGTTTGGCTCCGGCGGCGCTGCTGGATGGGGTGCCGCGGGCGCAGCCGGCGCTGGTTGAGGCGCAGCAGTTGACGGCGAAGGCGGCAAAGGTGGGCTTCGACTGGCCGGAGGCGGGCCAGGTGGTGCAAAAGCTGGAGGAGGAGACGGCGGAGTTCCGCGATGCGCGGGCGGTGGGCAGCCGCGACCGGATGGAAGATGAACTGGGTGACTTGCTGTTCGTGGTGGTGAATCTGGCTCGCTGGCACCAGGTGGACGCGGAGCAGGCGCTGCGCCGGGCAAACGCCAAATTCCGGCGCCGGTTCGGCCACGTGGAGCGGGCGCTGGGGCCGCGGCTGGGCGAGGCGGGGCTGGACGAGATGGAAGGGCTTTGGTTAGAGGCAAAGGGGCTAGAGGCAAAGCGCGAGGAGGCTTCCGGGCGTGATTGAGATTCGGGCACTCACCGAGGTCCGCGAGTTTGAGCGGTGCGTGGAGTTGCAGCGCATCATCTGGGGCTTCAGCGACGTGGAACTGCTGCCGGTGCGGCTGTTCATTGTGGTGTCGAAGATTGGCGGCCAGGTGTTTGGGGCGTTCGACGGACCGGCGATGGTGGCGTTTTGCGTGTCGACGCCAGGGGTGAAGGCGGGCGGAGAGGTGTTCCTGCACAGCAACATGCTGGGGGTGCTGGCGGAGCATCGCGATACGGGCGTGGGGCGGCGTTTGAAGCTGGCCCAGCGGGACGATGCGCTGGCGCGCGGGATCGGGCTGATTGAGTGGACGTTCGATCCGCTGGAAGTGAAGAACGCGTTCTTCAACATGGAGCGGCTGGGCGCGGTGGTGCGGCGCTATGTGCTGAACCAGTATGGGATCAGCGGCAGCCATCTGCATGCCGGTCTGCCGACGGACCGCTGCATCGCCGAATGGTATGTGGGCAGCGATCGCGTGCGGACAACGCTTGAGCGCGTGCCGGTGGAGCGCCCGGCGGTGGAAGCCCGGATTGTGGTGCCCGCGGCGGTTGCCGATTGGAAGAAGAGCGACCCGCGGCGGGCGCGCGAGGCGCAGGCCGAGGTGAGCCGGCAGTTTCTTGAGCATTTCCGGAGTGGGCTGGCCGTGACCGGTTTCGAGAAGACGGATGAAGCAGGGACGTACTTACTAGGACGATGGGAATCCAAATAGAGCAGATTGTGCTGCGGGAGATCCGCATGCCGCTGGTGCACTTTTTCGAGACCAGCTTTGGGCGCACCTATGAGCGGGTGATAGTGCTGGTGGAGGTCCGCCAGGGCGGCGTTTCAGGCTGGGGCGAGATCACGTGCGGAGAGAACCCCTTCTATAACGAGGAGTGGACCGATGCCGCGTGGATGATTGCCCGCGACTTCGTGGCGCCGCGGGTGCTGGGCGTGGCGCTTGAATCCGCGGCTGCCTTGGGCGCGCGATCGGCGCACATTCGCGGTCACCGCATGGCGCGGGGCGGCGTTGAGGCGGCGGCGTGGGATCTGGAGGCGCGGCTGGCCGGTGTTCCGCTGTGGAAGCAGCTTGGCGGCGGGGCGCGGCGGGAGATTCCGTGCGGTGTGTCGATCGGGATTCAGGACTCGGTGCCGCAGCTGCTGAAGAAGATCGAGACCGAAGTGAACGACGGCTATCAGCGGATCAAGATGAAGATCAAGCCGGGATGGGACGTGGAGGTGATCCGCGAGGTGCGGCGCGAGTTTCCGTCGATCAAGCTGATGGCGGACGCGAATTCGGCGTACACCCTGGCGGATATCGAGCACCTGAAGCGGCTGGACGAGTTCTATCTGATGATGATCGAGCAGCCGCTGGCGCACGACGAGATCATCGACCATGTGCCGCTGCAGGCCGCCCTGCAAACGCCGATCTGCCTGGATGAGTGCATCCGTTCGGCGCATCATGCCGAACAGGCCATCCGGATGCGGGCCTGCGGGATCATCAACATCAAACTGGGGCGCGTGGGCGGCTTCACGGAGGCCAAACGCGTGCATGATGTGTGTCAGGCGGCCGGTGTGCCGGTGTGGTGCGGCGGCATGCTTGAGGCCGGAATCGGGCGGGCGCACAACGTGGCGCTTTCCACGCTTCCCAATTTCGTGCTGCCGGGCGATGTGTCGGCGAGCAAGAGGTACTGGAAGCGCGACATCATCGCACCCGCCGTTGAGACCACTGCGCGCGGCACCATCGAGATCCGGGACGAGGCCGGTTTCGGCTACGGGATCGATCACCAGTTCCTGAAAGAGGTGACGGTGCGAGAGGAGACGCTGGGGTGATGTCCACCGGGGGGACGCTTGCCGGAGCGCTGGCTCCGCGGCGTCTCCGGCAGCGCAGGCCTCCTTCGAAGACTCAGCTCTACACGCTGCTCTTCCTGATGGTGCTGTTCTGGGCTTACAACTTCGTGGTGGTGAAGACGGCCATCCAGCATCTGCCGGGCATGGTGATGGTGGGGTTGCGGATCGCCCTGGCGACGCTGTTCATTGTGCCCTATTACTGGTCGCGCGGGCCGCACCATGTGGAGTGGAGCGAACTGCCGCGGCTCATGCTGATTGGGGCTTTGGGCGTGTCGGTGAACCAGTTCTTCTTCGTGCTGGGGATTGAGCGCACCAGTGTGGCGCATGCGGCGATCACGGTGGGGCTGTCGCCGATGATCGTGCTGGCCATGTCGTCCTGGGTGGGGCATGAGCGGCCGTCGGCGCGGAAGATCGTGGGCATGGCGGTGGCGCTGGGCGGTGTGCTCTTCATTCAGCTGTCAAAGGGCGGCGACAGCCGGGCAACCCTGCTGGGCGATTTCTGCATCTTCCTGAGCATCGTTTCGTTCGCCATCTTCACCGTGTTCGGCAAACACATGACCGAAAGCCATGGCGGGGCCGTGGTGAACACCTGGGCGTATGTCGGCGGAACGCTGCTGTTTGCCCCGTTGGCGCTGTGGCAGGGCTGGGGGTTCGATTTCTCAACCGTCCCGGGCACGGTGTGGCTGGGCATTCTTTACATGGCCGTGTTCCCGTCCGTGCTGAGTTATCTGATCTTTTACTGGGCGCTGACGCACATTCCGGCCTCCCGCGTTTCCGCTTTCAGTTATCTGAACCCGTTTCTGGCGACACTCTTCGCCATCCTGATGCTGGGCGAGAGTCTTTCCCCGGCGTTCATCACCGGCGGTCTGCTGGTGCTGTTGGGTGTTTTTGTGACGGAGCGCGGCTGATGGCGGGTTTCATCCGGCTGCTGCGTTCCAATCCGAACTACCGGGCGGTGTGGGTGGGGCAGGTGGTCAGCGAAGTGGGCGACCACTTCAACAACATCGCCGTGTTCTCACTGGCCATGAAAGACACCGGCAATGGGACCGTGGTGGCGGCGGTGATGATCGCACGCGCAGTGCCGATGCTGCTGGCGGGACCCCTGGCGGGCGTGGTGCTGGACCGTCTGGACCGCAAGCACGTGATGATGGCTAGCGACCTGGCCCGCGCCGTTCTGGCCGCACTCTTCATTCAGGCGCAGGCGGCGGACCGGGAATGGCTGCTCTACCTGCTGAGCGCGGTGATGATGTTCGCCTCACCGTTCTTTTCGGCGGGGCGCGCGGCGATTCTGCCGCGCATCGCGAGCGCTGAAGAGTTGCATTCGGCGAACTCGCTGATGCAGACGACGCAGTGGACGACGACGGCGATTGGTGCGTTTCTGGGCGGGGCCACGGTGGCGGGATTCGGCTATGAGTGGGCTTTTTTTCTGAACTCGATGTCGTTCCTGTTTTCGGCGTGGTCGATTTCGCGGCTGCGTGTGCCGGAGAGGCACTTCCGTGCGGAGCGGCGGTCGTTGACGGAGGTGGATGTGGTGCGGCCGTGGCATGAGTATGCCGAGGGTTTGCGGTACATCCGGGGCAATCCGCTGGTGCTGGCAATCGTGCTGGTGGCGGCGGGTTGGGCGACGGGCGGCGGGGCGGCGCAGATCCTGTTTTCGATTTTCGGCGAGGCGGTGTTCCATCGCGGGCCGGAAGGGATCGGACAGATCTGGGGCGCGGCGGGGACAGGCCTGATTGTGGGCGGAATCTTCGCCCATTGGCTGGGGCGGCGGATTGGATTCGAGGGGTACAAGAACACCATCTGGATCTGCTACATCCTGCATGGCGGGGCCTACGTTGTGTTCAGCCAGATGCGGGAGTACTGGCTGGCGCTGGTGTTCATCGCGCTGTCGCGGGCGGCGGTGGCGGTCTCCTCGGTCCTGAACTTTTCGCAGCTCATCGGGCATGTCCGCGACGAGTACCGGGGGCGTGTGTTCGCCACAATTGAAACCATCACGTGGTCTGTCATGATGATATCGATGGCGGCGGCGGGCTGGGCATCGGTGAGCGTGGATCCGCGGACCATCGGCCTGGTTTCGGGTGTGCTGAGTTCCACCACGGCGCTGTTCTGGGGCTGGGCCAACGCCACCGGAAGGCTGCCGGAACCGGAGCGTAGCGGCGTGGACCCGGCGGATATCGAAGTGCATGGGGAGGCGACCACTTGACGTATCGGATCCTATTGTTGCTGGCGGCAGCCACCGCCCTGGCCCAGGACTACGACGTGATCATCCGCGGCGGGCGCATTGTCGACGGCATGGGCAACGCGTGGTATCGCGCGGACGTGGCGGTGAAGGACGGACGCATCGCGGCCATTGGAACACTGGCGGACAGGCGTACCGCCAGGCGCACCATCGACGCGCAGGGCATGGTGGTGGCGCCGGGGTTCATCGACATGATGGCGGCCACGAGTTTGCCGCTGCTGGTGGATTCCGAGAGCGCCGGGAGCAAGCTGCGGCAGGGGATCACCACGATGCTGGCGGGGGAGGGCAACTCGGTGGCGCCGCAGAATGATCGAACATTCGCCGAGATGAACCTGCCCGCCGGACTGCGCTGGCGGACCTTTGCCGAATATCTCAAGCTGCTGCGCGCCAAGGGGATCCGCCTGAACGTGGTGCACAACGTGGGCGCCGCGCAGGTGCGCCGCGTGGTGATGGGTGTTGAGAACCGCGAGCCCACGCCTCAGGAGATGGAGGCGATGAAGGCGCACGTGGAAGAGGCAATGCGGGCGGGGGCGGTGGGCGTTTCGACCGCGCTGATCTACCCGCCGGGCACCTATGCGACCACGGGCGAACTGGTGGAGCTTTGCAAGGTGGCGGCGCGGTACGGCGGCTTCTATTCGACGCACATGCGGAACGAGAGTTCGAAGCTGATCGAGGCGATCTCGGAGTCGCTTGAGATTGGGGAGAAGGCCGGCCTGCCGGTGCATATCTATCATTTGAAGGCGGCAGGAGAGGACAACTGGCCGTTGATGGCGCGGGCGATTGGAATGATCGCCGAGGCGCGGTCGCGGGGCCGTGACGTGACGGCGGACACCTATCCCTACATCCGGAACGGGTTGAATCTCGGGTCCTTCATTCATCCGCGGCACTATTCGGCGGGCGCCCCGGCTTTGCATTCGAAGCTGGCGTCGCCCGGGTTCCGGACGGAGTTGCGGGCCGAGATTGAAAGCGACACCACGTGGGAGAACTGGTACCGGCACGTGGGCCGCAACTGGGACAACGTTCTGGTGGCTTCCTTTAAGAAGGCGGAGGACAAGAAGTACGAGGGGAAGAGTGTGGCGCAGATCGCGTCGCTTCAAGGGAAGGACCCCTGGACGGCTTTCTTCGACCTGGTGGTGGCGTCGGACCCAAGCGTGAACCCCAAGAGCATGAACGAGGATCAGAAGCATCAGGCCATGCGCGCCGAATGGTTGAGCTTTGACACCGACGCCGAGCCGATCAATATCGCGAAGGCCACCAGCACGCATCCGCGCGCCTTCGGAGCGTTTCCACGCGTGCTTGCGCGTTATGTTCGCGAGGCGCGGGTGATCACGCTGGAAGCCGCCATTCGCAAGATGACTTCCCTGCCCGCCAACCGCCTGAAGCTGTTCGACCGCGGGCGTTTGGCGCCCGGCATGGCGGCCGACATCGTGATTTTTGACCCGGACCGTGTGGAGGACCTGGCCACGTTCGAGAAGCCGCTGGCATTCCCCAAGGGCATCCCCTACGTGCTGGTGAACGGGCACGTGGCGGTGGACAACGACTCGATGACGGCTGAAATGGGAGGCCGGACGCTGTGACCGCCGCCTCCCGCCGGATGCTGCTGGCGGCGCCGTTCGCCGTGGCGTGCCGGCGCGGGAAGGCGATTGGATTCCCCGGATTCGCGTTCGTGGCCAACAGCCAGGGGAGCGCGGTGGCGGCGGTGGATCTCACCACGTTCACGTTGGTGCGCCACATCCGCCTGGACGATCACCCGGCGCAGTTGATCTCGCTTGGGGCCAGCGTCTATGCACTGACGCCGGCCACCGGCAGCGTGCATGAACTGGACCCGGCGCGGATGGCGTTCCGCCGCAAGACCCGGATCAACGGGACCGCGATCGCAATGCAGGCGGACCCAAGCGGGCGGGCGATCTGGGTGTTATGCCGTGAGAATCGCGAACTGGCGCGGCTCTCGCTTGAGACGTTCACAGTGGACCGGCGGGTAAAGCTGCCCGCCCCGCCGCTGAGCTTCGCGCTTTCGCCCGAGACGCCGCAGGCGGCCATCGCCACCGACACCGGCATCGCGGTGGCCGGCACGGAGGCAGGCGCGGCGGTGCGGACGGCGGCCTTCGAAGGTCCGGCGGGACCGGTGGCGTTCCTGAAGAATGGCCGGCTGATTCTGGCGGGAGACCCGGCGAACTCTCGCCTTGCCGTGCTGGATCCCGCCACGGCGGCTCCGGTGGCGCACCTGCCCCTGGCGGTCAAACCCAGGCGATTTTGCTTCAACCAGGACGGCGGCCAGCTGTTCATTACCGGCGAAGGCGGCGCGGTGGCGATTGTGTACCCCTACCAGACGCAGGTGGCGGGAACCATTCTGGCCGGGCATGCCCCGGGAGCGATGGCGGCCAGCGCGTCCCCGGACTACCTTTTCGTGGCCAACCCGGCGACGGCCAACGTCAGCGTGATCGACATCGGAACGCAGCGGCTGGCGGCGGTGGTGCCGGTGGGGAGCGGGCCGTCCCATATCGCCATCACACCGGATCACCAGTATGCTCTGGTGCTCAACGAACAGTCAGGCGATATGGCGGTGATCCGGATCGCGGTGCTGACGCAGCGGCGGACGAAGGCGGCGCCGTTGTTCACGATGGTGCCGGTGGGGTCGGGTCCGCTGGGGGCCGTGGTGCGGGCTGCCGGATAGAATGAGGATGACGGGACGGACGGATGAGGCGTAAGGAGGGTTCAGCTTGGCGCAGGTGAAGCGGCGGCAGTCCGTGGTGGTGGATATCGGCGGCGTGAAGGTGGGCGGTACGCACCCCATCATGGTGCAGTCGATGACGAACACGGACACGGCGGATGTTCCGGCGACGGTGAACCAGACGATGGCGCTGGCCCGGGCGGGTTCGGAGACCGTGCGCGTGACGGTGAACACCGAGGAAGCGGCTCGCGCGGTGCCGAAGATCGTGGATACACTGCGGGCGTTTGGCGTCCGGGTGCCGGTCATCGGTGACTTCCACTACAACGGGCACATCCTGCTGAAGAAGTATCCTGAGTGCGCGCGGGCGCTGGCGAAGTACCGGATCAACCCGGGGAACGTGAACATTGGCCGGAAGCACGACGATAACTTCCGGACGATGATCGAGTGCGCGGTGGAGTACGGGAAGCCGGTGCGGATCGGGGTGAACTGGGGGTCGCTCGACCAGACGCTGCTGACCGCGCTGATGGACGAGAACGCCCGGGCCGCCGAGCCTCTGGATGCGCGCGCGGTGATGCACCTGGCGATTGTCGAAAGCGCGCTGCGGTCGGCGGCGGCGGCGGAGCGCTACGGCCTTCCGCGGGAGCGCATCATCCTGAGCGCGAAGGTGAGCGGGATGCAGGATCTCATCGACGTCTACCGGCAACTGGCTGCGCGGTGCGACTATCCGCTGCATCTGGGTTTGACGGAAGCGGGGCTGGGAGCGAAGGGTATTGTCTCCACCACGGCGGCGCTGGCGGTGTTGCTGCAGGAAGGCATCGGGGACACGATCCGCGCTTCCCTGACACCGCTGCCCAACGGCGACCGCACCGAGGAAGTTCTGGTGTCGCAACAGATTCTGCAATCGCTTGAGTTGCGCAGCTTCACCCCGCAGGTCACCGCGTGCCCGGGCTGCGGGCGCACCACCAGCACGTTCTTCCAGGAGATGGCGGACCAGATCCAGACCTATCTGCGGGAACAGATGCCGGTGTGGAAGACGCGGCACGCGGGCGTGGAGGAGATGAAGGTGGCGGTGATGGGCTGCGTGGTCAACGGACCAGGCGAGTCCAAGCACGCCAACCTGGGCATTTCACTGCCCGGCACGTTTGAGGAGCCGGTGGCGCCGGTGTACGTGGACGGACGGCTGTTGCGAACGCTGCGGGGCGAAGGGATTGTGGCTGAGTTCACCGGCATTCTGAACGATTACGTGGCGCGTACGTACAAACCCCTGGAACCCGCGCCGGAAGAGCCTTCGGAACAACTGGCCGGCGCGGTTTGACGTGGTACCATAAGGCTTACCCCGCAGCATGATTCGCCCGTTCCGCGGCGCCATCCCCAAGGTGGCCGCATCCTCCTACATCGATCCCAGCGCGCAGGTCATCGGCCAGGTCGAGATCGGCGATGAGAGCAGCGTGTGGCCCAACGTCACCATTCGCGGCGATGTCCACTACATCCGTGTGGGCGCGCGGACGAACATCCAGGACAACAGCGTGCTTCACGTGGACGGGCCGGATTTCCCGATGAATATCGGCGACCGGGTGACGATTGGACATTCCGTCACGCTGCATGGCTGCACGATTGAGGACGAGGCGCTGATCGGGATCGGCGCGGTGGTCCTGAACGGGGCCCGGATCGGCGCGGGCGCCGTGGTGGCGGCGGGCGCACTGGTGCCGGAAGGCGCGCAGATTCCGGCGGGCGCGCTGGCGATGGGCGTGCCGGCCAGGGTGCGGCGCGAGTTGACGGCGGACGAGAAGGCGCGGTTCCGCGAGAACTGCGACCACTACATCGAACTGGCCCAAGCCTATCGCGCGGAGCCGGCGTGAACCCCATCCGGGCCATTCGCGGCACACGCGACATCCTTCCTCCGTCGAGCACGGTGTGGAATCAGGTGGAGACGGTGGCGCGCGAAGTGTTCCGCCGCTACAACTACCAGGAGATCCGGACGCCGGTGTTCGAGGAGACCGGCCTTTTCGCGCGCGGCGTGGGCGCGGAAACGGATATCGTCAGCAAGGAGATGTATACGTTCGAGGACCGCGACGGCGGCTCCCTGACGTTGCGGCCGGAGAACACCGCTTCGGTGATCCGGGCTTATATCGAGCACCGGCTGGACCAGCAGCCGGGCCTGCAGAAGCTCTACTATATGGGGCCCATGTTCCGGCGGGAGAGGCCGCAGAAGGGGCGCTACCGGCAGTTCTACCAGATTGGGGCGGAGGCGATCGGCGCGGGTTCGCCGGCCGTGGACGCGGAAGTGATCGAGATGGTGTGCGAGATCCTGACCCGCTGCGGTGTGGAGGGCTGGAAGCTGTTCGTCAATTCGGTGGGGTGCCCGGAGTGCCGGCCGGTCTACGTGGCGGCCCTGCGGGAGCGTCTGGCGGGTGTGGCGGCCGGGATGTGCCGCGACTGCCAGCGGCGCGCGGAGACCAATCCGCTGCGGGTGCTGGACTGCAAGGTGCCGGAGGATCAGCCGGTGATCGATGCCCTGCCCTCCATTCACGACCATCTGTGCCAGACCTGCCGCGGCCATTTTGACTCCGTGAAGACGTACCTGGCGGACCGTAGCCTTGCGTTCGAGGTGCGGCCGCGGATGGTGCGCGGGCTCGATTACTACATGCGGACAACGTTTGAGATTGTGCATGAGGGGGCGTTGGGGTCGCAGAACTCGGTGCTGGGAGGCGGGCGGTACGACGGGTTGGCGGAATCGCTGGGGTCCAGGGTGGCGGCGCCGGGGATCGGTTTTTCGATTGGCGAAGACCGTCTGGTCATGACCGTGGAAGAGACCACGGCGGCGGCCCGGCACACCATCGACGTGTATGTGGCGCCGATGGGCGAAGCCGCGTTCCGGCACTGCGCCCTGGTGGCGCGGGATCTTCGGAATGCGGGGCTGGTGGTGGAACTGGCGCCGGCCGGGAAGCTGAAGAAGGCGATGGAGACGGCCAACAAGCTGGGCGCGCGGAAGACCCTGCTGGTGGGCGACAATGAGATTACGGCGGGCGCCTATACGCTCAAGGACATGGCCTCGGGCGAACAGACCACCGTGGACCGGACCGGTCTTGCCGAAGCCGTTCGAAACTGACTGAAGACAACGAATCATGCCGGAATCGGTACAACTGGACTTTCTCGGAAACTTGCGCCGCACCCATAGCTGCGGCGCGCTGCGCGCGGAGCATGCGGGAAATCGCGCGCTATTGATGGGCTGGGTGCACCGCCGCCGGGACCTGGGTGGCGTGATCTTCATTCACCTGCGCGACCGGGAGGGAGTATCCCAGGTGGTATTCCGCGCCGACGGCGACACCGCGGTGCACAGCCGCGCGGAGAACCTTCGCAGTGAGTTTGTGGTGGCTGTGGAAGGCCAGGTGGTGCGCCGCAGCGAGGATACGGTGAACGCGGCGATCCCCACGGGCGAGGTGGAGGTAGTGGCCGAGCGTATCTGGATTCTGAACGAGTCCAAGACGCCTCCGTTCCCGATGGAAGAAGACATCGCGGTGAGCGAGGACGCCCGGCTGAAGTACCGGTATGTGGACCTGCGCCGGCCGCGGATGCAGCGGAACATCATCCTGCGGTCGAAGGTTTCATTCGCGGTGCGTGAGCATCTCTATGCGAACGGTTTTCTCGAACTGGAGACGCCGTTCATGACGAAATCGACACCGGAAGGGGCGCGGGATTTTCTGGTGCCGTGCCGCACGCAGCCGGGGCATTTCTATGCGCTGCCGCAATCGCCGCAGATCTTCAAGCAGCTCTTCATGGTGGCGGGATACGACAAGTACTTCCAGATTGTCCGCTGCTTCCGGGATGAGGACCTGCGGGCGGACCGGCAGTATGAGTTCACGCAGATCGACATGGAGATGTCGTTCCCGCAGCAGGAGACGGTCTACGAGACCGTGGAGCCAATGGTGCTGCACATGTGCCAGGTGGCCGGGTTCGACCTGAAGGGTCCGTTCCCGCGCATGACGCATGCGGAAGCGTTGCGGTCCTATGGCAGCGACAAGCCGGATCTGCGGCTGCCCCCCTTCCACTGCGTGGAGGATCTGTTCGCGGGCGAGGGGCTGACGGCCGAGGGGATGCCTTTGGTGGCGATCGTGATTCCGAAGACCGGCGCGGTGAGCCGGAAGGAGCGCGACGAGTTGAAGGCCTTTGGCCAGGAACGGGGTCTGCGCGTGTTCGACGACTCGAAGCGCCTGGAACGCGATTTCCCGGCGGCGATGGCGGTGGTGCGCGAACGGACGGGCGCGGGCGAAGATGACCTGCTGATTTTGGCGGGCTGGGGCCAGGCTCCCGCCGGCAAGCGGCCGGAGGAGACGGTGCTGATGGCCGCCGGGCAGTTGCGGTTGCACGCCGGGCAGAAGTACAACGACCGGCACAACCTGCTCGACCCGCGCGATCTGCGGTGGCTGTGGGTGGTGGACTTCCCGATGTTCGAATGGGATGAGGAAGAACAGCGCTGGAACGCGGCGCATCATCCGTTCACGTCGGTGAAGGACGAGGACGTGGACCTGCTGGTGAACGACCCGGCACGCTGCAGGGCGAAGTCGTACGATTTAGTAATGAACGGCTACGAGCTGGCGTCCGGCTCGATCCGTATCCACCAGCGCGAGATTCAGTCGAAGGTGTTTTCGGCGATCGGGCTGAGCCAGGAAGAGGCCCGGGGGAAGTTCGGATTCTTACTGGAAGCCCTTGAATACGGCGCTCCGCCGCACGGGGGCATCGCTCTGGGCCTGGACCGGGTGGTGATGCTGCTGGCGGGTGAGCAGTCGATTCGCGATGTAATTCCGTTCCCGAAGACGGCCAAGGGGACGGACCTGATGTGCGAGGCGCCTTCGGTGGTGCCGGACCGGAACTTGCGTGAGATTGGAATCCAGGTGCGGGCGGCCAAGTAGCAGCCGTTCAATCGAGCCTGAAATGTGCTACTGTTCAATATCCTGGCTGGGGCGTGATGCGTGCCGGCTGGACGTGAGGCGGGAAAGCTTTTGCGAATCTATCTGATCAATCCCAGCGACGTTGCCTTCGGCATCGGAGTGATTACGCCGCGCTGGCTCTATGTGCTGGCGGCGGCGACACCACGACAGTACGGGGATCCGGTGATCGTCGACGAAACCCTTGAGGCGTTCGACACCAGCCGGCTGGAGCCGGGCGATATCGTGGGCATCGGGATCCATACGGCGAACGCCTATCGCGGTTTTGAAGTGGGCCGCCAGGCCCGCGAGAAGGGCGCCAAGGTCATCTTTGGCGGCATTCACTCGACGCTCTACCCGGATGAAGCGCACGAGTTGGGCGGGGCGCACGCCGTGGTGAAGGGCGACGGCGACGTGGTCTGGGGCAAGGCGATTGCGGAGGTGCTGGCCGGCACTCAGCAGAGGATCTACGAAGGCGGCCGGATCGGCGGGACGGAGTTCCTGCCCGCGCGCTGGGACCTGCTGCCGGAAGGCGGCTACATGTGGGCCTCCATTCAGACCGTGCGCGGCTGCCCGAAGCACTGTTCGTTCTGTTCCGTGTGGCGCACCGACGGCCAGAAGCCGCGGCAGCGCACGGCGGACGCGGTGGTGGAGGAAGCGGTGCAGCTTCGCCGCCTGGGCTACCGTTTCATCCTGCTGGCCGACGACAACTTCTACCCGGTGACCCTCACCGACATCAAGCTGGCGGAGCGGCAGAAGAATCAGGCGCGGCTGGATGAACTGCATGCCCTGCGCGCCGAGCGTTTCGAGCTGATGGAAAAGCTGGCCCTGCTGCCGAACGACATGGTGTTTTTCACACAGATCACCATGGAGGCGGCGGAGGACCTGGAGTTCCTGAAAGCGATGAACCGGGCGCGTGTGAAGGGTGCTCTGGTGGGTGTGGAAGCGGTGACCGAGGAAGGCCTGAAGTCGGTGTTCAAGGACTTCAACTTCGCCGGCGAGAATCTGGTGGAGCGGCTGCGGATGTTCAAGCAGCATGGCGTCCACATCCTGGGTTCGTTCATTTTCGGGCTTCCCACCGACCGCGCCGACACGTTCCAGGCCACTGCCACGCTGGCCAAGCGGGCTGAACTCCCCTTTGCCCAGTTCGTGATGATGACGCCCTTCCCCGGCACGGTGGACTTCCAGAAGTGGGAGAAGGAACTGGGCGGCCAGGCGGACAAGGTGAACGGTGTGCCGATCAACCGCTACTGGCTGTTGCCCAGCCACCAGCGGCCCAAGCTGTACACGCCCCATCCGACGATGACGCCGGCTGAGATTCGCGAACGCACGCAGAGCGTTTGGGACGAGTTCTACGCGCTGCCGGCGGTGTGGAAGCGCAGCGCGATGGTGAAGTCGCTCAAGTCGCGGCTGGCGTTCGTGTTGGTGTCCAAGCTCTACCGGCAGATGTACGCCAATACGGGCATCGCCACCGACAGCGCGCGGCGTTCGAATGCGAACAAGTGGGCGCGCTGGATCGCCAAGCCGTGCCGCAGCCTGTTCCGCGCCGATCCGATGCCGGATCTGGCGCTGCCGTTCCAGAAGCCGGAACACATGTTCGTGATTCAAGGCCAATAGCGCATAGGCCGCCCCGGCGAGCCGGGGCGAGTCCGTCTTGCGCGTTTTGATCAGAAACGCAAAGGCCGCGCCGGCGCGAAAGCTGGATCGATTCCGTCTTGCGCGTGTCACTCTGAACGGACGGCAAGAAAAACATAACGGCCCCGGGGGGTCGCTCCCTCGGGGCCGCTTCCGTTCCGAAGCCCGGCGTTTACCGGGGATAGCCTACCAGCCCAGGTCCTTGAGAAGGGATTTGGTGAGATCGGCGGGCACATCCACAGAATGAGTCAGGTTGCCGCTGATGCTCGGCTCCATCAACTGGTTGGGCGTCGCCGATTGATCCCAGTGGCTTACCGACGATCCACTGATAAACGGACTCGGCGTGAACAGCAGCGGGCTGCCGGCTTCGTCGGCCCCGGCCTTGAGCAGCAGGTTCTGAATCAGCGTGGTGACAACCCCGGAACTGGTGCGGGACCGGTTTCTCAGGGCAATCCGGAGGGTGCCGCCGTCCGCCTGGGTGATGGAGACAACGGGAATGGTGATGCTCGGATCGGAGCCGCCGAGGGAGGGTGGAGGCGAACCGGCGACGTTGTTTGCGATCACAAGCGCAACGGCTCCCGCAGCCTGGACGAACGCGGCCTTGGTGGAGAACGAGCAGGTGCCCCGGTCCACCAGGGCGATCTTGCCGTTGACCGCCGCGGCGTTGAGCGCGCTCAGGGCAGTGCACGCCAGGCCCGTGCCGTTCGCCTGATCGACCACAGGCATCAGGTCACGCGGGATGCCGGCCGTAGGCAGGGACGCACCAAAGGCCGCCGTGCCCAGAAGATAGGTCCCCGCCACGGAAGCCGGAGCGCTGATGTTCATTTGAGGAGTGCCGCCGGTGAGAACGGTGGGCGCCGCAACCATGCTATTGCCGCCATTCCAGGCCACCTTGCGGGCGTTGATGGCGCTGGCCACACGCTCGGCGTTGGTCATCTGAATCTAGAGCTTATTGGTGGTCTTGTCGAGCAGGAAGTGCTCCCAAACGGCGGGAGTGCCTTGAAAACGCTCGCCGGTCGATCCGCTGGTGATGGCGGAGAACCCCAAGCCATGGCCAAACTCGTGCAAAGCTGTCGCCACCAGGTCCACAGCCGAGCCGTGGTTGTTGTCAACGCCCAGGTAGAAGGGTGAACCCGCCAGGCAGTTGGTCGCGCCCAGGTTGGTGTTGAACTGGGAGTTGATCTGATCCTCGCCGGGGAACAGATCCACGCCGGCCAGCTTGTTCGCCAGCGAGCCGTGGTACCAGGTGCCCTGGAACGGAAACGCCGCGGCGTCCGCAACGACAAACCGGGTGCCGGCAGACGCCAGAGTGGCCGAAGCGGCCGTGCAAGTGAGCGCGTTGAAAGCAATCCGGATGGTGATGGGCACGGTGCTATTCAGATTCGCGGCCCAGATGCTGGCGGCGTGCTGAAGGGCATTCAGCCGCTGCTGGCCTAGCGTAGTTCCGGTGTTTCCACCCACGGGGGCGACGGGCGTCGGGTCATTCAAGCCCTCGCCGGGGCTGTCCACGTTGACCAGCACCACGGTCGCCGCGGCGTTGAGTCGGCCCGCGAAGGATGCCAGCGCGAGACAGGCTGTGAGAACGGTTCGTTTAGCGGACATCGGGACCCTCCGTTGAGTGCTTGAGGCCGCCATCGTGCTTGTGGGCGGCTTCCACCTCTCCGTGCTGGCCGCAACGGTAGACCAGCTTGCCGCTGGCTGAGCGCGTGACGGTGAGTTCGGACATCATGCTATCGGGAACCCGGGAAAGCACCGTGCCATCGGGACGGCGAATCAGCGCGGGCTTCTCCACGGCGGGTGTGCTCAGGCTCCTCAGGCGCGCCTGGCCGGACTGGAACTCGCCCACCTCACCCGGCCGCAACTGGCCCGTGACCGGATCTTTGAACGCCTTCAGGCCGCCAGCCGGCGCTGCTTCACCCGGAGCGGGAGCCGGAGCGGGCTTGGTGCTTTTTCTGGCTTTGGACGCCGCCGGTTTGGCGGGCGCCGGCTTTCCGGACGCGGTCTGAGCCGCGGCCATGCCCGCCGCCGCAAGCGCGGCCGCGAGCAGGATACACGTCTTCTTCATCTGGGTATTACTCCTTCTGGGTTTGTCCGAAACTAGTTGCGGCGCAGGCGCCGGAAACCCGCGGCGGCCGCGGCGAGCACCAACGCTGAAAACGTACCCGGTTCAGGAATCGGGTTCACCATGGGGCCGGTGACCGTGAGACTATCGATGCCGATGTAGTCCCCGTTCGCCAGGGCGTTTGGCACGAAGTACCGGAACGCCAGACGGCCCTGCACGGGCCCGGCAAGACCGGAGATCTGATGTAGAACGAGCGTCCAATCCGTGGGGTAACCGCCAGGGGAGAGCATTGGATTGACTTCCGCCAGAACCATGGAAAAGTCGCCCGTCGAAACGGGGTCGCCGCCCGCATTCATGCTGCCGCCAGCCGTGCTCATGCGGAGTTGCAGCCGGTCAGGCAGGAACCCTCCGGACCGAGTGTAGAAAGTGATGACAACACCGTTCTGAAGGGTGAGTTCCGGAGTGATCAGCCAGTTGCTGATGTCCAGACCATTCAGGAAGTTGGCCGCGATGTACGACTCCGCCGGACCCGAGTGGGCGGGGAAAACACCAGGGTTTCCCTGGAACCAGCCTGTGACTGCGAAGGTACTGTTGTTGACCATCCCCCACCCCTGGCCGGGCAGCAGGCTGATGTCATCAAAGCCCTCCGAAAGTAAAACAGCGGCCGGCAGGATTGCCTGGGCCGCCAATGTCAAAGCAAAGAGAGAGATGCCTCTTCTCACGATTTTCGTTCCTCCAACGAGGTCTTCGCTCGCACCGCGGCGAATACTCTGTTCTACGCAATGGTAGAGGTTTGGACGTTGAATGTCAAACATTTGACGCCGCGTCGTGGTACCAGGACCTCGGGGCGGTACCGGGTAGCCTGCACGATTCATGTTCTCGCGGCCCCGCGTCACTACGCTGGAACCATGCCCAACAACCGCTGGATACTGGCCCTTGCGCCTTTCGCCGTCCTGGCCGCGGCGACGCTCTGGCTGGATTCGCACCGGCCGGCCCAGGCCAACTGGCGAACGGTCTACGGCCCCCTCCTGCTGGCTGCCCAATTCCTGCTGGCCCAACTGCTGCTGCTGGTGGCGATGACCCGGGGCGGGCGGCCGAAGCTGGAACTCGCGGACCTTCTGATCTCCACCATGTGGGCTCTGGGGTTGGGATGCGGCCTGCTGGCTGTGAATGCCCGGCTCTGGATGTGGGCGCTGCCCGCGTTCCTGGGCGTGGCGGTGGCCGTGTTCGGATTTCGGGCGGCATGGGTCGATGTCCATCGCCGGCATGAACCGGCCGGGCCTTCAAGCGACCCCCAGCATTGGTACGGAAGCATCTACTTCAATCCCGACGACCCGGCGGGCATGGTGACCCAACGCGGTGGGATCGGCTGGGCGCTGAACTTCGCCCACGGAATCTCCTGGCTGGCCGCCGCGTTGTTCTTCCTGACGCCGCCGGCTTTCTATTGGATCTTCCTGCGCTAACCGGCAAATTCCACAGCTTCCTCCGGCACCGCTTCCGCCGGCCCGTGGCGGCCGGAGGGCCGGCGCGCTATCATGAAGCCGGATCGCGGCATGAGTGGAATGATTCGATGGGCCCCATGGTGGATGGCGGCGTGCTGCCTGGCGGCGCGTGCCGCCGTGATCACCGGCACCTGGACGGCAACCCCCGGCACCCAGCCCGGCTCCTGGCGATTCACGTTCACGCGCCATGACGTGATCATGGACGCCGTGGGTTCGGCCGAAGCCCGCACGGCCGATGTTCAAGGATTCGGACACGGCCCGGCGATCCGGTGGCGGCTTGTGCGGGACGCTGGCACCATCACGTTGGACGGTGCATCAACCACCACCGGCGGCTCAGGAACATTTTCCTTCCGTGAGAATCCGGAGTTTCTCGGCGAGGCTCGGAAGGTGGTGCGGGATTGGGCGGATTCGGGGTCGATTTTCAAGCTGGCCTTGCAGGGGACAACCACCGTGCGCCTGGCCGAACTGGCGGCGCGGGGCGGCACCGTGACTTCATGGCAACTGCGTCTTGGCGTGGACCGTGCGCTCGACCCGGCCGCCTCACTGATTGCGCTGCGCGAGTCGGGCTTTGCCTTATCGCGGGAAGAAGCGCTGCGCCTGCGCACCCATGGCGTGACGCCGGACCTGCTGCGGACGCTGCGATCCACCGGGTACGAAAATCTCAGCGTCACCGACCTGGAGCGGCTGGGCAGCCATGGCATTTCCGATTTCGACCTGCGGCTGTTTGAAGCCCGGGGCCACCGCAATCTTCCGGTGGATGAGATGGTCCGCATGAAGGTGAACGGGATCATTCCGTAACGGAGCATGGCGGCGCGGCGCATCGTTCAACTGGGGGATCCACTGCTGCGCGAAGTGTCGCGTCAGGCGGTGGATGCCCGGGAAACAGCGGCGGTGATCGAGGATCTGCGGGACACTCTGCATGAGTTCCGGCGCACGCACGGGTTTGGGCGCGGCATCAGCGCGGTGCAGATCGGGGTTCCCGTGCGTGTGATCTACATCGAGTTTGAAGGCGTGCCGTACAGCCTGATCAATCCTCGCTACGTGCGGCGCTCCGGCGAGCAGTTCGAACTTTGGGATGACTGCTTTTCGTTTCCAGATCTGATGGTGCGTCTGTGGAGGAGCGTCGAGGTGGAGATCGCCTACGAGGACCCCTCCGGCGCCACGCACCGGCTTGCCGCGCGCGGGGCGCTTTCGGAACTCCTGCAGCACGAGATGGACCACCTGGACGGGATCCTCGCCGTGGACCATGCGCGGGACGCCGGAAGCCTCTGCACCCGCGAGGAGTGGGTGAGGCGATTCCGGTAAACTGTGAAGCGGTATGATCCGCTTCACCTCGACACGCGTCACTCTTCTGGCTGCTTCCATGGCCGTTCTTGCCGGGCTGGCGTTTTGGCCTAAGGCGCAGGAGGTGGCAGCCGCGGAGGACCCACTGATCGCGGGCTTCCGCGCCAGCACCGTGGCCTCGGTGGCCGATGCCGTGGATCAGGTGATCGGCGAGCGCGGCTTCATGTCGCATGACATGCGCCCCCGAATCGTGGGGCCGGGTGTGCCGGAAAAGATTGTTGGGCGCGCAACGACGGCTCTGCTGCGCAAGACCACGGCGGACAAAGCCACCGCGGCTCTGAGCGCGCGGCATTCAGTGGCGATGATCGATGCCGCGCCGGCCGGGTCGATTGGAGTGATCGTAGTGGAGGGCACGCTGGATGTGGCGGGCATCGGCGGACTGATGGCGACGGCCGCCAAGTCGCGCGACATGTCGGGCATCGTCGTCGATGGCGGCGTCCGGGATCTGGCCGAGGTGCGGACGCTCGGCTTGCCCATGTTTGCCAGGAGTGTGGCGCCATCCAGCAGCGTGTCGCGCTGGGCGAGCGTCGACAAGGACATTCCGGTGAACTGCGGCGGTGTGCTGGTGCGGCCGGGCGACATCATCGTGGCGGGCGAGGATGGCGTGGTGCGCGTACCGGCCGCGCGCGCGGCAGAGGTGCTGAAGCGGAGCCAGGAGATCGATGACCGGGAGTCCAAGATGGTGCCGTTCATCAAGAAGGAACGTTCGCTCACGAAGGCGGTCGAGGTATTCAACCGGATCTAGCCCGCTTTTCTCACGGCATCTGATCGCAGCCCAAACTGACGCCGCGGACAAGCTCGAAATGACTCGTGCGGATCCTCCGCGGGTGTCTCGGTCAGAAATTTGCGGCAAAATGGCTGCCGCATACCGTCGCTCCGAGCACCCGAAGGGTGAAAATGGGCCGTCCATACGCGCTTCTCCGGTCCGCTGCAAAAATGCGGAATGAATAAGTCCGGTGTTTGCTTCACGCAGTTTTTTCAGCAGCGCAGGTTCGCGTGAACTTGCGCAAACTGGGCCTGCCAGGGGTAGCTCGTCGCCAGTGACAAAACGATCCGGCGCACACTGACA
>Ga0194132_10003247_pt1 | contig 29241 bp, 21 predicted proteins | sample TA2KigOf80mmetaG_FD_148612 | JGI IMG/M metagenome (GOLD analysis project Ga0194132, IMG submission 148612) | Freshwater microbial communities from Lake Tanganyika, Tanzania - TA2015054 Kigoma Offshore 80m | ecosystem: Environmental > Aquatic > Freshwater > Lake | place: Tanzania: Lake...
TCGGGTCCGCAGAGCGCCTACTCGGCGGCCTCTTCTGTTTTACCGCAGGATTCTCAGGGGTCCCAAGTGGTGTCAGACCCGATCTATCGACCCGCTCAACTCGGCGGCGTGCATAGTTTAGGTTACACGGTCGCGCATCGTTTCTAACCTCCCTTCCACCAGAAGTCCATACCTTCGTGCCGGGCGGCGGTCCTGTTGTAGACACGCGGGATGTGATCAATGATCAGTCGTGCAATAAGTGCCACGACGAAATCAATTTCCACGGCGGCTCCCGGCGCGGCTTGCCAACCTGCATCTTGTGCCACACGCCCGCTTACGAGGATGTCACCAACGTCAACCCCGAAACCGGCAACACCATCGACATGCGCGTGATGGTTCACAAGATTCACATGGGCGCGCAATTGCCGAGCGTTAAGGGCGGCAAGCCATACTTCATTGTTGGCTTCGGCAATTCGGTGAACGACTACTCCAAGGTGAACATCCCGTCCGAGCCCAACAATTGCGCTAAATGCCACGACACCAATGCGACGCAGGCCGCCGCGCATCTCACGCGGCCATCACGCGCGGCCTGCGGCGCCTGCCATGACGACGTGAACTTCGCCACCGGCGAGGGACACGCCAACGGGCTGCCCCAGGCAAACGACAATAACTGCGCGGTGTGCCACATTCCGCAAGGCGAAACCGACTTCGACGCTTCTATCCGCGGCGCCCACGTGGATCCGCAGGAATCCTCCCTCATCGGTGGCGTGGTGGGCGACATCCTTTCCGTCGAGAACACCCGCGCCGGCGAAAGGCCCGTGGTCACGTTCACCCTCAAGGACCGGATGGGCAACCTGCTGGAGCCCGCCCGGTTGAACCGCGTGGCGTTAATCATGGCCGGTCCCACCACCGACTATGGCGACGGCCTGCCCACCAAAGGCGGCTACGTCTCCGAGTCCGCCATCAACGCCACCGTCACTTCCTCCGGCTATCGCTACACCTTCAATCAGGCCATCCCCGCCGATGCCAAGGGCACCTTCTCCATTGGCATGGAAGCGCGGCGCCAGGAAACCATCTTCGGGGGCACGCTGCGCGAGCGTGCGATTCAGAGCGGCTCGCCGAACAAAGTGGTCCACTTCTCCGTCGATGGCTCGGCCGTTGTGCCGCGGCGAAAGGTTGTGGATCTGCAGAAGTGCAATGACTGCCACCGCCAGCTTTCGCTGCACGGTGAAAACCGCAACTCCACCGAGATCTGTGTGATGTGCCACAACCCGCGCGAAACCGACGTCGCACGCCGCCCGGCCGACAAAGGCACGCCCGAAGCCGTCGACTTCGGGCTGATGATCCACCGAATTCATGGCGGCGCACGGCAGTCGCGCGACTTTACCATCTACGGCTTCGGCAACACGCCGCACAACTTCAACGCGGTCCGCTTCCCCGCCGACCTCGACAATTGTCTCAACTGCCACGTGCCCGGCACCTACAATGTGCCCGTGGCGGCCCGGCTCGACAAGAACGATCCCCGGGGCCTGATCACGCCCACCGTGAAACCGGCCGCGGCTGCCTGTGGCGGTTGCCACACCAGCCGTGACGCAGCGGCTCACGCGCTTGTCAACACTTCGCCGCTCGGAGAGAGTTGCGCTGTCTGCCACGGGCCGAATGCCTCGTTGTCTGTGGACCGGGTGCATGCGCGCTAGCGTTATCGCTGCACTCCATGCGTTCGCCGCGGCCGGCTCGCTCCTGGCGGCGCAGGAGAAGCCGGCCGTTCCGGCCAAAGGAACCCCCGCGGCCGCGCCGGCAGCCGCGGACCCAAAGCCGCCAGGACCTCCTCCCAAAGCCGAGTACATGGGCACCGAGGCTTGTGGAATTTGTCATGAAGCCCTGGTGAAAGATTTCAAACGGACACGTCACCAGGCGCTCGAAACTGAGAAGAAGCGCGGCTGGGACGGTAAGAGTTGCGAGGCCTGTCATGGCCCCGGCTCCATCCACTCGGAAACCACCGATACTGCGGCAATCGTGAACCCCGCGAAGCTCCAGGCGCTCGACGAAAACAACCGGTGCCTGAAGTGCCATGTCAATCAAACCGCCCGCGTGGGCCGCATCGTGAGCGGCCATGCCAAGGATCAGGTCTCCTGCAGCCAGTGCCACACCGTGCATCCGAAGCCGGGCCAGCTTCTGTTTGAGCGCCGCAAGCCCCAGATCAACGCGCTCTGCGGCCAATGCCACCAAACCGTGCGCGCCGCCTTCGAGCGGCCCCATACGCACCCGCTCTCCCAAGGGGCCATGGCCTGCACCGATTGCCACAACCCGCATAACCCCACCGGCTACGCCGCCAGACGCGAGGCGTTCGGCAGCGAGCCGGTTTGCACCAACTGCCATTCGAACCTGCGCGGACCGTTCACCTTCGAACACGCCCCGGTGCGCCTGGAAGGCTGCACCGCGTGCCACACACCGCACGGCTCGGTGAACCCCAAGATGCTGACGCGACACCAGGTTGGCACGACGTGCCTGGAATGCCACTCCGGCTTGGCCGCACTCACCGGCGCGCGCGCCAACGCCGTTGGTGCGGTCCCGCCCGCCTTTCACGACACCCGCAGCCCGCGCATTCAGGCGTGTACCACCTGCCACCGCAAGATCCACGGCTCGTACGTGGACCGGAGCCTGCAACGATGAGGACCGCCGCTTGCATGCTGCTCCTCGCCGCTCTCAACCCGGCGTTCGCCCAGGAACAGGCGCCGCCAACGCAACCGCAAGAAGCCAAGCCCGCTCCCGAAGAGACCGTTGCCGTCGAGCGCAACGTCAGCGGCACGGTCGAATTCGGTTACCGCGCAATTCTAAACCAGAGCGGCAACAACAACGCCTACCGCTCCGTCGTCAACCTCGGCGAAGGCCCCAAACTCTTTGACACGGACCTGCGCTTTCGTGGCAACACTCAAAAGTACTTCGACGAAGCCAGTCTGCTGATGCGCAACTGGGGCGGCGAGCCCTACTCCACGCTCCGGTTCGATGTTCGCAAGACCAACTTCTACAATTTCCTTGCCGACTACCGGAACCTCGCCCACTTCAACTACCTGCCGTCGTTCGCCAACCCGCTCATCAACGCAGGCTCGCTGCTCAACCAGAACGCGTTCGACTCGCGCATCCGCTCCACCGACCTGCGCCTCGAGCTGTTTCCGTCCCGCCGCATCACACCCTACCTTGCCTACAGCCGCAACACCGAAGACGGCGGCGGAGTCTGGGTCTTCACGCGCCAGGGCAATGAGTACCCGGTGCCCACCTTCATCGACCACGCTCTCGATCACTACCGCGGCGGCCTCGCCTTCAACTTCCCGCGCCTCCACGCCTCCATCGAGCAGGGCGGGACGCACTTCCGGGACGACCAGGGCGCATCGGAGAATGCCCGGAATCTCGGCAACCTCCGGCGCCCTTTCCTCGGACAGCAGCTTCGCCTTGCCGGCCTCACCGAGCAATACACGGTTCGCGGCGATTCCTACTACACACGCGCCAGCCTCGCCTTGAATCCGCTCGGCTGGGCCTCGCTTGTCGGTGATTTCACCTATACAAACCCGTCAATGGACATCGGCTACCAGCAGAACTCCACCGGCTCCTTCGTCGTACCGCAACTCCTCGTCGCCGCCACCGCTGGCGCCGACACCCTGCGCGCTGCCGCCCAGATGCCGCGCCCTTCGGGCTCGCTCCGCACCGAGATTCGCCCCGGCCGCCGCGTCCGCATCGTCAACACGTGGATGACCAACCGCTTCCACAACTCGGCCGCCGCCCGCCTCCTCTCGCAATACCTCACCACCGGCGGCACGCGCTCGTTCACCGTCAACTCCACGGACCGGCTCACCTCGAACTTCAACCAGAACCAGATCGACGCCTTCTTCGACATCACCAGTTCCCTGACGCTTCGCGGCGGCCACCGCTACCAATGGGGCGACGCCGGCATGCGCTCGGCCCAATACCTCACCACGCCACTCGACTTCGCGAACCTGGGCCGCCAGGTCGGCCTCGCCGGCTTCGGCTACCGCTACAACAACGAACTGCGCCTGAACGCCGATTTCGAAGCCGCCTCCACCGGTAAGGCATACTTCCGAACCAGCCTGCGGGACTACCGGAAGTTCCGTGCGCGCGGCAGCTACTCGCCGCAGCCGTCCAACCGCTGGCGAGCTTCGTTCGACTACTTCTGGATGCAGAACGACAATCCCGACCCAGCCGTCCACTGGGACTTCGAATCCCACGCCGCTACCGCCGTCCTCGAATACTTTCCCAACGACGCTAAACGATACTCACTCCTCGGCGAGTACACGCGCTCGGGGTCGCATTCGCGCATCGACATTGTGCTTCCGGAAACGTTGGCGACCAGCCGGTCGAATTTCAATGAGGCGGGTCACGCCGGCTCGTTCCTGCTGAACATCCGCCCCCAAGGGTGGAAGAAAGGCCAACCTGGCTTCACAGCCGGCGGTACCTGGTATGTGAATAACGGTAGCCGCCCCACGCGATACTACATGCCCCAGGCGCGCCTGACGCTGCCGATTGGCCGGTTCACGCGGGCGAATGTGGAGTGGCGCTGGTACTCGCTCGGCGAGCGCTTCTACGCCCTTGAGAACTTCGCCACCCACCAGTTGCTGGTAAGTCTTACGCTGCTGCGATAGCGTTCTGAGAACCGGACGGATGGCGGCCAGGCTTGACGGGCGCCATCGTCACCGGGGCGTTCTGCGAGAAGTGCCCTGACCACCGTCAGCCCGTAGGCACGAGGCCGCGCATCCGCCGGACGTTCGTCTCCGGCGAGAAGAGCCGGGCCGTGAAATCGCGGCGATCCGGGCGCGGAACGTGTTCCCGGAACCGGGAGTCGACTGGGGCGCCCACCTAATCAGTTCGGACGCACAGCGGCCCGGGGCTGTTTCCGGTGCCATTGAAAAGGGGAGATCGATGATACGAATGTCGATTCCGGCCGGCTTGCTTCCTGTTGCGCCCCTGTGGGCGGCCGGCGATGCCAAGGCGGGCCCCAGGTGGACAACGTAACCGCCTACTGCCGGACCCTGAAGCAGTGGAAGTGAAGCACTCGAAATACGGAAAGGCGCGCGGCAACGGTATCATCGGACTTGATGTCCCACCTGACTCCCCGCCGCGTGCAGGTGCATGCCCGCGACAACGTTGCCATCATCGTAAATCCCGGCGGACTGCCGGCCGGGACGGCTTTTGACGACGGCCTGGTGTTGCGCGATACCATCCCCCAGTCGCACAAGGTTCTCCTTCGCGGCGGCTCGGCGGGAGACCCCGTCGTGCGATACGGCGAGGTGATAGGCCACCTGAATCGCGATCTTGACGCGGGTGCCTGGGTGCGTGAGGACCTGATCGACCTGCCCGGCGCTCCGGCGCTGGACGACCTGCCGCTCGCCACCGCAACGCCCGCCGCCGCCGATCCGCTGACCGGGTTTACTTTCGAAGGCTACCGGAACGCCGATGGATCTTTCGGCACGAAGAACCTGCTGGGTATCACAACCACCGTGCAGTGCGTGGCGCCGACCGTGGACTACGCTGTGCGGCGGATTCAGGCCGAGTTGCTTCCGCGTTTTCCCAATGTGGATGGGGTCGTCGCCATCACCCACAGCTACGGCTGCGGTGTGGCGATCGATGCGCCGGGCGCCGCCGTGCCCATTCAAACCTTGGGGCACATCAGCCGCCATGCCAATCTTGGCGGAGCGCCGCTGGTGGTGAGCCTGGGTTGCGAGAAGTTGCGGCCCGAACGGATGCTGCCGGGTGTCGCGCTGCAGCGGGCGGGAGCGGCATCCTTGCCCGTGCTTTCATCCGATCCGTACGTCCTGACCCTGCAAGACCAGGGACTTCGTGGATTCGGCGAGATTGTGGCGGCCATCCTCCGCCACGCCGAACGGCGGCTTGAGGAGTTGAACCGGCGGCAGCGCCAGCCGGCGCCCGCCTCCCGGCTTACCGTGGGTTTGCAGTGCGGTGGCAGCGATGCCTTCAGCGGCGTGACGTGCAATCCGGCCGTTGGCTATGCGGCGGATCTGCTGGTGCGCGCCGGGGCCACCGTGATGTTTTCCGAGGTCACGGAAGTGCGCGACGCGGTGCACCTGTTGACGCCGCGGGCGGCGAATCGCGACGTGGCGTTGTCGCTCATTCGCGAGATGCGCTGGTACGACGAATATCTGGGCCGGGGCCAGGCGGACCGCAGCGCGAATCCCACCCCGGGCAATAAGCGTGGCGGCCTGTCGAACGTGGTGGAGAAGGCGCTGGGTAGCGTGGCGAAAGCTGGCACCACGGCGTTGAATCAGGTTGTGTCCCACGGAGGCCGGGCAACCGCCGCCGGCCTGGTATTCATGGCCACGCCGGCCAGCGATTTCATCTGCGGAACACAGCAACTCACGTCGATGAACCTGCACGTGTTCACCACGGGGGAAGGAAGCCCCTACGGGCTGGCGCTGGCTCCGGTGGTGAAGGTGTCCTCCCGGACCTCGCTTGCCGAGCGGTGGCACGACCTCATTGATATCGACGCCGGCCGCATCGCCACCGGCGAAGCGTCCATTGAAGACGTGGGCTGGGAACTCTTCCGGTTCATTCTGGATGTGGCCGGCGGACGGCGAAAAACCTGGGCCGATCACTGGGGGCTCCACAATGCGCTCTCGCCGTTCAATCCGGGTCCGGTTACCTGAGCTTGATACGATAGTTGAAAACCATCCCACCGAATGAACATCTCCGTCAAGGCCGGCTACGCATTGCACGCACTGTTCGACCTTGCCACTCAGCCTGGTCCCGATCCGGTGAAAATCGGCGACATTGCGCGCCGCCAGCGCATTCCGCAAAAGTTTCTGGAACTCATTCTGGCCAGCTTGAAACAGGGCGGGTTCGTGGAATCGCGGCGCGGGGCCGAAGGCGGCTATCTCCTGGCGCGGCCGGCCGCTTCCATTACGGTGGGTGAAGTGATCCGGTATGTGGAGGGAGGGAGGGCGCGCGCCCAGGACCGCCCGGGCGATACGCCGTTTTCCACCCTCTGGCAGCAGGTGAACTCGGCGACGGACAATATTCTTAATCAGTACTCGCTGGCCGATATCCGTCGCTCATGGGATGAAAAGCAGGCGAGCTACGTGCCGAATTGGGACATCTGACCGACGAAAGGACCGCTAGGGGACTCAAGTGATTTTCCAGGACAATTCGCTGAGCATCGGCCGCACACCGCTGGTGCGCTTGAACCGGGTGACCGATGGCGCTCCGGCCACGGTGGTGGCCAAGATCGAGGGGCGCAACCCCGCCTATTCGGTGAAGTGCCGCATTGGCGCTTCCATGGTGTGGGACGCCGAGGAACGCGGCATTCTGCGGCCGGGCAAGGAGATCATCGAACCGACGAGCGGCAACACCGGCATCGCGCTGGCGTTCGTCGCGGCGGCGCGCGGTTATCCCATCACGCTGACCATGCCTGAAACGTTCTCGCTCGAACGCCGCAAGGTGCTGAAGGCCTTGGGAGCACGTCTGGAGTTGACCGACGGGGCGGGCGGCATGAAGGCCGCCATCACCCGGGCCGAGGAGATCGTCGCTTCGGCGCCGGACCGCTACGTGCTGTTGCAACAGTTCAAGAATCCAGCCAATCCCGCCATCCACGTAAAGACCACCGGGCCCGAGATCTGGGACGACACTGCCGGCGGCATCGACGTCTTGGTGGCGGGCGTTGGCACCGGCGGCACCATCAGCGGCGTCTCGCGCTACATGAAGCAGATTCGGAACAAGCCCATTGTGTCCATTGCCGTGGAGCCCAGTTCCAGCCCTGTCATCACCCAGAAACGCAACGGCGAAGTGCAGCGTCCGGGTCCGCACAAAATTCAGGGGATCGGCGCCGGTTTCGTTCCGGACACCCTGGACCTGAGTGTCGTCGACCGCGTGGAACTGGCAGGCAACGAGGAGTCCATTGAAATGGCCCGGCGGCTGGCGCGCGAAGAGGGCATCCTGGGCGGCATCTCCTGCGGCGCCGCGGTAGCCGTCGCGGCACGCGTGGCCCGTGAGCCCGGGATGAAGGGCAAGATGATTGTGGTCATTCTTCCCGATCTGGGCGAGCGATATCTCTCCTCGTCGCTCTTTGAAGGCTCAGCCGAGTAACCAGTTCCCACCTGAGGGGACGAAGCGGGCGCACCAGAGTGTATGGGGTGTCGCGCCCGCTTCGTGTAACGGGGATTGAAAGAGTATGCGTTCGCGGCGCGCGGAAGGTTACCCGGCCATGGCGGGTTCGGTGATTTTCTCCTCGGGAAAAAAGCATGCCGCCAGCGGACGCCGCGTGGCCGTGTGCGCCGGCTCATTCGGGCGGGCGGAAGGTCGATACGGACCGCCACAGGCGCCGGACTACCATGGTTCTTGCATGTCCATCCAAAGAACCATCTCGCCAGTTGACGGCCGTGTGGCCGTTGAGCGGCAACTCGCCAGCCCGGCCGCGATCGACGCCGCGCTCGCACAGGCAGTGACCGCGCAAAAGGACTGGCGGCGGACGCCGCTCACCCAGCGCATCGGGATCTGCCTGCGCTTTCTCGAGGCGATGGAAGCGCGCGCCGATGAGCTGGGAGAATCCCTTGCCTGGCAAATGGGCAGGCCCATTCGCTACGGCCCCATGGAGATCCGGCGCGGATTCGCCGAACGCGGACGGTTCATGCTTGACGCGGCTCCGCGCGCGCTCGCGGACCTGCCATGCCCGCCCAAGCCGGGCTTCCTGCGCTTCATTCGCCGTGAGCCGGTTGGCGTCGTGTTCACCATCGCGCCCTGGAATTACCCCTACCTCACTTCCGTCAATTCCGTCCTGCCCGCCATCGCCGCCGGCAACGCGGTGATCCTTAAGCACTCTGCGCAGACCCCCCTGTGCGCCGAACACTACGCCGAAGCGTTCGCCCAGGCCGGATTGCCGCCGGGCGTGTTCCAGTTCCTGCACATGGGCCACGAAGACACCGCTCGCGTCATAGCCGACTCCCGCATCGGATTCGTCTCCTTCACCGGTTCCGTGGCGGGTGGCCACGCGGTCCAGGCCGCGGCCGCGCGGCGGTTCATCGGCGTCACGCTGGAACTGGGCGGCAAGGACCCTGCCTATGTCCGCGGCGACGCCAACCTCGAACACGCCGTCGAGAACCTGGTGGATGGCGCCTGCTTCAACTCCGGCCAGTCCTGTTGCGGCATTGAACGGATCTACGTGGCGCGCGGCGTCTACACGGAGTTCGTTGAGCGCGCCGTGGCGCTCACCGCGTCGTACAAGCTGGGCTCACCGCTCCACTCCGAAACCACCCTCGGGCCCATGGTACGCACCGCGGCGGCGGAGTTCGTGCGCGGCCAGATCGCCGAAGCCGTCGCCCAGGGCGCCACCGCGCATCTCGCTCTACCCGATCAGCCCGGCACTCCCTATCTTGCGCCCCAGGTGCTTACCGGCGTCGACCATTCCATGCGGGTGATGACCGAAGAGACGTTCGGCCCCGTGGTTCCCGTGATGCCCGTCGACAGCGACGAGCAGGCGATCGCCCTGATGAATGACAGCCCCTACGGGCTGACCGCGGCCATCTGGACGGAAGACGCGGATGCCGCGGCTAGCATTGGGGACAGCATCGATACCGGCACATGGTTCATGAACCGCTGCGATTACCTGGACCCGGCACTCGCCTGGACAGGTGTCAAGGATTCCGGCCGCGGCATCAGCCTCAGTCCCTTGGGCTTCGATGCGTTGACACGTCCCAAGTCCTTCCACCTCCGAACACAAACCCGGTAGGCTTCGTTTCCTTCATCCGTTTGACGGCCGGTGCCGTATTGCCGTTTGACGAGGAGGAAATACAATGAAACTACCAACCCTGATTCTGGCCGGCCACGCGCTGGCGTTTTCCGCATTTGCCGGGCCCCTGGCCTTTGGCGTCAATGGACAAGGTCTCCTGTTCCGCTTCGATGTGGACAGCCCGGCCGTGGTCACCGAAATCGGCAACCTGGGCTTTGTGCCCGTGGGCATCGATTTCCGGCCCAGCACCAGCACGTTGTATGCGTTGGGCGTGGGGCGGGCAACCACCCAGCTCTACACCGTGAACATCGCCACGGGAGCGGCAACACCGGTGGGAGCAGGATTCGCCACCTCCGGGATGAACTACAACCTGGGCGGCCAGACCATCGGCTTTGACTTCAACCCCACCACGCTCCAGGCAGACAGCAGCATGCGCATTCGCGTCGTCGGCTCCGGCGGAGCCAACCTGCGCCTCAACTCGAGCACCGGCTATACCGCCAGACGCCGCCCAACGCCGGGACGCTCGTTCAGGTAGGGTCCCTGGGATTGACTGTGGATGCGATGAGCAACATCGGCTTCGACATCTACACCACGCCCGGCAGCCTGGATTCCACCATCGGCGGCGACACCGGATACGCAGTGCTCCGCCGTCCCGACGCGCCCATCCAGGGGCCGCTCGGCGCCTATCTCATCTACAACGTCAATCTCGGCACGGGGCAGATCACGCAGGGCGCTCTGGTGGGCCCGGCGCACACCCCCTATGACTTCATCGGGGGCTTTGCGGTGCTGCCCGGCGACGCCGTGCCCGAACCGTCCTCGGTGGCGCTCACCGGGCTGGGGCTCGCGGCGGCCGCCTGGATGGCCCGGCGCAAACGGTAAGAGCGGACCGGCGGCGGTTCCGCCTTTCTCTGGCATATAGTGGGGAACGGATCCCATTTCCAGATGAAAGTGAACCGCCGTCAACTCACCCGGACCGCTCTTCTCGCTGCGGCGCCTCTTCAGGCGCAGCAGGAGCCCTCGCCCATCACCCATGGACCGTTCCTGGGCCACGTGGAGACCGATGCCATTTCAATCTGGGCCCGCACACGCCGTGCGGGCTCATTCCGCGTTCTCTACGGAAAATCGCCCTCGCAGCTCGACCGTGCTTCCGCCGCCGCGGCCACTTCTCTCGATCACGACAATGCCGCGTGGCTCCGCATCGGCGGCCTGGAACCGGGCACCCGCTATCATTACCGGATCGAAGGAGACGCCCGTCCCGGCCAGACGGGAAGCTTCATGACGGTGCCTTCCGCCGATCAGTATCGCGATGCCGAGACCAATCCCCGCGGCCTCTTCAACTTCTCGTTCCAGTTCGGCTCCTGTGCCAATCAGAACACGCCGCAGGCGGGCGGTGTGATGTTGCCCGCCTACCGCACCATGTACCGCCAGCACGCCTCGCGATCCCTGTTCACCATCATGAACGGCGACTGGGTTTACGAAGAAAAGCGTGACTATCCCGTGGATCAGTGGCGCTCGCAGACCGGCTGCGCTGAGAACGCCACGCCGGCCATCGCCCAATGGGCGCCCAGCATCGCCGGGGTCTGGGAAAACTACAAGCTCTATCTTGAGCGCGGAAAGAACATGGCCGTCTGGCATCGCGATGTTCCGGGCTATTTCACGCCCGATGACCACGAGATCCTGAACGATGTCTACGGCACCGGTTCCGCCGGTGTCCGCACGCAGCAGGCGGTGTTCCGCGATATCGGCCTCCGCGGCTGGTATGACTACATCGCCGGAAGCAACCCGCTGGCGACAAAACAGAACGTGGTTTTCGGCCGCTGCGCCATGAAGGCGGGGTCCGATCTGCTGCGGGACCCCAACGCGGACTTCTCATCCCTCAATCTGGCCGAAGCCTCGAACCTGCACATCCACTGGGGCGGCCAACTGGCCGGCGTGCCTCCGGGCAGAACGCAACCTCCTGGCGATCCCAACGCCGGCGTCTATGAGATTGCCGCCGTCGTGGACCGCCACACCCTGCGCATCCGTCCCGCCTTGCGCGAAGATGCCGTGTCGTCCTATTCCATTGGCCGCCACAACTACGCCAGCTTCCAGGTGGGAAACGTGGCGTTCTACCTTCTGGACACCCGCGGCACGCGCGACATGCACGACATCGAGCGGCCGGACAGGCCCGGGCTGAAGATGCTCGGCAAGACGCAGCACGAGTGGCTGAAGAACAGCATGGCCGCCAGCACCGCCGATTTCTTCTTCCTCGCCTCATCCGTCAACCTGATGATCCCCCACGTGGGCGCGCCCGGTTCCACCGATCCGATCGAGGGCAAGGATGACGCCTGGACCGCGTTCCTCGAAGAGCGCGAGGAACTCATCCGGTTCTGGGACGGGCTGGGGAAACCTGTGTTCATCATGACCGGCGATCTGCACAACAGCTTCGCCATCAAGGTCACGGACCGCGTCTGGGAATTTGGCGCCGGTCCCCACAACTCGCAGAATCATCCCGCGGTCTCCGAAGGCGGCCGCCCGGCCAACGGTCCGTTCGATTCGCGGGGCCGCCCCTGCGAAATCCGCTGGTCCAGCTACATCCGCAACGATGTGCCGGCCGCCCTGCGCCGCTGGCCCATCTACGCCATGGCCACCATCAACAACGTCTTTCCGAATCCCAGGGAGCCCGGCCGCATGCGCTGGGTGGCGTATCCCAAACCTCATGTCGTCGTGCAATACTTCGACGGCATCACCGGCGACCTGCTCTACGCCGAGCCCATTCACGCAGCCCCCGCCTCGAACCGGTAGACTATTACAGCAATGAATCGACGCCATTTTCTCGTAACCGCCTCCAGCGCCGCCGCCTCAACAGGCTGGGCGGCCGCGAATGACCGTGTCCGGGTCGCCGTCGTCGGCGTGGGCGGCCGCGGCTCCGCGCACATCAGGGAACTGCTGCCCGTGGCCAACGTGGAAGTGGCGGCGCTGGTGGATCCCGATGGAAACCGCACCGAGGCGGCTGCCTCCACCGTTTTTCAGCGCACCGGAAAGCGCCCGCGGCTTGAGACCGATATGCGCCGCGTCTTCGATTCGAAGGAGATCGACGCGGTCACCATCGCCACCACCAACCACTGGCACACCCTCACCGCCATCTGGGCCATGCAGGCGGGTAAGGATGTGTTTGTCGAAAAGCCGGTCTCGCACAATGTGTTCGAGGGGACGCAGCTTGTCGCGGCGGCGCGGAAATACAACCGGATCGCGGCCGGCGGCACGCAGCGCCGGTGGTGGGGACGCTGGCGCAAGGCCGTGGAGTTGATCCACGGCGGAGCCATCGGCGATGTCTACCAGTCGAACTTCTTCTTCCCCGGCAATCGCGAGCCCATCGGGTTCAAGGAACCGAAGCCCGTGCCCGGCTGGCTCAACTGGGACCTGTGGCTTGGCCCTGCCCCCCAGCAGCCCTATCACGAAAACCTCGTCCACTACAATTGGCACTGGTTCTGGGATTTCGGCAACGGCGAACTGGGCAACAACGGAATCCACCTCATCGATGTCGTGCGTTGGGTCATGAACAAGAAGTTGCCGGTACGCGTGCACTCCACCGGCGGACGCGTGGGCCCGAAGGATCAGGGCCAGACTCCGAACAATCACAACGTCACCTGGGTCTTTGATGATGGAAGCCTGATCACGGCGCAGATCCGTGGTTGGTACACGCAGGATCCAATGTCCTGGGACTTCTACGGCACCAAGGGCCACATGCACATGAACTCCGATGGCCGGTTCCGCATCACCATGGGCCGCTCAAAAACGCCTGAGCCGGAGCCGGAGTACCCCGCCAACATCGATCACTTCGCAAACTTCGCCGATGCCGTCCGCGCCCGCGACCGCAAGCTGCTCCATGCGGAGGTCGAGGAGACCGCGATCTCAACCGCCCTCTGCCACCTCGGCAACATCGCCTACCGCACGGGCCGCGATCTGAAGTTCGATCCGGCGCGCATGCAGTTCGTGGGCGACTCCGAAGCCAACGCCCTCTTAACGCGCAAGTATCGGGCGCCCTACGTGGTCCCGGAAAAGGTCTAACCGCAGCCGGCGTACCAACAGTCGCCAAGACCGACACTGGGCCCCGCGGATGTGTCGTTCAGGCGAGAGCAGCCGTCATCAGCAAGGATGACGGTCCCGGACCAGGCTCCTCGATCTCGACGGCGCCAAAGCCCGCGTCCCTGAGCGCCGCACGCCAGTCATCCACCGTCCGGGCAAACCAGGGCATGGGCGTCCACGCGCCCAACCCGCCGAGCGCCGCGAAGCTCTCTTCACGCCAACCCACCGGCCCGCCGGCAGGATGCAGCGTTTGAATCACCAGCCGGCCACCCGGCGCAAGCACCCGCGCGATCGCCTGAAGGAAGCTTCCCAGGTCCTCTTCGAAAAGACTGAAGTTGACGGCCGCCAGATCGAACACCCCCAGCCGCGCCGGGTCCTCTTCGAACTCCGCGAAACTCAGGACATGAAAAACGCCCGGGCCCTGCCGCGCGGCCGCCACCAGGTCCGGGGAGACGTCGAAACCCACCGGCTGCACGCCTTCCCGCGCCAGACGGTGGCTAAGCCACCCTTCCCCGCACCCGCAATCGAGCACGCGGGCGGGCTGATGCCGCAAAACGGCCCGAACCACGGCCTCGTCGGTCACCGCCGCCCGGCTGGCAATCGCCTGCTCCCGCACGGCCCGGGTCCAGAGTTCGGCGTTGCGGCGCCAACTTTCAACAATCACTTCCCCGCGCATCGGTCAATGATGATACCGTGTGTAACGGATTCGATTCCAATGTCACCATCTTGGGAGGAGTAACCATGGCAGGTCCAGTCACAAAATTGATCCGCGAGAAAATCCGGCAGAGGCCCTGGTGGAGCCGGACACTGCTGTCGGCGGTTCCGGAACTGATTGAATGAAATCCGCAACGATCTGCGGGCCAAGAATCTGCACGATACCGAGGATGGCCCGTTGACGGGCGGATTGCCCGCGCGATCGGATGCGGAGATCCTGAACAACCGCACCGTTGACGGCACCTACAACGACCTGAAGTTCCCGCGGATGGGCAGCACCGGTACACGCTTTGGCCGCAACGTGCCGGTGTCCGCCACCGCCCCCGATACGGCCAACCTGCTCAACCCCAGCCCCCGCGAAGTCAGCCTGGAATTGATGACACGGACGGAGTTTCAGCCGGTGCCGTTCCTCAACCTGCTGGCCGCCGCCTGGATTCAGTTCGAAACCCATGACTGGTTCAGCCACGGCCGCGATGAATCGCCGGACCGCATGATCGAAATCGCGCTCGCCCCCGGCGACAACTGGCCCGAGAAGCCCATGCGCGTGCCCCGTACGCCGGATGATCCTACGCGGAAGCGGGGCGCGGCCACTCCCCCCACATTCTCAAACCGCGTGACTCACTGGTGGGATGGGTCGCAACTCTACGGCTCCGATGAGGCGGGGATGCGCAAAGTGCGCACGGGACAGGGCGGCCGGATCCACGTCGGCCAGGATTTGAAGCTCCCCATGGACCCCGATACCCGCATCGATCTCACCGGCTTTTTCGACAACTGGTGGATGGGTCTTAGCCTGCTCCACGGCCTTTTCGCGGCGGAGCACAACGCAATCTGCGCCATGCTCAAGCGGAAGAATCCCCGCTGGAAAGATGACAAGCTGTATGCCAAGGCCCGCCTGATCAACGCCGCTCTCATGGCGAAGATTCACACCATCGAATGGACGCCGGCGATTCTGCCCAATCCCATCACTTCGTACGCCTTGAAAGTCAATTGGAGCGGCGCGCTGGGCGGTCTGCAGAAGATCATCAAGGGTCTGGACAATAGCGAGTTGGCTGGCGGCATCGTGGGCTCCCAGGCGGATCATCACGGGGCTCCCTATTCACTCACCGAGGAGTTCGTGGCCGTCTACCGCATGCACCCGCTCATGCCCGACGAGTTCGAGTTCCGCAGTGCCCGGACCGGAGCGGCCATCGAAAAACTCAACCTGCCCGAGATCTCGGGACGGGCCAATCGCGCCGTGCTCGAACGCCATTCCATGACCGACCTGTTCTACTCGTTCGGCACCTCGCACCCCGGCATGCTGCGCCTGCACAACTTCCCGCGCTTCCTCCAGAACCTCGCCCGCGACAACGGCAAGATGTTCGACATGGCGGCCGTCGACATTCTGCGCGACCGGGAACGCGGCGTGCCCCGCTACAACCAGTTCCGCGAGTTCCTCCGGATGCCGCGCATCACGCGATTCGCCGATCTGACCGACAACCCGCAATGGGCCGCCGAACTGGAGCGGGTCTACAAGGGCGATATCGACAAGGTGGACCTCATGGTCGGCCTCTACGCGGAGCCTCTTCCCAAGGGTTTCGGCTTCTCCGAGACTGCCTTCCGCATCTTCATCCTGATGGCCTCCCGCCGCCTGAAGAGCGATCGCTTCTTCACCGACTTCTACACCAGGGAAGTCTACACCCAGGAGGGGCTCGATTGGATCGAGGAGAATTCCATGGTCACCATCCTCAAGCGTCACTTGCCCAGTCTCACCGACGCGCTCCACGGCGTGGAAAACGCGTTCAATCCTTGGAACAACGCGGCGAAAAAGAAACGGCGGTAGACCATGCCGGGCGACATTATTTTTGAACCACTGCGCTTTGCCAGCGGGCTTGAAGTGAAGAACCGCATCTGGCGGTCGAACGTTTCCGGACGCTTCGACAACTTCGATGGGTCGGGCAATCAGGCCCGCATCAACTGGGAGGTGAAGTTCGCCCGCGGCGGCGTGGGCGCCATTGTCTCATCCTTCGTGCCGGTGACCATTCGCGGGCGCATCGTGCCCAACTACGCCACCATTCACCGCGACGAAGCCATCCCCTTCTGGCGCGAAGTGGGAAGGCGGGTGCACGAGCATGACTGCCGGTTCATTCTTCAACTCAGCCACGGCGGACGCCAGCGCGACCTTCCAGGCATCGAGTTCGACAAAGGATTGAGTTCCACCGATAAGGAAGACCCGATGCACGGGTTCCAATGCGAGCGCATGACCCGCGAGCAGATTGCCGAGACGGTGGAAGCTTTCGGTGACGGCGCGCGCCGCGCCCAGGAAGCGGGACTGGATGGCGTGGAACTGCATGGCGCCAACGGATACCTCATCACCCAGTTCCTGTCCTCCGGCATCAACGATCGCGAGGACGAATACGGAGGCCCACTCGCGAACCGGGCCCGGTTCGTCCTGGACATCGTGCGCAACATCCGGAAGAAATGCGGGCCGAAATTCCATCTTCAGATGAAGATCAGCGCCACCGAGAGCAACAACGCCATGTCGTCCGGCGAACCGCGAGGCAACACCATCAAGGACTCCGTGCCGGTGTGCCAGTGGCTGGTCGAAGCCGGCGTCAACGCCATCCATGTCTCAAGCGGCGGTTCGTTCCCACACCCGCGCAATCCCCCGGGCGACCTGCCCATCGACGTGTTTCTCAAGACGTACGATTCCATGGTCTCGGCCGGCACCAAGACCTATCGAAACTATCAACTGCTGCGCAACAAGATCACCGGGGCGCTGTTCCGCAACCGGTGGCTGAAACAGCGCGGTGATGTGATTGAAGGCATCAATCTGGCCGACGCCCACGCCATCAAAAAGGCGGTGAACGTGCCGGTCATCTGCACCGGCGGGTTCCAGACCGCCTCGATCATCCGCCAGGCGATTCTCCAGGGCCAGTGCGACAGCGTCTCCATCGCCCGCAGCCTCATCGCGAACAACGATCTCGTCCTGCAGTTCAAGGCCGGCAAGGACCGGCCCGCCAAGCCCTGCACCTACTGCAACCGCTGCCTGGTCAACGCGGTGGAAAATCCCCTGGGCTGCTACGAAGAGAGCCGGTTCGAAAGCCACGACGCGATGATCCGGCAAATCATGTCGGTCTTCGACCCGCCGCCGTTCCGGTAAACGCCCCGGCCGTTTCGCCCGGCGTGGCGGCTTGTTGAATCCGGCGTGCCGGCTTGTTGAATAATGAAAAGCGGCATGTCTTTCCGGCTCTTGCTCCTCTACACCCCCCTGCTCCTTGCCCAGCACGGACGCTACCTCAACGATGGCAAGAATCCCGCGCTGAACAACCCCCAGGCCATCGCCGCCGGAACCAAGCTCTTCCGCGCCTCCTGCGCCGGATGCCATGGCGCCGATGGCAGCGGCGGCCGCGGTCCGAACCTCGTACGCCGCGCTCTTTGGCATCCGCTGAGTGACGACGCTATCTTCCAGCTCATCCGCAAGGGCGTGCCGGGTGCCGACATGCCGCCCACCAACCTTACCGATGAGCAGACGTGGAACCTCGTCGCCTTCATTCACGCGATGACCGGACCGGCGAAGGACGTTGAGGTGCCCGGCGACGTCACGGCAGGACGGCAAGTCTACGCCAAGTCGGGCTGCTCGAACTGCCACGCAATCGGCGGTGAAGGCGGACGGCTGGGACCGGATCTCACCAACGTCGGCGGAAGCCGGCCGCTGGCGGTGATTCGTGAATCGATCATTGAACCCGGCAAGGACCTTACTTTCCAGGGTTCCGAAGCGGTGACGGTCACGCTGCGCGACGGCCGTGTGCTCGCCGGCGTAGCGCGAAACCGCAGCAATTACTCTCTTCAACTCGTGGAACGCGGGGGCAGACTGCACCTGATCGACATGGCCAACGTGGCGTCGCTCAAGATCTCGGAAACCTCCCCCATGCCCGCCGACTACGCCAAGCGGCTCTCAAAGCAGGAACTGACGGACCTGCTTGCCTATCTGGCCCGGCAGAGCACCCGATAGACCCGGGCCAAGGAATCAAATCATGTTTCGACTCACACTACCTTGCATCCTCGCCGCCGCCGCCCTGGCGCAGGTGCGCCAGGAAGACATCGAACGCGGCCCCGGCGCCGACTGGCTCACCTATGCCGGCAACTTGGCCGGTTGGCGTTACAGCCCGGTGGCGGAGATCACACCAGCCAACGCCTCACGCCTGGTTCCCAAGTGGGTGTATCACGTGCCCGGAGCGCGCGGCCTGCGTTCATCGCCCATCGTCTATCAGGGCGTTCTCTACATCACCAACACCAATTCCATCTACGCCGTGGACGCCAGGTCCGGCCGTCAGATCTGGCAATACGCCGACACGCGCGCCAAGAAGGCACAGGTGAATCGGGGCGCCGCCATCTGGGGCAACCGCGTCTATTTCACCACCTCGGACAACTACCTCACGGCGCTCGACCGCGAAAGCGGCGGCATCATCTTCAGCCGCAAGTTCGCGGACGTTGAACAGGGCACCGGCTCCACCTCCGCGCCGCTCATCGTCAAGGGAAAGGTGATCGTCGGCAGCGCCGGCGGCGACAGCGGTATGCGGGGCTTCATCATGGCACTCTCGGCTGACAATGGTGAGGAACTCTGGAAAACCTACACCGTGCCGGCCAAGGGTGAAAAGGGCTCCGAAACCTGGGGCGGCATGATCGAATATGGCGGCGGCGCCGCATGGCTTTCGGGCACCTATGACACCGAACTCGACACCCTCTACTGGACCACCGGGAACCCCTGGCCCGACTACGCGGGCCACCTGCGCACCGGCGACAATCTCTATACCTGTTCCCTGCTTGCCCTCGATCTGAACACCGGAAAGATGAAGTGGCATTTCCAGTTCACTCCGCACGACACCCACGATTGGGATGCGCAAAGCTGGCCCGTGCTGGTGGATATCGCGGTGCGCGGCCGGCCGCGCAAGGCCGTTCTGCACGCCAACCGCAACGGGTTTTTCTACACCCTGGACCGCGTGACCGGGGAGTTCCTTCAAGGCACAAAGCTCATCGACCGGGTCACCTGGGCCCGGGGCCTGGATGACAAAGGCCGGCCGGTCGTCATTCCCGGCAAGGAACCGACACCCGAAGGCAACTGGGTGTGCCCCAGCGTGAAGGGCGCCACCAACTGGATGGGACAGTCGTACAACCCCGCAACGGGCCTGCTTTACGTGCTCACGCTCGAACAGTGCGGCTTCTACAACACGACGTTCCAGGAGCCGGTTCCCATGAAGAACTTCTCAGGCGGCGGGGCCACCGAAGAGGGCGGCCAGGTCATTCTGCGCGCCCTCGACCCCAAGACCGGCCGCCGCGTCTGGGAGTACCCCATGACCGGCGCGGGCCGCATGTGGACCGGCACCGTCTCCAATGCCGGAGGCGTCCTGTTCACCGGCGATGACGACGGCCACATGGTGGCCCTCGATGCCCGCACCGGCAAGCACCTCTGGCACTTCAACATGGGTGAACTTCAGACCGCTTCCCCCATCCTGTATCAGGTGGACGGCAAGCAGTACCTGGCCATCGCTTCCGCCACGGCGGTGTTCTCGTTTGGCCTCTTCGAACCGGCGCGCTCAATTGAGCCGCCAAAGATTGTCAAGTGAGCGGAGCCCGCTTCCTACTTCAGCACCTTCACCCGGATGTTCTTGTAGTGCACCGTGCTGCCCGGATCATGGCCCTGCAGCGCGAACGTACCTGAGGACAACACACGGCCCGGAGAGTTCTTGTTCGGCCCCGTGTAGCCCTCCGGCTGGGTCCAGTCCACAATCTTCTTGCCGTCCACAAACACCTGAACGTGATTGCCCTTCACAATGATGTGCTCGGTGAACCACTTGAAGTCCTGGGCCGGAATCTCTTTGTTGTCCTGCACCATGTAGAGGCTGCCCGTGCGCCGCGGGTCGCGGTCATAGGAGTTGTTCACCTGCACCTCAAACCCCTTGTCCGGCCAGCTCTGCTCCTGGAATGCGGTGTGGAAGTAGATGCCGCCGTTCGACGACTTCTCCGTCATCACGTCCACCTTCAGCTCAAAGTCCTTGAACATCCCGCCATTCACCTTGCCCACATAGAAGCAGTGCGACCGCGGGCCCTTGGCCACAATGGCGCCGTCCTTGATGGAGAACGTCTCCTTGCTCTCATTCACGCTCCAATCCGTGAAGTCCTTGCCGTTGAACAGGGACTTGAATCCCTTCTCCGGCTTGAACGGCTTGTCCGCGGCCAATGCCGCCGGAACCAGACCGGCCAGGGCAAATGTCAGGGCGATAAAGGTGGTTCGTTTCATCTCGATTCCCAATTCTACAACGCGCGCCGCGCCTTCCGTACAATAAACAATCACCATGCCCGACATCTCCAATAGCCTCGCTCTGTGGGCGGAAGCCCAGCGCCTGATTCCGGGCGGATGCCAGTTGCTCAGCCGACGGCCCCAACTCTTCGCTCTGGGAGAAAGCCCCATCTTCGCCAGCCGCGCCGAAGGACCCTGGTTCTGGGACGTGGACGGCAACCGCTATCTCGATACCACCATGGCCGTGGGCGCCGTCCTGTTGGGGTACCTCGACCCGGCCGTCGAAAGCGCGGTGGACGAACAACGCCGCGCAGGCACCATTTTCAGCGTCATCCCCCCGGTTGAAGTGGACCTCGCACGCACGCTCACCCGCATCATCCCCTGTGCCGACATGGTCCGCTTCGGTAAGTCCGGCGGTGAAGCAAACGCCGTGGCCGTGCGCATTGCGCGCGCCTTCACCCGCCGCGACCGCATCGCCTTCTGCGGCTATCACGGCTGGCATGACTGGTACATGGCCGCGAATCTCAACCCCGATTCGCCCCTCGATTCCCACCTGCTGCCGGACATCGGCGCTCCGGGCATCCCCCAGGCGCTGCGCGGCACCGCCCTGCCATTCACCTACAACGACATCGACTCCCTGGCCAGCCTGCTCGCGGCACACCCCGGCGAGTTCGCCGCCATCATCATGGAAGCCAGCCGCACCTGGCTGCCCAACGAAGGCTTTCTCTCAAGCGTCCAGGACCTCGCTCACCGGCACGGCGCCCTGCTCATCTTCGACGAAGTGGTCACCGGCTTCCGCCTTGCCCTGGGCGGCGCGCAGCAGCACTACGGTGTCACTCCGGACCTGGCCACCTTCGGCAAGGCCATCGCCAACGGCTACCCGCTCACCGCCATCGCCGGCCGCCGCGACCTGATGGAATTCTCCAGCGGCCTCTTTGTCTCAAGCACCTTCTGGGACGACGCGGCCAGCCTGGCCGCCGGCGCCGCTACCATCGCCCGCATGGAAGAAACCGGACTCGCGGAAGTCATCGCTGCACGCGGCCGCCGCTACATCGCCGAATGGCGCCGGCTAGCCCAACCCCTGGGAGAGCACGCCCGCATCACCGGCCATCCCTCATGCGCCGCCGCGTCATTCTCCTCTCGCGAACTGGCGACGCTCTACATCCAGGAAATGGCGCGCCGCGGTGTCTTCACCGGCGGAGGTTTCAACATCTCCCTCGCCCACGGTGACCCTGAAATCGCCGTCGTGCTCGCCGCCGCCGAAGCCGCGCTCCATGCCGTTCAACGGGCCATCGCCCAAGGCAGCACGCAGGGGTTGCTCTCGGCCGCCGTTCAGAAGCCGCTCTTCTCGCGCCGCCTGGCGTGACGCCGCAGGCGAAACGTCCTGATAGCAGTGGAGTTTCGGCCTGGAAAAGGGCTTCGGGAACAACTGGGTCTTCGAGGCCGAGCATGCCGGCCGCACCGGAAACAAGCTCCCTCAGCGCCGCAACCTGAAACGCCGGCGCAATCGATCCCACCGGCACCATTCCCATCGCCCGCCCCATCAATGAGCGCTTCAATACGCAGTTCCGCTGGGAGACCTTCAACGGCTTTGATCACACCTGGTTCCGGAGTGCCAATCTCAATACGTCAAGCGTCGCCTTCGGCACCATAACCGGCACGCGGATCACCGCCCGCCGGATGCAACTCGGCCTGAAGGTACAATTCTAAACATCGATCTTCACCCCATCAAGGAGACCCCGTGACCAAGCAGACTCAAGCCATCCTGTGCGCATCCATGCTCCTGCTCCCCGCGCTCGCGCACGCTCAGGTTTCCGCCGCCTCCATCAACGGCTCCGTGCGCGATAACACCGGCGCCACCATCCCCGGCGCCGCCATTCTCCTCAGGAACACCGCAACCGCGGTGGAAACACGCACCACCACCAATGAACAGGGCGTCTACATCCTTCTGCACATTCTCCCCGGCGCCTACACTCTGGAAGCAGGCAAGGAAGGCTTTGCCACCAGCCGCCTGGGACCCATCACGCTGGTGGTGAATCAACGCTCCGTGCTCGATTTCCAACTCTCCGTCGGCAGCGTCCAGGAGTCCGTCACAGTCGAAGCCACCGGCACCCAGTTGCAAAGCGCCACCGCTGAACTGGGCTCCGTGCTCACGCGCCAGCAGGTGGTTGACCTGCCCATGGGGCGCAACATTCAGAACCTCATGCGCCTCACGCCCGGCGTCAACGCCATCACCACCGGCCAATCGAGCATCCCCTCGGTCAACGGGCAGATCAATCGAACCAGCATGTATATGCTGGACGGCATCGCCAATCAGGCCACGTTCTTTTCCAATCTGTCCATCAACCCCATCGTCGAAACCATCGAAGAGTTCAAGGTGCAGTCGCACAACGATTCCGTCGAGGTGGGCGGCGTCATGGGCGGCGTAATCAACACCGCCACCAAGTCCGGAACCAACGCGCTTCACGGCAACGCCTACAACATCGAACAGAACAACGCCTTCAACGCCCGCAATACGTTTCTTCCGTCCGTCGCCCCGTTCAAAGGCCACACCTTCGGTGGCACCGCCGGCGGCCCGGTGCGCGTGCCCAAACTTTACGACGGCCGCAACCGGACCTTCTTCTTCACCGGCTACCAGTACTTCATGAGCCGTTCCCCCGCCCTCAGCTATTTCCGCGTTCCCACGGCGGCCAACCTGGAAGGCAACCTGAGTGACTGGCCCAAGCAGATCTTCAACCCCTTCTCCACGCGGCCCAACCCCGCGCAACCCGGCACCTTCATCCGCGATCCCTTCACCGGCAACCGCATCCCCGCCAGCCTGCTCAAACCAGGCATGCTCTATTTCGCCCGCACCGTCCTGCCGCAGGCCGAATTCACCGGCCTCGCCGACGGCCGCAACGCCATCAACCGCGCGCCCAATCGCAACCAGAACCACAACCTCAATGTCCGCATCGATCACAAGTTCACCGACATGGACACCATCTGGGTGCGCTACTCCGGAACCTACGCCCCGGCCACCGTGGCGTCGTCGCTGCCCTCCCTCGAACGCAACAACAATGCCCGCGCGCACAACCTGGCCGGCAACTGGGTACACACCTTCAGCCCCTCATCCGTGCTTCAGGTGCAGGCCGGCCGCGTCTTCCACTGGAGCAGTTCGCGCGACCGCTTCAAATCGCTGCCCTCCGATTTCATCACGCGCGTCGGCTACTCGCCCAACGTCCTCACAACCTATCTCGACGGCCGCAGCTACCTCCCCGGCTTCAATCCCGCCAACTTCTGGTCCAGTCAGGAACAGTGGAACCTCAGCCGCGTGGGCGATAGCTGGCATTACCGCGCCGGCTTCACGCAACTGCGCGGCACCCACACGCTGAAGTTCGGCGGCGAATACAACCGCGTCCAGTGGTATTACCAGAACAGCATCACCACCGTCGGCTTTGCCGACGCCCAGACCGCGAACCCCATCAGCCTGGCCACCACCGGCAGTTCGCTCGCTTCCTTCCTGCTCGATATTCCGGACGGCTCCACCCGGCGCGATATCGAAGAGACCATGCCCTGGTGGGGCGGCACCGTCGGATTCTATTTCCAGGATTCCTGGAAGGCCACCAACAACCTCACCATCAACATCGGCATGCGCTATGACCGCACCTTCATCCCCACCGCGGGCACCGATGCCGGCAACAACAACATGGTGGGCAACATGGACTACAACCGCGGCGTCTACGTCATCCAGAAGATCGCGCCACCCTGCGAGGCCGCTCGCAAGGCCCCCTGCGTGCCCGCACCGGCCGGCGCCGCGCCTGGTTGGCTCCCGCCCAACGTCGAGGTGTCGCCCACCGGCAAGGTCTACCGCGATACCAAGCTGAACTTCCAGCCAAGGCTCGGTCTCGCGTATCGCATGGGCGCCAGGACCGTCATCCGGGCTTCCTCCGGCATCTTCTTCGATAACTACTCCGGCGTCACCCAACTCGCCCGGAACTTCATCGGCACCTGGCCCAGCCTGGGATTCCAGTCCGCGGCAAACCTCAACTACCCCTCGGCCGCCCAGACACTGCCCTCCATCTCCGCCAGCAATCCGCTTCCCTCGGCCGTCCTGCCGCTGGCCAATCCGTTCGTCCAGACCGCCTACTTCGGAGACCCGAACTGGCGAAACGCCTATTCCGTCCAGTGGAACATCGGTGTCCAGCAGCAGATCGCCGGCTCGGCTATCTTCAACATCAACTACGTCGGGTCCCAAACGCACCGCACCACCGTGGGAGGACGCTACAACGTCGCCCGCACACCCGGCCCCGGCACCCCGCGCGACCGTTCCCCGTACCCCTACATGCCCATCCCCACCTCCTGGGATCGCTCCTGGGGCAACGCCAATTACCACTCACTCCAGACCTCCCTTGAACGCCGCTGGTCCCGGGGCTTTGCGCTCACCGCATCCTACACCTGGTCCAAGGCAATCGACCCCGGCTCCTCCGGCTTCTTCGGCGTCGAAGGCAACTCCATCCAGAACCCTTACGACATGCGCCGCGACCGCAGCGTCAGCAGCTATGACGTTCCTCACAACCTGGTTCTGAGCTGGGTCTACGACCTCCCGTTCGGCAAAGGCAAACTGCTCGATACCGGCAATCGCGCCGTCAACTATCTGCTGGGCAACTGGCAAATCAACGGCATCAGCGACATCCGCGCCGGCACACCCGTCAACGTCACCGTCGCCGGCGATATCGCCAACACTGGCAACGTTGGCTACATGCGCCCCAACGTCGTGGGCGATTGGCGCGTCGATCAGGAAACCACCGCCCGCTGGTTCAACCGCGCGGCGTTTGCCGCCCCCGCCCAGTTCACCTTCGGCAACGCCGGCCGGAACATCCTTCGCTCCGATGCCGTCACCCGATGCGATATGTCCGTGTTCCGCAACATCCCCATCACGGAACGCTGGTACGCCCAGTTGCGCGTCGAAGCCTACAACGTCTTCAATACGGTCACCTACAACGCACCCGTTGCCGACCTCACCAACGTCAACTTCGGCCGTGTCCTCGGTGCCGCCGCCGCCCGTTCCCTTCAGATCGGAGCGCGCATCCACTTCTGATCCGGGCCGCCCTTCAAAACCGGTAGTGCAGCCCCAACTGATTGATCCGCGCCTGATTCCCCGCGGTCAATCCCAGAATCCGGCCGAAATTCGGATTCCCCCGCCCGGTCGTCGGGTTGCCAAAATTGGCATGGTTCATGAAGTTCAAACTCTCCCACCGGAACTGAATCTTGTGGTTCTCCCAAGGCAGAGAAAAGTCCTTCAGCACCGAAAGATCGCCAATCACAGCGCCCGGACCCGTCGCCACAGACCGTCCCAGCGTCCCGAACGTCAACGCCGGCGGAGCCACAAACGTCGAAGTGTTGAAGTACGGCTGCAACAGAACATTCCCCCGCCAGGCCCCATTCTGTGTGTACGGCCCGGTGGCATTCGACCGGACCGCCGCTGCCGTCGCATAAATCGCGGCCGCGTTGTTCTCCACAATGCCAAACGGCACGCCCGAGCGCAGTTCCATGATCAGCCCCATCGACCACCCGCCCGCAATCGCGTCAAGCACACCGCTCTTGATCCCCACGGCGCGGCCCTTGCCAAACGGCAGCTCATACACCGTGTTGCCGATGAACCGGTGGCCCACATGGTTCCCGGAAAGATCGCGGTCCGCCCGCCGGTCGTAGTAGTTGGCCAGCGCGCCCGCCGCCCCCAACTCGTTACGCGAGTTCACGTCGTCGATCAGCTTTGACCACGTGTAGTTCATCCCGAACTGGAACCCGCGGCTGTACCGCTTCTCCAGCTTGATGTTCGTGCCGTGATAGTTCGAATTTCCAATGGTCGGGCTATGCTCGCGCACATCGGAGAACTGCGGGAACGGGCGCAGCGCCTGTACGTTGCCCGCCCGCATCCGGCTGGGCGCCACCTGATTGATGGACTGCGTGCCGGTCACCGTCAGCTTGTGGCCCAGCGTGCCCAGATACCCCACCTCCAGCAGCGTGTTGCCCGGAAGAATTCTCTGAACGTTGAAGTTGAACGTCTGCGTATACGGAATCTGGCGCTTGCCCGGGTCGAAGAACTCCACCGAGAAGATCGGGTTCTGCCCAATCGGCACCGCGCCAAAGCCCGGCGAAAGCGTGTTGGCCACCGTCGGCGGCAGGCCGTTGCGAAGCTGAATGGCCGCCGTGCGCCCGCCATCCACGGAGGTCACCGCCACCGCCGTCGAGAATCCGGCCCGAACCGCAAGCGGCGTCGCCTGATCGTACTGCCCCACGAACACCAGCGCGCCGCCGCCGCGAATCACCCACTTATCCTTGGCCCGCCACGCGAAGCCGATGCGCGGGCCAAAGTTGTTGTAGTCGAACCCCGAAGCGTGCTTCGAAAGCCCGTTCCGGCCCGAAAAAGTGATCACGCCCGGACAGTTGCACACCGGGTTGATCGCCGACCGGTCAAAGGAGTTCTGCTGATTCGTGCTCTCAAACCGCGGCGTATCAAGGTCCCACCGCATCCCCAGGTTCAGCGTCAGCGAATTGCTCACCTTCCAATCCGTCTGCGCATACCCGCCAAGCGTGGCGCCATTCGAAATCACCGCCTTCGACTCATCCCGTGAAGCCGACGCCACATGCCCCAACAACAACGAAGCCAGCGCGTCGTTCGTGCCCACCGGCGTGAAATTGAAAACGCCCCCCGCCGACCCCAACGGCACATCCGTGTTGCGCGAAAAACGGTACTCCATCCCAAACTTCAGCGTGTGCTTCCCCGCCACCTTCGTCAGCGACCCCGTGTAGTGATCCCCGCGAATCGGTGACTGGATCCGCTCCTGCTCGGCCCGCTGAAACGGCTCCAGGCCCGTCAGCGTCACGCGCGGAAAATAGTCCGGATTCGTGCCCCGAATGCCGATCTTCTGCGCCAGCCCCAGCCCCTTGTTGGCCGCAATCGGATGGAACTTCCGGCGATCCCACGAATACCGCACCTCCATCACCGTCGTCGGAGTGAACGAATGGATCCACGTCGGCGACACACTGAAGTAGCTGTTCTCCACCGTCTCGCCGTACTGGTCCGTGTTGTCACGGAAGACCGGACGCTGCTAGGTGTTGTTCACGTTGTGCAGGTAGCGGATGTAGAAACGGTCGTTGGCGGAAAACGTGTGATCGCCGCGGCCCACCATCACGGTCGGGTCACCGCCCGTCGGGTTGTTCACCCGGAAGTTTGCCGTGCGCGACGGCTGGCCCGGCACATTCGGCTCCGGATAGTACTGCGCGATCGCCAGCCCTACCGGATACATCCGCGCCGCCGGAATCGTGTTGTTCGGAAACGGAGCCAGATTCGCCAGCGGATCCGTGATCGTGCCCGCGAACCGGCCCGCGATCTCGCTTGGGTTCGGCACGCCAAGAACGCGCGTCGCCTGGCTTCGCGTGCGGATCTTCTCCAGGTTGTAAAAGAAGAACGTCTTGTTCCTCACCACCGGGCCCGACACGCTGCCGCCAAACTGGTGATACCGCAGCACCGGCTTGCGGGCCGCGAAAAAGTTTCGTGCGTCCAAAGCGTCGTTCCGAAGAAACTCGTAAGCCGACCCGTGCCAGTTGTTCGTCCCCGAACGCGTCGTCATCTGCACAAAACCGCCGCCCGTACGGCCCATCTCCGCCTTGTAATTCGAGATTTCGACGTTGAACTCCTCCAGCGAATCAATCGGCGGGTCGAAGTTCAGGGTGGCCACCCCCAGCAGGATGTTCTGCTCATTGCCGCCGTCAATCGTGAAGTTCGTGTTGTCGCCCCGCCCGCCCGCGATCGTGAAGTTTGAGCCCGTGCCGTTTTGCACCACAAAGCCCGACAGCCGCGCCAACTGCGCCGCCCGCCGCCCCACCAGCGGCATATTGGCGATCGTCTCTCGCCGCACCACGTTCCCCACCGACGCCGACTCCGTCTTCAGCAGCGGAGCCTCGGCCTCAATCGTAATCTGTTCGGTCACACCGCCCACCTCCAGCCGGATGTCGGCGTGCGCCGGAACGCCGGTCTCAATGACGATTCCTGTCTGCCGGAACTGCTTGAAACCCGTATGCTCAACGCGCACCTCGTAAATCCCCGGCTTCAGCAGCGGCACCGTGTAGTTGCCGGCCGAACTCGAGACGCCCGTGTACTGCTCGTTGGTCAGCGTATTGGCCAGTTTGACAACCACGCCCGGAACCGCGGCGCCCGAAGAATCGGAAATCAAACCGCTAAGAGAACTGGTTTGCGAAAATCCGCTCAGCGCGAAGGCCAAGGGGGATACAACTCGAAGAGCAAAGGTCAGAGAGTACAACGGGATCTCCATTCGTGACAGGATGCCCTAACCCGTTTTTCTCACGGGAAGTGTAGCGGAAAGCCGCATTCTCTGGCATAACTGATTTTTCTAGTAAAAGTTGTGCGAAGAGAGGAGCGGCTTTCCCCTATGACAGAGTGTAGCCAATCAGA
>Ga0194132_10003251_pt1 | contig 29223 bp, 29 predicted proteins | sample TA2KigOf80mmetaG_FD_148612 | JGI IMG/M metagenome (GOLD analysis project Ga0194132, IMG submission 148612) | Freshwater microbial communities from Lake Tanganyika, Tanzania - TA2015054 Kigoma Offshore 80m | ecosystem: Environmental > Aquatic > Freshwater > Lake | place: Tanzania: Lake...
TCCTCGCTTCGGCAAACGCGGCGACGGCGCCGACGACGTCGTCCCGCGCCCGCCCGGTCATGCGTAGCCGCAGCGTGTCGCGGGCGCGGGCCCGCGCCAAGAACCGCATCCCGCCGAGGGTCTCGCCGTCCAAAAGGAGCGCCGTCGGGTCATGAGCGCGGCACCCGTCGCAGAGCACGCCGCCGAGCCCCGTCCCCCACGCGGCTGGCGGGGTCACGGCGCCTCCGCACCGGGCGCAGCGATCGAGCACCGGTTCGTACCCCAGCGCGCGGAACAACTGCAACGCGTACCAGGCGGCGCCGCGGGCGGGATCCGCGTCGGACAACAAGGTCAAGGCGGTCAACAGCAGGCCGAAGACCTCCTCGTGCGGCTCGCGCTCGGCGACGAGGCGGTCGGTCAGCTCCGCGACGAGCGACGCGTAAGACATCCGATCTAGATCGGCGCGCAACGCCGGATGGCCGTCGATGACTTCGACCTGCGCGATCACGTCCAGCGCGCGCCCCCGGCCCAACAGAAATCGCCCGTGCACGAAGGGCTCCAGTCGTCCTGCCAGCCGGCTCGTCGTCTTACGCACGCCCTTCGCCTTACAGGAGATCCTTCCCCATTCCCGCGTCATCAGAACCACGACCCGGTCGGCCTCTCCCAAGGTGCGACGCCGGAGGACGATGCCCTCCGCCTTGTAAACTGGCATGTCAGCGCAGCAACAAGAACGTCGTCAGCGACATGTAGACGACGCCGGTGACGACGTCGAGGCTGGTGGTGACGACCGGCCCCGAGGCGACCGCGGGATCGCTGCCGAAGCGCACGAGCAGGAATGGGATGCCGACGGCGAGGAGGGACGCGACGACGAGCGCGGCGACCATTGCGCCGCCGGTGACGAGCGCGAGCGGCAGAGATCGCTCCCAGCCGAAGACGACAGCTGTGATGACGAGACCGCAGACGGCGGCGACGAGCCCCGCCATGCCGAGCTCGCGGCGAAGCGCGTGGCGGAAGTCCCGCGTCTCCAGCTCGCCGGAGGCGAACGCGCGAACGAGCGTGGCGACCGTTTGGATGCCGAAGTTGCCAGCCATGCTGTTGAGCACAGGGAGAAAGTAGGCGAGCTCGAGCAGCCGCTCCAGCGAACCGGCGAACAGACTCAGCGACTTCGCGGCGACGATCTCGATGCCGATGCCGACGAGGACCCAAGGAAGCCGGATGACGGCGCGGCGCAGCGGCGCGGCCTGCTCCGCTTCCGGCGTCGAGCCGGCCAATCGGTAGGCATCCTCGTCGGCCTCCTCGCGCACGACGTCGGCGACGTCGTCGACGGTCACGACGCCGAGCAATCGCCCGTCGCCGTCCGTGACCGGCATCGCGAGCAGACTGTATTTTCCGAATCTCCGCGCGACCTCCTCTTGGTCCGTCGTCGCTTCGACCGCGTGCACGTCGCGCCGCACGATCGAGCGGTTGCGCGCGTCCGGCGGCGCGGTAATGAGGTCGCGCAGCGACAACACGCCCGTCAATCGCCGCCCCTCGTCGACGACGTAGATGTAATAGGCGCTGTCCGACTCCGGGTGCTGGCGGCGGATGGCTTCCATCGTCTCGACGATCGTCTGATCCTCGCGGACGACGATCGTCTCCGTCGCCATGAGCGCGCCGGCGGTCCCCTCCGGCCAGCGGAGGAGCGACTCGATGCGTTCGGCCTCCTCCGGCGCCATCGCGTCGAGCAGTGCTTCTGCACGTTCGCTGGGCAGCTCTTGCAGTAAGTCGGCGGCGTCGTCGGAGGCCATTCGCTCGACAACGTCGGTCGCCGCCGACACGGGAACCGCGGCCAAGAACGTCTCTTGCAGCTCCGGCGGGAACTCCTCGAGTATGAGCGCCGCCGACTCCGACCGGAGGCCGCGAAAGAGCAGGCGCGCGACGGGCGCTTCGATCTCGCGCAGGGCTTCGGCCGCGTCCGCCGGCCGCGCTTGCTCCAGCGACCGGATGGCCTCCGCCGGCGCCATGTGCGGCAGCCGATCGGCCAGGCGCATGCCCATGGACCGGTCGTTCACAGGGGTCCTCCATTCTGCAACAGCATGAAGGACGCGAGCCCCACGTACGACAGCTGACCGATCGCGTCGCTGATCGTCGTGACGAGGGGACCGGAGGAGACGGCTGGATCGGCGCCGGCCCCGTGGAGAACCGCCGGCACGAGCACGCCGCTGGCCGCGGCGATCGACAACGCCACGACCATCGCCAACAGGAGCAAGCCCGCCAGCCGCACGTCCCCGAACCACAGCCACACGACCATCGAGACGAGCGCACCGGCGCCGAGACCCGTCCACAGGCCCGTGAGCGCCTCCTCGCCGGCGTCGCGCAACAACGCGCCGCGGTGCGGTGGCCGACTCGCCAACAGCGCACGCACCGCACCGGAAAGCGACTGCGTGCCGATGTTGCCCGCGGTCGCGAGCACGAGCGGGAGGAAGAACACCAAGACGACGTGGCGCTCGAGCACGATGTGGAAGGTCCGCAGCAGGTAAGGATTGACGAACGCCGTGAGGAGATTGATCAACATCCAGGCGACGCGCCGGCGCGCGGCCGGCCACGGAAACGGCCCGAAGACGTAGGCGTCGGGAATACCGCCCGCGGCCGAGAGGACGTCCGCGGTCGCTTCCCGCTCGGCGACCCGCACCAGGTCGTCCGCCGTGATGATGCCCAACAAAACGCCGCCGGCATCGGTGACGGGCAGCGCGAGGAGATCGTACTTCTCGATGGTCCGTGCCGCTTCTTCTTGATCCGTCTCCGGACGAACGGTGACGAAGTCCGTGCGCATCATCTCGCGCACCGGCACGTCCAACTGGGCCGCGAGCAGGTCCCGCAACGAGAACACGCCGCGCAGGATCCCGCGTCCGTCGACGACGTACACGTAGTACGGAATCTCCGTTTCCTGACCGATGCGCCGCAACTCCTCGATCGCGTCGGCCGCGCGCAGGTGCTCGCGCACCGCCACGTAGTCCGTGGTCATCAATCCGCCGGCGCTCGTCTCCGGATAACGGAGCAGCTCCCGGATCTCTTCCGCTTCCTCGCGGCGCATCCGCTGGAGGATGCGGCGAGCGCGGTCGACTGGCAGCTCGCCGAGCAGGTCGGCGGCTTCGTCCGATTCCATCTCGAGGATGAGGTCGGTCGCTTGCTCGTCGCTGAGGCGCACGACGATGGGGACGCTCAGGTCGGCGGGCAGCTCCTCGAGCACATCCGCGGCGCGCTGTGGATCGAGAACGAGGACCAGCTTGAGGCGGTCGGCCTCGTCGACTTCGTAGAGGATCTCCGCCAGGTCGGCAGGATGGAGCTTTGCCGCGATCGCCTGCAGCTCGGGGAGCCGGCGATCCTGGAGGAGTTCGCGCGCGCGGTCGAGCATCATCGGCTCCTTCGTACGGTCCGACCTTTAGGATAGCGGTCCGACGCGGCGATCCGACAGGCTTTCACCGCCGTTGGGGGGGATTTTTCTCTCATCCGCGGAAACAACCCAGAGGATCCACCAACGAGGCGAGCGGCCAACGCGGTCGCCGTCTTTCCATGCCAGGAGGCCATTATCTTGAACGGACGCGCTCCGCTTGCGGAGTTCTTGGGAACTTTCGCTCTGACTTTCATCGGCGGCCTCGCCATCATCTCCGACGCCGCGACCGGCGGAAAGATCGGGCTCGTCGGCGTCGCCCTCGCGCACGGCCTGGTGCTCGCGATCATGATCAGCGCGCTCGGCGGTATCTCGGGGGGCCACTTCAACCCGGCCGTCACGCTCGCCCTGTGGACGGCCGGCAAGATCACGATGAGCCGTGCCGCGGCTTACTTTCTGGCCCAGTTCGGCGGCGCGATCGCCGCCGCGCTCGTGCTGCTCGTCGTCACGCCGTTCTCATTTTCCGCGCACGCCCACCTCGGCACGCCCGGTCCGGCGGTTGACGCGACCTTCGGGCAGATCGTACTGCTCGAGGTCGTGCTGACGTTCTTCCTAATGACGGCGATCATGGGGACCGCCGTCGATCCGAAAGGACCGAAGAGCATCGCCGGGTTCGGCATCGGCCTCGTGTTGATCTTCAACATCATCGCCGGCGGCGCGATCTCGGGCGCGTCGATGAACCCGGCGCGCTCCTTCGGCCCGGCGCTGGTGAGCGGAACCTGGACCCAGCACCTCGTGTACTGGATCGGACCGATCGTCGGCGCCGCGCTCGCGGCGCAGGTCTACGAGAAGCTGATCCGGCGGACGTCCTGACGGATGAAACCGATAGCCGATGGAGGGCGTGTGGCAGTAGGAGCACCGGCGGCACGATTGGAAGGCGCCGAAAAGGTCAGCGGGCGTGCGCGGTACACCGAAGACCTGCGGCTGCCCGGCATGCTGCACGCGCGATTGGTGTTGAGCCCGCACCCGCGCGCGCGCATCGCGCGGATCCCTAAGGAGGCGGCGCTGGAGGTTCCAGGCATCGTCGCCGTCTATACGGGGGCTGATCTTCCGATCGGAACGGCGGCGCGGCGCGCGCTGGCCAAGGAGGAAGTGCGCTACACGGGCGAGCCGGTGGCGGCCGTGCTCGCGGAGAGCGAAGCCGCAGCCGCCGATGCCGTCGAACGGCTCGCGAGCGTCGTCGAATACGAGGTCATGACGCCGATCCTCGATCCGATGGATGCGATGCGCCCCGACGCCCCCGCGGTGACGGCAGTGATCCTCGCCGACGCCGAAGCGGCCGCGCACGCCGCCGCTTCGGCGGGCGCGGAAGATCAGGAGAAGCGCCCGAGCAACATCACCAATCACGTGACTTACAAGCGTGGCGACGTCGAAGCCGGCTTGCGCGAAGCGGATCTCGTCATCGAGCGCACGTACACGACGCCCCGCGTCCATCAGCTGTACATCGAGCCGCAGTGCGCGGTCGCCACGACCGACCCCGCGTCCGGCCACGTCACGATCTACACGGCGACGCAGGGGCAATTCTTCGTCCGCGAGCAGGTCGCCAAGGCGCTAGACCTGCCGCTGCAGTCGGTGCGCGTCGTGCCGTTGACGATCGGCGGCGGCTTCGGTGGCAAGATCCAGCTGATCCAGCCGATGGCTGCGGCGCTCGCCCTCGCGTCAAATCGCCCCGTGCGCCTGATCCTTACGCGGTCCGAGGACCTACTGCTCAGCACGCCGGCGCCCGAGTGCGTCATGACACTGAAGACCGGCGTCAAGAAGGATGGGACACTGACCGCGATCGAGGGCAAGCTCATCTTCGATTCGGGATCGGCGCCGGCGGCGCCGACCGGTATCGGCGCGCTGCTGATGGGCGGTTACTATCGCGTCCCGCATTTCCACGTCGAGGCGTTCGAGGTGCTCACGAACAAGCCCGCGGTCGGCGCCTATCGCGCGCCGGGCGCGACGCAAGCGAACTTCGCCATGGAATCGCAGATGGACATCATGGGGCGCGCACTCGGGCTGGATCCAGTCGCGTTCCGCCTCCACAACGCCGCCGCGGAAGGGGACCCGATGCCCGACGGCAAGCCGTGGAACCGCATCGGCCTGCGGGAGGTCCTCGAGCGGCTGCAGCGGCATCCGGCGTGGACCGGACGTGAAACGGGAGACGGCGTCGGATACGGCATCGCGGTCGGGGGATGGCCCGGCGGCGTCGAGTCGGCGAGCGCCTGCATGCGCGCGAACACCGACGGCACGTTTCAGGTCGTCACGGGCGCGATCGACGTCACGGGCACCTCGACGACGTTCGCGCAGATCGCCGCCGACGTGCTCGGGCTTCCCGTGGATAAAATCCAGGTGATCACCTCGGACACAGACACCGCGCCGTACGCCGGGATGTCGGCAGGCAGCAAGACGCTGTACACCGTCGGCGCCGCGCTGCAGATCGCCGCCGAGGACGCGCGCCGGCAGATCCTCGAGATCGCGGCCAAGGAGATGGAAGCGCACGTCGACGACCTCGAGATCGCAAACGGTCAGGTGCGCGTCAAGGGCGCGCCGGGGAGGTCACTCGCCGTCGCGGAGGTGGCGGCCCGTAGCATGCGGTTCGGCGCCAAGCACCCGCCGATCTTCGGCGCCGGCTCGGTGCCGTCGCCGAAGACATCGCCGGGCTTCGCCGCGCACCTGGTCAAGGCCCGCGTCGATCGCGAGACGGGTGCGGTGAAGATCCTCGGACACGTCGTGTTCCAGGACGTCGGGTTCGCGGTCAACCCAGCGGCGGTCGACGGGCAGATTCGCGGCGGCGCGGTGCAAGCGATCGGTTGGGGGTTGATCGAGGCGATGCGCTACGACGAGAGCGGGACGTTGTTGACGAGCACGTTGAGCGATTATCCGCTGCCGCGCGCGAGCGACGTGCCGCCCATGGACGTGGAGTTCATCGAGGTGCGCTCGCAGTACGGTCCTTACGGAGCGAAGGGGGTCGGCGAGCCGCCGATCATCTCCGGCGGGCCGGCGATCGCGAATGCCGTCGCCGACGCCTGCGGCGTTCGCGAGGTATCCTTGCCGATCACGGCGGAGCGCTTGCTGGCGGCGCTGGAGGGCGGTCGTCCCCGCGCGTAGCAGCCGGGCGGCCTTCCCGAGAAAGACGAGATTGGCTAACCCTTGCGGTCCCGGGTCGGATTGGGATCGCCGAAAACCTCGCGGGCGATGCGCTGCGCCGTCTCCGGCGCGCTCCCCGGCTCCTTGTCGTTCTGGCGTCGCGGGCGTGGGGACATCCGATTCGCGTCCCGAAGGAACGGCCGTTCCGATGCTGCGGGGCGTTCCGGCGCGCGCCCGCGCTGCTGCTCGACCGCGCCGACGCGCTCCTCGAGCGCCTCAATCCGGCGCTCGAGATCGGCGCGCACGGATTGAGCGCGATCCTCGGCGACGCGATCGGCCTGTTGGCCGCTCTTCGTGAGGTTGCTCGCCAGCTTCAGCAGATCCGCGCGGAGCCCTTCGATCTCCGCCTGCGGCACGGCGGCCCCGGCGGACTGTTGCACTTCGATGCCTTCAACGTCGATGAGCACGGGCGGTTGGCGCTGCGGGTCGACCGTGACGATCAGCCGGAACCGACCGGGCCCGTCCACCGCCATCGTCTGCGTCGACGAGGACGGGGCAGTCACCGCCGGCGCCTTTCCGAGCTGAACGAGATAACTGTGCGTTTGACCACCGCCGCGCGGCGCGGATCTTTCGAGCACGTGAATCAGGCCTTGGCGTTCGAGCTGTTTGAGACGAGCCGTCCACGTCAGGATCAGCCAGCGCGGCATGCCCGCCTGTCCGAGCGCATCGCGCGAGACACGCACGGATTCGACGTCAGCGCGTTGCGACTTCAACCATTGCAGGAATTGACTAGCCATGCGATGGTCCTCCAAGCCGGAACTTGAGAAAGTGTAGACGTCCCGATCGTATGAGCCATGGCCAGCGCGGCTGTGCGATCGCGTTCGCGGAAGTCAACCAACGGCAGCGTCTCCGCGGTGAGAGCCAGATGTATTCTAGCAAACGTCGCAATCCGTCGGCTTCGTTCCCAAGGTCGACAACTTCGTCAGGAATCGTGACGGACTATTTTGAATCGCGATCGCGAAGGCCCGAACGCTCCATCAAGCAGACGAACTTGCGCTTTCGCTGCCTACGTTGGAACCGAATGATCGGGTTTGCGGGGCCCCGTTCGCGACGAACGTCGGACGCACGGCCTCGATGGGCGGTTGGACGCACCCAGTCCAGCAGTCCAAACCGCAGCCACCGCACATAGACCGCCGCCACGCCGCAGCCCGCGAGCGCGAAGGCGCCGCGCGGAAACGGAAAACCGAAGAACAACAGAACCAACGGTACGACGCCGAGCCACCGTGCTTCGACCGGCAGCGCCATATAGACGAGAATGCGTTGTCTTTGGTTGATCAGTGTCCACGCGTATACGATCCCCGACAAGGGCAGCCACAAGCCGGCCAGCGAAATGCTCCGCCCCAGCGCCGCCGAGCCCGCCCACAGCGCGATCCATGATGACGCCGTGACGAGGAGGAGGAATGGCAGGTACCCGCGCACGCGCCAGCCGCGTTCGAGGCTGCCGCCGAACAGCCACAACACGTAGCTGCCGACAAAACGAAGAGTCTCTGATTGTCGGCGATGAGCGGGTACGTGAGGAACGTCCAGGGTCGCGTGACCGCGTCGCCGCCGCTGAATACGAGCGCGCCCCGCAGCCAGCCGCCGATGCCGAGGAACGCGGCGAGAAGCGTCGCCGCATGAGCGAGAATCAAACCCCACGTGAGGGGGCAGTCGCCGGGGAGAGACGGGCGGCCGCGCACGTCCATGAATGTACCACGCATGCTCAGTCCTGCGCCTTGAGCAGCGCGCCGCGCGCCATCGAACCGCGGAACATCACGGCGAAGACGGCAAACGCGCCGACGAGGTAAACAGCATCAAGCACGAAGATCCAGGCGATCCGTCCCGCGTCCAGCCCCCCGCCCCCGAGCACCGCCCGCATGGCCTCGAAGACGTGCGTCAGCGGCAGCAGCCCGAGAGCGGGACGAAGCCACTCCGGAAAGACCGACAGCGGATAGAAGACAGCGCCGAATGGCTGGAACAGGAACGCGAGGCTCCAGGCCAGCGTCTCGGCCGACGGCCCGAACCGGAGCAGGATCGCGGTGACGACCGTGCCCACCGCCCAGCCGAAGACGATGACCCCAACGGCGAGCGGCCACAGCGCCGGTCCGAGCGTGAAGAAGTCGAACTCGTACAGTCCCCACGCCACGGCCGCCATCATCGTCGCCGTGATCGCGATCTTGATCAGTCCGAAGAGCATCATGGCGGCGAGAAACTCCGTCATCGCCAACGGCGACACGAACAGATTCAGCAAATTTCGCGTCCACATCTCCTGCAGGAAAGAAACCGAGATCCCCTGCTGGATGCGGAAGAACAAGTCCCAGAGGATCAGCGCGCCGAGCAACAGACCGAGGAACATCGGCGTATTCTGCGAACGCGCGAGGTACGTCGCGAGGAAACCGAACACCATCAGATCGAGCAGCGGCCAATAGAACAGATCCGTCCAGGCGGGCCAATGCCGGCGCCAGACGTACAAGTGCCGCAGCAGCAGCGCGCCGATCCGGCGCGCGCTCACGACGCGGCTCCGTCGCTGGTTTCCCGCGCGAGGCTGACGAAGAACTCTTCCAGCGACGCTTTGCCGCGCGCCGCCACGATGTCCCGCGGCGGGCCGTCGGCGAGGATGCGCCCCCGGTGCACGAAGATGACCCGCGTCGCCAAGCGCTCGACCTCGAGCATGTTGTGCGACGTGCAGAAGATCGTCAAGCGGCGCTCGCGCTGCATGCGGCGCAGCTGCGTGCGGACTTGATCGGCCGCGTCCGGATCGAGGGCCGCCGTCGGCTCGTCGAGGAACAAGATCTCGGGGTCGTTGAGGAACGCCTTCGCGAGGTTCACGCGCGCCACTTCGCCGCTGGACAGCGCGCGCGTGATGCGATCCAGATACGGCTCGATGCCGAATAACGCCGCCAACTCACGGATCCGCCGAGGCGGATCCGTGACGTGATAGAGGTGCGAGAACACCGTCAGGTTCTCGCGGACGGACAGATTGTTGGGGAGCGAGACGTACGGCGAAGAGAAGTTGACCCGCGCCAACACCTCGCGCCGGAATCTCGGCATCGGCCGGTCCAGCACGCGAATCGCGCCGGAAGTGGGCGAGACGACGCCGAGCAGCATGCCGATCGTAGTCGTCTTGCCGGCCCCGTTTGGCCCGAGGAAGCCGACGACCTCGCCGCGGGTCACCGAAAACGATACGTCGGCCACCGCGGGGTTGCCGTCGAAGATCTTTGTGAGATGCTGGACGTCGATCACCGTTTCCATAGCCGCGCGAACACGATAGCACGGGCGCCGCGCGAACGCGGCGCCGGAGAACGAACGGCGGCGGCCACCGCCGCGGGAGGCACCGCAGAGCGATGTCGCATTCGGAGTTGATCTCGCTCGTCGACATCCTCAAGGGGAGCCGTAACAAGTACGAGCTCGATGACGCCACGAGCCGGATTCAGCTCGACCGCGTCTTGTACTCGCCCCTCCACTACCCGGCCGACTACTGATTCATTCCCGGCACGCTGGCGGAGGACGGCGATCACCTCGACGTTCTGATCGTGACGCACGAACCGACGTTTCCCGGTTGCGCCGTGCCGATTCGCCTCATCGACATGCTCGACATGCGCGACGACAAAGGCCGCGACCAGAAGCTCATAGCCGTCCCGACCGTTGATCCGCGGTTCGACGAGGTCGTGGACCTGTGCGACGTCAGCCGCCACGCGATCGCGGAGATCGAGCATTTCTTCCAGGTCTACAAGGAGCTGGAGAACAAGGAGACGGAGATCTTCGTCCAGCACGCGCGCACGGCGGCGCGCGTGCTGGACGAAGCGCGGGAGCGGGCCGCGACGAGCGGCGGCGGCAAGGGTTAGAGACGTAGGTCGAGCGCCGCGACGATACTCACGGCGCACGCGGCCCGTCGACGGTCATCCCCGGGGCGGCGTCCATTGCGTCACACCCTCCGCCCGGCAGATGGCGTAGGCCCAGTCCCCGGGGTACACGGGCGCGTAGCCCCGCGCCATGTAGAGGATGCCGCGATGGGGGCTGCGCATCTCCTCGCGCAGCGCGAACGATTGCACGTCGTACGTACGCCCGAGCACCTGTCCTTCCTCGACCCAATTTCCCAGATCGGCGGGACTGACGGTCGGCACGTGATACCCTCCGTAGCGCGGCCGCACGCCGGTGCGCGCCCCGAAGAGCGTGACCTCGCGCGGATAGTTCGGCGCGCCGGGCACCATCTCCAGATTCTGCAGGACCCCGTGGATGCCGCGCTCCGCCTGCGCGATCCACTTCTCGCTTTGCGCATTTCCGAACCCGCCGCCGCCGATCTCCACGCCGAAAGCGAGCTTGCCGCGCGACACCGCGTATCCGACCGCGGAACCGGGAAACAGCTCCCACTCGTGCAGCGTCACCCCGAACAGGGAACCCATCGCGCGGATGCGGTCCCGAGACGCGCCGGTGGTTTGCAGGGGCACGTCGATCGTCTCGACCGCCTGATCGTGCGGCCCGAGGTGGAAGTCCAACAGAACGTCCGCCGGCTCGATGACGTGATGGGTCACCAGGTGCGCCATCAATTCGGTCACACCGCCCGCGTACCGCGCGCCCAGCTCGGCCGGCGCCGTGCCGGGGAAGATCCGGTTCATGTTCTGATCCTCGATCGGCGTCGTCATGCGCCCTTGCTCGAACGCGACCGGATTCGCGACGGCGCACGCGAGGATCGTGCCGCGCAGCGCCGCCGCGTCGGTGCCGGTCACGACGGCGCGGATCTGCTCGATCGACAGGAACTCGCCGCCGTGCGACGTGGAGATCAAACCGACCGTCGGGCCCGGCCGCGCGCCGCGCACGACGTGGAACGTCACGTGCACGTCCTGACCGCTGACCGACGTCGTGACCGGCACGCGGTAATAGCCGCGCGAACCGGCGCGGACTTCGTCAGGCGCTGAGACTTGCATGAGGCCTCCCGAGAGATAGGACCGCGGAGCGTCCGTCCCCTAGAGCCTACCGCAAGCGGTTGTCGTTCAGGCCGGAATGACGAAGATCCGCGACGCCAGCGTCGCCGCCACGTGAACTTCAGCGGATGGCCGCGACGTCCGCGACGGCCGCCGGATGACGAGGTCGCCGGCGTCGGACTTCGCGTGCACCTTGACCGCCGCGCCGGGCAGCAGGTGCAGTTGGGCGATCTGCCGCAGCGTCGGCGCGTCCGCGTCGCTGACGCGCTCGACGCGCAGGTGGTCTCCCGGAGCGGCGTCGGCCAGCCGCGGCAGACGCCGCTCTTCGACGCGTCCGTCCTTCGTGGGGATGGGATCGCCGTGCGGGTCGCTCTCCGGGTCGGCGAGGACCTCGGCGATCCGATCCTCCAGCGACTCTGACAGGACGTGCTCAAGCAGCTCCGCCTCGGCGTGGGCATCTTCGATCGGCACCGCGAGGCGCTTCACCAGATAGGACTCGAGCAGCCGATGGTGGCGGATCACTTCCAGCGCCAAGCGTTCCCCGGCTGGCGTCAGCCGCACGCCGAAGTACGGCGTATGCTCGAGCAGATCGAGCTGGGCGAGCCGTTTGATCATCTTCGTGACGGACGCGGCGGACACGCCCATACGGTCGGCGATCGCGTTCGTCGTCACGGTGCCCGCGACCTCGCGCAGCTTGTAGATGATCTTGAGATAGTCTTGGATCGCCGTCGTCGGGGTCCGATCCGTCATGCGCCACGCTCCAACGCGCGCAGCGCGACGTCGCGCCCGCGCTCGGTCAACACCAATCGCTCCCGTGATTGCTCGACGAAACCGGCGCGGATCGCCCACCGCTGAACGCGTTGGGCCAGGGCCGGCGACCAGCGCAATCCCTCGCCAAGGTGCGCGATCGCGCTCTCGGTCTCGGCTTGCGCCGTCCCCTCGTGGCCCAGCAAGTGCACGGCGAGCGTCTCGGCCGCGTAGGCCATGCGCTGGCGACGCAGCCGCACCGCGCGCGCGACGACGCCGTGCGACGGCGAGAACAGCACGGCAAGCGCAAACGCGAAGCCCGACACGGTCACCATCGCGCCGGCGATCGAGGCATCCAATGGCACCGCGATGCCGTAGCCCGCGACTGCCGAGAGCACGCCGATCGCCACCGCCAATCCGAGCGTCGTCGCCAGCCGATCCGTCAGCAGATACGCGGCTGCTGCCGGCACGATCATCAACGCGACGGTCAAGACCGCGCCGACGGCCGTGAACGCCCCGACTGCGGTGATCGACACCACCGCCATCAGCAAGTAGTGCAGGAGGACCGGCGAGAAGCCCATCGCGGCGGCCAACCCGGGATCGAAGGTCGCGACCTTCAGTTCCTTGTACAGCACGATGACGAACGCCAGGTTCATCACGAGCAGGAACCCCATGACCCACAGCGCCTGCGGCCCGAGGTTCAGGTTGCCGAGGAACAGCAGATCCTGGGCCGCGAACTCGATGTGGCCATAGAGCACGGCGTCCGTATCGAGGTGGACGTTCGCGAAGTAACGGGAGATGAGGAACGTCCCCAATGCGAACATCGCCGGAAAAACGAGGCCGATCGCGGACTGCTCGGCGACGCGACGCGTATTCTGCAGTCCTTCGACGAGCGCCACTGTAATGACCGCCGCGACGGACGCGCCGAGGAACCCCGCGAACAAGTTCGGACCGTGCGCGAGGAAGTAGCCGAGCACCAGCCCAGGCAGGATCGCGTGGCTGATCGCGTCGGACATCATCGCCATGCGGCGCAGGACGAGGAAGCAGCCGACGATCGCCGCGGCACTCGCGACGAGCGCGCCCGTGAGCATGATGATCGCGGCCGAGCTCACGCGGACCACCGCCGCAGCCGATCCCAGACGATGCCGCGCGCGGGCGCGAACAATAGGGACAGAGCGACCAGCACGGTAAGGCTGAGGATGACCATCGGTCCGGTCGGCAGCCGCGCTTGCGAGACGCTGAGCAGCGCCCCGGCGACGCCGGCAAGCGCCCCGACGAGCGCCGCGATGAAGAGCATGACGCTCAGCCGGTTCGTCCACTGCCGAGCGGCGACCGCCGGCCCAACGAGCAGCGAGACCATGAGAATGACGCCGACGGCCTGCAGACCGATCACGATCGCGACGAGCGTGAGCACATTCAGAAGCAGGTTGAGGCGGGGCGCGTTCAGGCCCAGTGTCGCGGCGAATTCCGGGTCGAACGCGAGCAGCTTAAATTCCTTGAACAGCAACGCGACGCAGGCGAGCGCGGCGAGACCGAGTACGGCCATCGTGACGACGTTCTCGGTAACGAGCGTGGCCGCTTGCCCGAACAGATAGCGGTCCAGTCCGGCCTGGTTCGCGTCATTGCGCTTCGCCACGTACGTCAGCAGCAGGATGCCCAAGCCGAAGAAGACCGACAACACGACGGCGAGCGCCGAGTCCTCGTGAATCCGCGTGTGGCGCACGATCGCCAGCAGCGCCAACGTGCCCAACCATCCGGAGATCCCCGCGCCGAGCATCAGGACCCAAGTCTCGCGCGAGCCAGCGAGCAAGAACGCGACGCAGATGCCCGGCAACGCCGCGTGCGACAGCGCGTCACCGAGCAGGCCTTGACGCCGCAGGACCGCGAAGCAGCCGAGCACGCCGCTGACGATCCCGAGCAACGCCGACCCGAGCGCAACGTTGCGCAGCGTGTAGTCGAAGACAAGATCGCGCAGCAGTCCCGACAACGCCGCCCCGCCTACCCGCCGACGACGGCCGCCGTCAGACGACCGCCGTAAGTGCGCTGTAGATTCTCATGGGTAAAGGTCTCACCGAAGGGGCCGTCGGCGATGAGCCGGCCGTTGAGCAACATCAGCCAGTCGAAGTACTCCGGCGCCGAGCTCAGATCGTGATGCACGCAAATGACGGTTTTGCCTTCGGCGCGAAGCGCCTTCAGCAGGTCGACGATCGCCCGCTCCGTCGTCGCGTCGACGCCGGCGAACGGCTCGTCCATGAAGTACAGGTCCGCGTCCTGCGCCAGCGCCCGCGCGAGGAACACGCGCTGCTGCTGGCCGCCGGACAACTGCCGGATCTGTCGTTTGGCGAAGTCGGACATGCCCACCTGGTCCAGACATCGCCGCGCCCGCTCGACCTCCGGACGTCCCGGGCGGCGCACCCAGCCAAGCTTTCCGTACGTGCCCATCAAGACGACGTCCAGCGCGTCCGTCGGAAAGTCCCAATCGACGGATCCTCGTTGCGGCACGTAGGCGACCCGCCCGCGATTCGACGCGTAGGACCCGCCGAAGATCTGGACGGTGCCGGCGACGATCGGCACCAGCCCCATCGCGGCGCGGATGAACGTCGTCTTGCCGGCGCCGTTCGGTCCGATGATCGCCACGAGTTTGCGCGTGGGAATCGTCACGTCGACGTCCCACAACACCGGCTTGTCGCGGTAGGCGACGGTCAAGTCGCGGGCGACGACCGGCGGCGCCTCGCGCGCGGCGAGCGCGTCGCTACTTGAGCGCACGGGTGATCGTGTCAACATTGTGGCGCACCATCCCGATGTACGTGCCTTCCGGCGTGCCGTCCCGACCGAGCGCATCCGAGAACAGCTCGCCGCCGATCGCGACCTGACAGCCGCGCGACCGCGCGGCCGCTTGCACCGCCTCGACGTAGGATCTCGGTACCGACGACTCGACGAAGATCGCCTTGAGCTTGCGGGCGCAGATGAACTGCGCGAGATCCTGCACGTCGCGCGCGCCCGCTTCCGTCGCGGTGCTGGTGCCTTGCAGGCCGCGCACTTCCATTCCGTACTGGCGTCCGAAGTATCCGAACGCGTCATGAGCGGTCACGAGCACGCGCTGTGCCGACGGGATCGTCGCGATCTGGGCGCGCACGTACGCGTGCAGCTCGTCGAGCTGCACGCGGTACGCCTCGGCATTGCGCCGGTAGGCGTCGCGACCCGCCGGATCTCGCGCCGCCAGCTGCTTCTCGATCGTCCCGACGGCCTCGCGCCACAATGTCACGTCGAACCAGATGTGGGGATCGTACTTGCCCTGAAATTCCGGCGGCTCGCGCAGCTTCGCGCGATCGATGTCCTCGGTGACGGCGACGGTCGGCTTGCCGCCGCGCGCGACCTTGACGAAGACGTCGGTCATCCGCCCTTCCAGCTCGAGCCCGCCGTAGAAGATCGTGTCGGCCCGCTCGAGCCGCTGCACATCGCCAGCCGTTGGCTTGTACAAGTGCGGATCGACGCCCGGACCCATCAGGCCGACGACGTCGAGGCGGTCGCCCCCGACCACGCGGACGACGTCCGTGATCATTCCGACGGTAGCGACCACGTTCAGCTTTCGATTCGAAGAGGGGCTGGTTTGCGCCGCGTTGCAACCGGTTAGAAGCAACGAGGAAACGACCAGCCAAGCAAGGGGTCGGTTCAAGGAATTTCGCCTCCGCGGGCAAGTGTGTCCATGATCGGTTTAGCCAACCCTAAATTAGACTTGGCTAAATCGTATCCAAGGCTCACAGCGTCGTCAAACCGGGCACCGGCAGCGGCGCGTAACCGTTTCGAGGCGCACGATAAGATGGCGGCAAGCGGAAGGGAGTGGCCCATGACGTTTCGGCTTCTCGATTCACCCCTGCGATCATCGGCGCGGCGGTCTCGGCGGGCCGCGGTCCTGATCCTCGTGACCTCGATCATCGCCGCCGTCCCCGCTCCCGCGTGGGCGGCGCTGATCAGCGAAGACCAAGAGTTTTGGATCGGCCTACAGGCGGCGCGCGAACTGGAAGCCGCAGTCGGTGTGGTGCGCGACCCGGCGCTCGCCGACCGCGTCTCCGCGATCGGATCGAGCATCGCGGCGCGGTCGGACCGCAGCCGGCTGCCCTGGCGTTTCCGCGTTCTCGCGACGCGCGAGGTCAACGCGATCGCGCTGCCGGGAGGATTCATCTACGTCACCGCCGGCATGTTGCGCTTCACCCGGTCCGACGATGAGCTCGCATTCGTGCTCTCGCACGAGATCGCGCACGTCAACCAACGGCACCACGTCCAAATGATCGAGCGGCAGTTCATCTTTGGCGCGCTCGTCGCCCTGCTCACCGGCAATGAAGGGAGCACGCGGCAGATTGCGCAGCTGGTGCGCGGGTTGATCTCGCGCGGGTACAGCCGCGACCACGAATTCGAGGCGGATCGCGTCGGCATCGACCTCATGCGGCGCGCGGGCCACGCGCCGGCCGGCGCCGTCGCGTTCATGGAGCGGCTGCGCGCCGCCGAGGGCCGCGATCCCTCCTCGTTCGAAGTGCTGTTCCGCACGCACCCGGCGACCGGCGAGCGCCTCGACCGGGTGCGCGAGCTGGCTTGGTGATCCGCCGCGTCAGCGTGCTCGGTCTCGGGTTGATGGGGCGCCCGATCGCCGCGACGCTCGCCCGCGGCGGGTTCCACGTTGTCGGCTGGAACCGGACTCCGCGCATCGTCGAGGAATCGGGCAACATCCGAATCGCGCGCACGATCGCCGACGCCGCCGCAGTCGACGCTTGCCTGCTCGCGCTTGCGGACTCCACCGCGACCACGACCGTCCTCGATGCGTTGGAACCTTACCTCTCGAGCGGCACGCTCGTCGTCGACGTCGGCAGCTCCGACCCGGAGGATTCGCGCCGGCACGCGGCGCGACTGGCGGCGCGGCAGATAGGTTGGGTGGATGCCCCGGTGTCCGGCGGACCGGAGGGCGCGGCCGCCGGCGCGCTGGCCATCATGGCCGGCGGACGCGACGAAGACGTCTGGCGCGCGCGCCCGATCCTCGATGCCCTGGGGCGCACGGTCCACGTCGGGGACGCAGGCGCCGGGCACCTGACGAAGATCATCAACCAATTGATCGTCGGTTTGACGATCGAAGCCGTCGCGGAAGCGGTCGCGCTGTCCGAGCGCGCGGGCCTCGACCCGCACGCGGTCCAGGAGGCATTGCGCGGCGGATTGGCCGACTCGAAGGTCCTCCACATACACGGGACGCGGATGATCGAGCGCCGATACGTGCCCGGCGGGCGCGCGACGACGCAGCTGAAAGACCTGCGCATGGCCGTCGACCTCGCCGATCGACTCGGCATCGAGCTGCCGCACGGCCGGTCGGCGTTGGCGCGGTACCAGCGACTCGTCGATCTCGGTCACGGCGACGAAGATCACTCGGCCGTGCACCGCCTGCTCCTGCAGTGACGCGGTCGGCCGGCCGGAGGTCCCGCACGAACGGCATGGTTCGTGCTCTAGCGCCTATTCAAGACTTCCCCGGTCGACGAGGTTCGATGACGAGAACGAAACCATCGGAACGGCGCTCGTCCGATGCCGTGCCCAATGGCGGCGCGCATCCGGACGAGCTTGCCGCCGTTCTCGACGCCGTCGCCTGGTCCGCCGACCGCCTCACGCGGTCCGAGGACTGGACGCGCGATCTGGCCGAGATCATGGGCCGGCTGCAAGCGGCGATCGGAGCGACGCGCGTACAGCTGGTCGAGCGCCCGTCGGCGAGCGAAGCGTCCAACGCACGCCGGCCGGCCTGGGTCGGACGGCTCGCACGTGGCCACCTCGTGCAGCGGCGTCTGGGCCGCGCCCGTGCGGCGAACAATGGTGGCGGCCCGTCGACCGCCATACTGGTGCCCATCTTGGTCGACGGCGCGTTGTGGGGCCACATCGCCGTCGAGTACGCCGGCAGCGCGCCGCCCTGGGCGGACGCCTACGCCGACGCGATGAGCCTCGCCGCGGCGGCGATCGCGGCCGCGATCCGGCGCCGGCAGGTCGAAGACGCCCTGCGAAAGAGCGAAACGCGCTTCCATCGCCTCGCCGAGAACCTGCACGACGTCTTGTTCCGGTATCGAATCCGGCCGCAGGCCGGCTTCGAGTTCGTCAGCGCCGCCGCGCTGGAACAGACCGGCTATGCCGCCGGCGAGTTCCTCGCCGACCCGACGCTCGCCGCAAAAGTCGTTCACCCCGAGGATCGCGACACCGTCGCAAAGGCGGTAGTCACGGCGGCGCTCGCGAATCGCGCGCTGACGATGCGCTGCGTGCGCAAGGATGGACGCGTCGTGTGGTTGGAGCACCGCATGACCCCGATCCGCGACGAACGCGGGCGCTTCGTCGCCGTCGAGGGGGTGGCGCGCGACGTGACCGAGCAGCGGCAGTTGGAGGAGCGTTTGTTCTTGGACGCCCGCCACGACCCCCTGACCTCGCTGCCGAATCGCGCGTTGCTCTACGACCGGCTCGTCGCGCAGATGGCGCTAGCCAAACCCGGCATCGGCCGCGGCTATGCTGTGCTCGTGTTGGACGTCGATCGTTTCAAGGTCGTCAACGACAGCCTGGGGCACGTCTCGGGCGACCTCGTGCTGCGTGAGGTCGGCGCGCGGATCCGGGCCGTCGTTCGTCCTGGAGACACGGTCGCCCGCCTCGGCGGCGACGAATTCGCCGTCTTGCTCTCGGCCGTCCGCGGCCCCGAGGACGCGGCCCGCATCGCCCGCCGCGTCCACGAAGCCCTGCGCGCACCGCTGCGGATCGGCTCGCACGAGGTCCTGGCTTCGCTGAGCATCGGCATCGCGATCGGCGCCGCGTCCTACCGTTTCCCGGAGGATGCGATCCGGCACGCCGACGTCGCCGCCTACCGCGCCAAGAGCCAGGGACGCGGGCGCACCGTCGTCTTCGACGCAAGCATGCAGGCGGAGGCGGACGCGCGCGTGCAGCTGGAGGTCGATCTGCGCAGCGCGACCGCGAACCTGGACTTCGCGGTTTTCTATCAGCCGATCGTCGCCTCCGCGACGGCCGCGTCGTCGGCTTCGAAGCGCTGCTGCGGTGGCGGCATCCGTCGCGCGGCCTCGTCGCGCCGATGAAGTTCATCCCGGCGGCGGAGGACAACGGCTTGATCGTGCCGATCGGAACGCATCGCGCTGACCGAAGCGTGCCGGCAAATGCGGCGGTGGACCGAGACCGCGGTCGAGATCCCCGACATGCGCGTCCACGTCAACGTGTCGGAACGGCAGTTCTTCCAATCCGATTTCGTCGAGGCCGTCGACGCGGCGCTGCGCGAGACCGGTTTGCCGCCGTGGCGGCTCTGCCTGGAGATCACCGAGAACGTATATCTCGAGAACGTCGATGCCGCCCTGACGCACCTGCGGCGGCTGAAGCGGCTGGGCGTCCGCCTGGTCACCGACGACTTCGGCACGGGGTTTTCGTCGCTCAGCCTGCTGCGGCGCTTTCCGCTCTATGGCATCAAGCTCGACTGATCCCTCGTGCGCCAGATCGATACGCCGCTCGCGAACCTGGCGCTGATGCACGCGATGCAAGAGGTCGCGCGAAGTTTGTCGATGGACATCACGGCGGAAGGCGTCGAAACCTCAGCGCAGCTCGCGTTGCTGCGCGACATTGGGTTCGACTACGCGCAGGGGTTTCACATCGCGCGGCCGCTCGAGCCCGAGATGGCGACGACCATCGTGCAAGGAGGCACGCGTGACGCACACTGAGCGCGAGATCCTCGCGCATCCGGAGCTGTGGCTGAAGACGCTGGAGCTCGCGCAGATCATGGGCGACTCCCTGGAGGAGCTGGCCGTTCGCCCGGTGTCCCTCGTGAGGTCCGGGTCATCGTACTACGCCGCGCAGGCCTCAGCGTTCTACCTATCCGACGTCGCCGGCTACATCGCCCGATCGATCCCCGCCGGCGTCTATCGCCCGCGGCCGTACGAGACGGCCGTGTTCATCAGCCGCACCGGGACGACGACGGATGTCCTCGAAGCGGCGGAGCTCGCCCGCAAGGCCGGGGTCCCCCGCGTCGCCGTCACGGCGGAGCCGACGGGACCGCTGGCGCGCCTCGCCGACCGCGTCGTCCCGCTGTCGTTCGTGAGGGAAGAGAGCAACGTGCAGACCGGCGCCGTAACGTGCGTGCTGCTGTTCTTTCGCGCGCTCGCCGATCGCAAGGCCGGCAAACCGACGTCGCCGACGCTCGTCGACGAGCTGCGCCGCGCGCTCGACGACCCGATCCGCGACTTCGACGGCGTCAGCCACGTCGTGCTGCTCGGTTCGGGATGGCGGTTCGGCCTGGCCTGCGAAGCGGCGCTGAAGGCGCAGGAGATGGCCCAGCTGTGGTCCGAGCGCTACATCCCGGGCGAGTACCGGCACGGCCCCATCGTCTGCGCCGACGCCTCGACGCTCGTGTTCCACTTCGACACGCAATATCCGCGCATCCAGGAGCTGTCGCGGGCTATCACGGAGACCGGCGCGCGCGTTCTCTTCGCCCGCTACGATCCGCTCGTCGAGCTCGTTCGGTTGCAACGGATGTTCCTGGCGATCGGCCTGCAGCGCCGCCTGGACGTCGACCATCCGCGCCACACGACGCAGTCGGTCACCTTCGACGCGCCGCCGAACCGCTAGTAGCCGCGCGCGGCATCGACGACGTAGCGCAACGCTTCCCCGCCGGCGAACCGCCGCAGATTGTCGCAGAAGACGTCCAGGTTGTGGCGCGCACGCGCCGGGCCCGCCCCCGACGCGTGCGGCGTGATGACGACGTTTTCCAAACGCCACAACGGGCTCGACGCCGGCAGCGGTTCTTCCTCGAAGACATCCAGCATCGCGCCGCCCAGGCGGCCGGATCGCATCGCCAGGACAAGCGCGGATTCGTCGATGACCTCGCCGCGGCCGACGTTGACGATCACTGCGTGCGGTCGCATCCATGCCAGCGCGCGTTCGCCGATGAGGCCGCGCGTTTGCGGCGTCAGCGGCAGCGTGACCGCGACGTAATCGGCCGTGCGCAGAACACCCGCGAGTCCCTCCGGGCCATGGTTCTCGTCCACGCCGACGATCGGCCGCGGCGTCCGGCAAACGCCCAAGATGCGCACGTCGAACGGCCGCAGGCGGTGCGCAATCGCCTGCCCGATCCCGCCGACGCCGAGCAGCGCGACCGTCGATCCGGCCAGCGTCGCGCCGATCGCCGGCGGTCGATCCCAATCGCCGCGCGCGACCTGATTGCGGAGCGCGACGTGCAGCCGGCGCGCGAACATCAGAAACCCGCCGACGACGTATTCGGCCATCAACACTTCGTGGCCGCCGCGGCCGTGCGTCACGATGACATCGCGCGGGCGTAAAGCGTCCCACGGCAGACCATCGACGCCGACGCCCGGGTTGTGGATCCAGCGCAAGCGGGCGGCAGCATCGACTTGCGCCGCCGTCAGGTCGGAGCCCCAGAAGACGTCGGCATCGGCGAGCGCGCTCGAGATGGTCTCGTCGTCGACGCGCACGAGCCGGATGCGCGCGTCGACGGCGCGAACGCGGTCATCGCCAGCAGCGGATCCGCCGCTGGCGACGACGACGATCGGTGCGGCACGGCTGCCCTCCGCGGTCACGGTTTCGCTACGCGCAGGCGAAGTGGGTCACCTTGTGCAGCAGCTCGACGATCGCAAGCGAGCTGTCGCCCGTTCCATCGACGCTCGGCGAAATGAAGCCGCCATCGGTGCAGCCGGCGGACGCGATCGCCTCCAGCATGCGCTGCTCCATCGCGCGGTCGTGCATCAAGCGCGGCTGGCGCAGCAGGATGCCCATGGCGGCGGCGATTCCGTAGGCGCCGAGGTTCGACGTGTTCGCGACGACGAGGACGTCTGCTTTCGTGACGCAGGCGATGCCGTCGCCGCAATCGCAGACGCATTTGCGGCCGAACGGCACGAGCTCCCAGACGCGCTCGAGGATGTTGCCCATGCCGATCTCGTTGCCGCCGTCGCCGACCGCGACGGTCGCGATCTTGCGGCGGTTCGCGGCCTCGGCCACCGCTTCGAGGTAGGCTTCGGACGTGATCGGCGTCCCGACCGCGTAGTGGTGCCGCTGTTTCGCGTTGCCGGCGATGCGCTCGATGGAGACGACCGCGGCCGGCTTGTGCTCGTCGAGCATCCGCTCGGCGATCGGCACCGAAGCCTCCGGCGCCGTGATCGGGAACGGCAGCAAGAGCACGCTGTGCGCCTTCTGGCGCCAGTGCGCGGGGTCGCGCAACGCCATCAGCCCGGCGGCGGCGGCGGCTCGCGCGAACCCTTCCATCACCTGCTCCTCGCAGAGGATCACGGGCTTGGCGGCGATGCCGAGATCGAGCGCGCGCGCCAGGCTGGCGACGCCGGTCGGCCCATCCGTCTCGCCATATGGCAGCCCGATCGGATCGTAGACGCCGGAGATCAGGAACACGGCATCGTCCTTCTTCACGCGCTCGACGAGATGCCGGGCCGCGGCGAGCGGCATCGGCTCGTTGACCACTGCGGCGCCGGCGGCGTGAAGCCGGTGCAGCATATCGGTTGGCGCGTGCGCGCGCTTTGGCCGGATGGCGGACGATACGAGCGCGTCGATGGCTTGCCCGTAGGCGACTTCCAAGCTCATGAGGTCATTCCTCCGTTTCGGATGAGGTCGGCGTAGCGGAACAGATAAGCCGCGAACGACGCGGCCATCTCGTCGATGCCGAGCAACTTGTCCTTCGCTTCGATGAGCAGGTACTCGTCGGCGGCGGCTTGGTTGCCGCCGTGACCGGCGCCGAACATAACGTGCGGGCGCTCGAAGACCGACGTCGGCGGCGTCCGTGGCTGCGACGGCCACAGCTGCAGCGGGATATCGTAGTCGCCGTACGTCTCGATCGCGGCGCGCACCACCGGATCGTCGCGCTCGACCTTGCTCGCGGGCAACGCGTACAGCCGCCTCACCGCGATGTCTCCGTAGCCCCGGCGATCAAGGTGCGCGCGGACCTTTGCCTCCACCTCCTCCGCCGTCTGGTGGAAGATCGTCCTCATGTCAAGCCGGCAGGTCGCCTTTCGATACAATCGCGGAACCGGCGGGATCGACCCCCAGACTCCTTCCAGGACGGCCATCGGCTCGTACAAGTTGCGCGCAAGCGCCTGCCAGCCGGTCGCGTCCGCCGAAAATCGCCGCGCGCCAAGCTCGGCGAGCTGCTTGTCGTCGGCGAACGGCAGCGACCGCAGCGTCGCACGGTCTTCATCGGAGATCGGCGCGACGTTGTCGTAGAAACCATCGACGAGGATGCGCCCGCCATCCGCACTGACCAACGTCGTGATCGCGTGCGCGAGCCGCCACATCGGACTATCGATCCAAGCGCCGTTCGCCCAGTGAAGGTCGGTCTCGGCAGGTCCTCGCCCCCAAGCCGCGCCGTCGCAGGTGAGCTCCAACCCCAACATGCCCTTCGCGCCGAGGCGGATGACGGCGCCGCCGTGCGCTTCCTGGCCGGCCGCCGGGAACAACGTGCCGGACGCGGCCGCCAGCTTCGCCTTGTACGCTTCGTAGAAGTCCGGCAAATACGGGCTGCCGGCGTTTTCGTCCCCCTCTGCGACGAACAGCAGATTCACGGGCAACGCCAGCCCGGCGTCCCGGATCGCCGCGACCGCTTCCAGGAACGAGATCGCCGGGCCGCGGCGCGCGAGCGCGCCCCGCGCCACGATGGCTTTGCCCCGCGGCACCTCCGCGACGTCCGCCGCGAACGGCGGATGGTGCCATCCGCCGAGATCGAGGACCGGCGCCGTGTCGTACATGAGGTAGACGAGCAACGTCGCGGGCGCGCCGGCGTCCAACGACGCGAAGAGGATCGGGAAACCCTTCGTTTCGAACGTCTCGACGGACTGGCAGCCGAGCGCCGCCAAATCGGCGCCGACGCGAGCCGCGGTCTCCCGCATGCCGTCGCCGACGTGCGGCACCCGCAGGAACGATTGAATTCTCTCGATGTGGCCGGCGCGCCTCGCCGCCAAAGCCCCGCGCACTTTCCCCATGCGGTCGGGCAGATCGCTCACGATGTCCCCCTCGCGGTCTCGTTCGAAGTCTGGCCGACGACGATCGCCGGTCCGTTCGTCCCGGTCCAGGCGCGCGCGTGGCGCCACGCCGACGGTGGATTCGGTTCCTGCAACAACACGCACCGGGCTTCGTGGCCGCCAACGACGGGAATCAGCGGCGGCGCGACGCGGCATCGATCGAACGCGTACGGGCATCGAACCGCGAAGCGGCACGCCGATCCGTCGTCGGCCGCTGAGCTGCCCAGCGTTCCTCCCGGTTCCGCGTCCGCGGCAGCGTCGAAGCCGGCGCGGCGCAGCAGCTCGGGCGTGCTCGCGACGAGCAGCTGCGTGTATGGGTGGACGGGACGGAGGAACACCTCGGAAGCGGGCCCCTGCTCGACGACCTGGCCGCGATACAACACGGCCACCCGGTCGCTGACGGCGTGGACGATGGACAGATCGTGGCTGATGAACAGCACGGCCGCGTTCATCTCGCGCTGCAGCTCGCGCATGAGGTTGAGGATCTGCGCCCGCACCGACACGTCCAGCGCCGAGACCGGCTCGTCCGCGACGATCAGCCGCGGCCTCGTCGCGATCGCGCGCGCGATCGCCACGCGCTGGCGCTGGCCGCCGGACAACTGATGCGGGAACTTGCGCGCCGCTTCGTCCGGCGGCGCCAAACCGACGCGGTCGAGGAGCTCATGCACGGCGCGGCGCAGCGCCGCCGGCGTCGGCCGCTGGTGGATCTGCAGCGGGCGGCCGACGATCGCGCCGATCCGCTTGCGCGGGTTCAGGGACGCGTACGGGTCCTGGAAGATCATCGACATGCGCGCACGCAGCGGCCGCAGCGCCGACTCCGAGAGCCCGTGCAACGGCCGGTCCTCGAACAGGATCTCGCCCGCGGTCGCCGGGATCAGCCGCAGGGCGAGCTTGCCGATCGTCGTCTTTCCGGATCCGCTCTCGCCGACGAGACCGAGCGTCTCGCCCGCCGACACCGCTAGCGAAATGTCGTCGACGGCGCGCAGGCGCGCGGTCGGCCGGCGCAGGAAGCCGGCGTGCCGGACGTACTCCTTCGACAGCCCGCGGAGAACGAGTTGGCTCATCGGCGCGCGCTCGCGTCGGCTGTCTCGTCGAGGAGCCAGCAGCGCGCGTCCCACCCCGGCCCGGCCGCGAACGGCGGCGGCGGCTGCGCGCAACGGTCCATGCGATGCGGGCAGCGCACGGCGAACCGGCATCCCGACGGCGGGCTCGCCAGGTCGGGCGGCGCGCCGGGGATGACCGTGAACTCGCGCTTCGGGTCGAGCAACGTCGTCGTCGCCCCGAACAACGCCGACGTATACGGGTGTCGGGCGCCGCCGTACAGCGCCTCCACCGGGCCGCTCTCGACGATCTGGCCGGCGTACATCACGTACACGCGATCGCACAGCGCCGCGATCACCGACAAGTCGTGGCTGATCAATAGCAGCGACATGCCGAGATCGGCGACGAGCCGGCCGATCAGGCGCAGCGTCTGCGCTTGCACGGTCACGTCCAGCGCCGTCGTCGGTTCGTCGGCGATGAGCAAGGCCGGACGGCAGGCGATCGCCATGCCGATGACGATCCGTTGTCGCTGGCCACCGGACAGTTGGTGCGGATAAGCGTCGATGATCGACGCCGGCTGCGGAAGCTGCAGCTTCGCGAGCAGGGCGAGCGTCTCGGTGCGGGCGTCGGCGATGCTCATCCCGCGGTGCGCGATGAGCGACTCAGCGATCTGGTCGCCGACGCGGAACACGGGGTTGAGGAACGTGTACGGATCCTGGTACACCATGGCGACGCGGGCGCCGCGGACCTGCGTCATCTCGTCTTCGGCGAGCGCGAGCAGATCGAGACCGCCCAGGCGCACGCTGCCCGTGATCGAGGCGCCCGGCGTCTGGATCAAACGCATCACCGACAGGGCTAGCGTCGACTTGCCGCAGCCGGACTCACCGACGATGCCGACGCGCTCACTGCGGCGCACGAACAGGTCGACGCCGTCGACGGCGCGCACCGTGCCGCGCCGGAGGCGAAACGACGTCCGCAGATCCTCGATCTCGAGGACGGCCTCGCCGTTCGCGGCGGACCGCGCTTCGCCGCTCATCGGTGCAGCCGCGGGTTCAACACGTCGCTGAGTCCGTCGCCGATCAGGTTGAACCCGAGCACGACGAGGGACAAGAAGACGCCCGGGAAGACGCTCATCCACCAGGCGTCGCGCATCAGCGGCAGCGCCGCGTAGATCAAGCGGCCGAGGCTGACGACGTTGGGATCGCTGAGGCCGATGAACGCGAGGCCGGCTTCCAGCAGGATGCCGCTGCCGACGAGCAGGGACGACGTCACGATGACGGGTCCCAGCGTATTCGGCAGGATCTCGCGGAACATCAGCTCGAACGGGCCGGCGCCGAACGACCGCGCCGCGGTGACGTAGTCGAGCTCGCGCTTGGACAGGTATTCGGCGCGGACGACGCGCGCCGTCGCCGGCCAGCTGAGGATGCCGATCGCGATCGTCGTCACCGCCAGCGTCTGGCCGAACAGCGCCACGAGGAGGATCGACAGAAAGATCCGCGGGATTACCTGGAACAGCTCGGTTACCCGCATCAGGGCGTCGTCGACGAGCCCGCCGGCGAAGCCGGCCGCCGCGCCGATCGCGACGCCGATGATCGAAGCAATGGCGGCCGAGGTGAATCCGACGAGCAGCGAAACGCGCGTGCCGTATAGCACCTGCGAGAAGACATCGCGACCGAGATCATCCGTGCCGAATGGATGGGTCCAGCTTGGCGCGGCGAACCCGCTGGCGACGCCGCGCAACGGATTGTGTGGCGTCAGGGCAGGCGCGAACGCAGCCGCGGCGCCGATGAGCACCACGAGCAGCGTGCCGAGCACGGCCGGACGGTTCTCGACGAACACCGCGGCGGCGGTCGAGCGCGCCGCGGCACCCAGCGCGGCGATCATCGGCGGTCCCCCGGCTTGGACTTACGCATAGCGAATCCGTGGATCGATCGCGCCGTACAGCACGTCAGTCAGCAAGTTCGCGAGGATGACCGCTTCGGACAGGAACACGAACATGCCGCCGATCACGGGGTAGTCGCGCGCCGCGATCGCGTCGAACGTCAGCCGCCCGAGCCCCGGCCACCCGAAGACCGTCTCGACGAGGACGAAGCCCGCGAGCATCGCGCCGAGGTTCAAGCCGAAGATCGTCACGACCGGCAACAGCGCGTTGCGCAGCGCGTGCCGGTAGACGACGATGCGGCTGGGCAGTCCCTTGCCCCGCGCCGAGACGATGAAGTCCTGCTCGAGCGCCTCGCGCATCGACGCGCGCACCAAGCGCGCGAACAGCGCGAGGTTGAACGCGCTGATCGTCAGCGTCGGCAAGACGAGGTGCCAGGCGACGTCGGCCCAATACGCGAGTCCGGTCAGCCGCACGAGCGAGGTCATGCCGACGAGCGGAAACCAGTGCAGCCAGACGGCGAAGACGAGGATGAGGATCTGGCCGAGCCAAAACGACGGCAGGCTGTATCCGAGCAGCGATCCGACCGTCGCGACGTTCGATCCGAGCGTGTGCGGTCGGACAGCCGTGCGGACGCCGATCCAGACGCCGAGCGTCACCGACAACAGCAGCGACGCGCCCATCAGCAGCAGCGTCGCCGGCAGGCGCTGCAGCACGAGGGAGAGCACGGATTGCTGCAGCGAGAACGAGTAGCCGAGGTTGCCGGAGAGCACGCTGCCAAGGTAGCGGACGAGCTGCACGGGCAGCGGTTGGTCGAGTCCCAGGTCCTTGCGCAGCTGCGCCTGGTACTCCGCCGTCGACCGCTCTCCGGCGAGCACCGCGATCGGGTCGCCCGGCGCCAGGCGGATGAGCAAGAACGTCAGCACGATGACGCCGAGGGACAGCGGGATCGCCTGCAGGAGGCGCCAGAACAGGTAGCGGCTCATCGTTCGATCAGCAACGGGGCGCCGGCCGCGCGGCGCCCCTGTCCTCGCAAATCGTCATGCGGTCCTGACCCCGCCCTACCGACCTCGCTGCCACGTCCGCAGGAAGTAGATGAAGCGATCGTCGGGCTGCGTGAACACGCCTTCGAACTCCGTGCGAAAGCCGCTCAGGAAGCGCGGCTCCCACAACGGAATCAACGGCAGGTCGGCCATGATGATCTTCTGGATGTTGTGGTAGATCTTCGTGCGCTCGGCCTTGTCGGTCTTGGTGACGGCGTCGCGCACCATCCGGTCGACGCGCAAATTCTCGTAGCCGGTCGAGTTGCTGAAGTAGGCGCGCGTCAAGCCGTCGCGGCTCAGCCACGTGCTCCAGCGCGTTCCCGGCTCCGGCCCCATCGGCGCGGTGTAGATCGCGAGGTCGAAGTTCCAATTGCGGAAGATCGCGTCCAGCGTCGTCGTGACCTCGCCGGAGACGATGTTCACGCGGACGCCGATGTCCTCGAGGTTCTCCTTGACGATCTGGCCGGTGCGCACGAAGTCGGGCACCGTCGAGACGTGGTGCAAGCGCAAGGCGAAGCGCGTACCGTCGGCGCCGCGCGGGAATCCGGCTTCGTCTAGGATCTTGTTCGCCGCCGCGAGGTCGCGCCGGAGCTCCGGCAGGCTGTTGTCGAAGTATGGCGACGTGCTGCCGATCGGCGCCTTCGACGTCGCCGCCTGGCCGAGCGCGATCTGCTCGACCATGCGCGGGCGGTCCATCGCGAGGCTCAACGCCTGACGCACGCGGATGCTGTTCAGCGGGCGCGACCGCATGTTCGGCCAGACGGCGAGGATGCGCGCGAGCACGCTCGGCGAGACGACGCGGATCGTCTGCGAGCCGCTGAACCGCCGCGCGTCGACGGGCGCGATGCGTGTCATGACCATGCCCAGCTCGCCGCGCTCCAGCGCCGCGACCTGCGAGGCGGCGTTGGGGATCACGCGGAATATGACTTGGTCGAGGTAGGGCAGTCCGCTCTGGTGGTACTCCTCGTTGCGCGCGAACGAGATGAACTCGCCGCGGCGCCACTCGCTGAACTTGAACGGTCCCGTGCCGACC
>Ga0194132_10003252_pt1 | contig 29217 bp, 22 predicted proteins | sample TA2KigOf80mmetaG_FD_148612 | JGI IMG/M metagenome (GOLD analysis project Ga0194132, IMG submission 148612) | Freshwater microbial communities from Lake Tanganyika, Tanzania - TA2015054 Kigoma Offshore 80m | ecosystem: Environmental > Aquatic > Freshwater > Lake | place: Tanzania: Lake...
GGGCGGGGCGCGCGGCGACGGAACGTCGGCGTCGCGACGCGGCGAACCTGGCGGAGCTCGCGCCGAGGTCGCGGCGGCTCCAGCGCGCGCCGGCGACGAGCGCGGCGGGGACGCTGACCACGCCGCTCGCGACGAGCGCCCGGTCACGCAGCGCGACCGGCTCTTCTGGCTGGCCGCATCCGCGGTGCCGTCGGCGCTCCTGCTCGGCGTCACGCAGTACCTGACCAGTGAGATCGCGCCCACCTCCTTGCTCTGGGTGCTCCCGTTGGCGGTGTATTTGGCCACGTTCGTGGCGGCATTCGCGCGCCGTACGCTCGCGACCCCAGAGACGTTGTCGCGCGTGCTGGCGATTGCCGTGGTCGTGGCGGCGCTGGTGCAGCTCGCACGCATCGTGGACCCGCAGTGGGCCGTCGCGCTCCTCCACCTGTTCCTGCTGGCCCTGGCCGGCCTGCTCTGCCACACCCGCTTGGCTTCGTCCCGCCCGTCGACCACCCACCTCACCGAGTACTACCTGTGGATCTCGGCGGGAGGCGCGATCGGCGGCACGTTCGCCGCGCTGGTCGCACCGGTCGTCTTCGACTTCATCGCCGAGTACCCGATCGCGGTCGTGCTCGCGTGCCTCTTCCGGCTCCCCTTCGGCGCGGGCGAGTCCGAGACCGGTGCGCGTCGCTGGCTGTACGCCGGCCGCGGGCTGGACTTCGCGCTTCCGGCCGCGCTCGGCGCCTTCATCGTCGGCGCTGCGGTAGTGGCGCGGCGCATCGACACCATTCCCGACGGCGTGATGGTCATCCTGGTCGCGGTGCTTCCCACCATCGCGTGTTTTCTCTTCTCGCCTCGACCGGTCCGCTTCGCTTTGGGCGTCGCCGCGCTGCTCGCCTCCGCCCAGTCGGGCCAGATGTACCGCGGGGACATCCTGCACACCGAGAGGACGTTCTTCGGCGTGCACCGCGTGACTACGGATCCGGAGAACAGCGTCCGCATCCTGTATCACGGTGCCACGGTCCACGGCGTGCAGAACGTCGACCCGGCTCGGGCCATGGAGCCGCTCGCCTACTACCACCCGACCGGCCCCGCAGGAAGCGTCGTGCAGCAGTTCGGCCGCACGCCGACCAAGCAGCGACTCGCGCTCGTCGGCGCGGGGACCGGCGCGCTCGCGGTCCTCGCCGGCGCTCACCAGCACGTCACGCTCTACGAGATCGACCCCGAGATCGTGCGCATCGCAGAGGACCCGCGCTACTTCACCTACCTTTCGAACATGCGCGCAGCGCATGACGTCGTGGTCGGCGACGGCCGCCTCGAGCTGTCGCGTTCGACCGACGCGTACGACCTGATCGTCCTGGATGCGTTCTCGTCGGGCACCATCCCCGTGCACCTGCTCACGCGCGAGGCCTTCGAGCTCTACCTCGACCGCCTGGCGCCCCGCGGCGCGCTCCTATTCCACATCTCCAACCGGCACCTCGAGCTCACGCCGGTGTTGATGGCACAGGCGCGCGACCTCGGGCTCGCCGCGTTCGCATGGATCGACGTGCGCCGCGACGAAGACGTCGAGCGGGGGATCTTCGGATCGGAGTGGGTGCTCCTCGCGCGTACGCCGCAGGACCTCGATTACGTGCCCGTCGCAGGGTGGAGACCGCTCGACACGCGGATCCCCGATCGCGCGTGGACGGACGACTTCTCGGACCTGCTCAGCGTGCAGAGGTGGAACTGACGACGGCCGGTGCCGTCGCGGTGATCCGGAGGCGCTGGTCCGCTATTTCCCCTCGGTCCCTTCGCCAACCATGAGCCGGGCTGCTACCTCGCTTCCGTGACGCCGCTCTGGATCAAGCGCTCGATCTCGGTAGCCGAATAACCCAGCTCCCCCAAGATCTCGCGCGTGTGCTCGCCCGCGTGGGGCGGCGTCCTGTCGGCGTGTGGCCGCTCCCCGTCCAGCCGGAGCGGAATCGCGAGGTCGCGGTAGTCGGGCAGCTCGGGATCGGGCGCGCTGGCGAGTAGCTCGGCCGCCGCCACCTGCGGGTCCGCCACCACCTCCGCGATGTCGCGGATGGCCGAGCAAGGAACCGAGTGGCGGCGCGTCAGCTCGAGCAGCTCCTTCGTCGAGTAGCCGCGTGCACGCTTCTCGACCAAGGGAATGAGCGCACCGTGATTGGCGGAACGGAGCGGGTTCGTGAGGAAGCGGGGATCGGTGGCGAGCGCGGGCATGCCGAGCGCCTCGCACAGGCGACCGAAGAGCGCGTCGTTCCCTGCGGCGATCATCACGTGACCGTCGGACGTCGGGAACGCCTGGTACGGCGCGATGGCGGGGACGCCCGAGCCCATCGGGGCGGGAACGTGCCCCGTCGCCAGGTACCCGGTCACGTGATACGACACCCAGCCTAGCGTGGTGTCGAGCAGCGCCGCGTCGAGCTCCGCCCCTTCACCCGTGAGGTCCCGCCGGCGCAGCGCCGCGAGCACCGCGATCGCCGCCCACATGCCGGTGCCGTAGTCGACCACGGCCCCGCCGACGCGCGTCGGGGGTCCGCCTGGGTATCCGGTGGTCGACATGAGACCGGAGTACGCCTGCATGAGCGGATCGTAACCGGGTTGATCACTCATGGGACCGGTGGGGCCATACGCGCTGATGGACGTGTAGATCACGTCGTGGCGCAACTTCCGAATCGCCTCGTAGTCCAGGCCGAGCCGCTTCGCCACGCCGGGTCGCGACGCCTGCATGAACACGTCCGATTGCCGGGCGATGCGCGCGAGGACCTCGAGGCCCTCCTGCGACTTGAGGTCGAGCACCAGGCTCCGCTTGCCACGGTTCACGGAGAGATAGAGCGCGCTGCGCGTGCCCCAGAACGGCGGACCCCACGCACGGGCCATGTCGCCCCCCGGCGGCTCGATCTTGATGACCGTGGCACCGAGGTCCGCCAGGATCTGGCTGCAGTACGGGCCGGCGAGGTTTTGCGTCAGGTCACAGACGCGGATGTCGGCGAGAGGAGCGGTCACGCGCGGGATCTCAGCTGATCTCATGGAGGAGTGACGACCGACCGGCTGGCTCCGGCGGCCGCGGACGCTAGAGGGACGCGCGAGGGAGAGCAAGGCACTGGATGCGCGCTGGGCCAACTCGTGTAGAATGGGGGCGCCGCGCCCACCCGATCCCCGAGATCCTCATCCAGCCGGATTCCGGACCCACACCGCCATTCGGCTCGGAGGCGTCTGCCGAACGGCCGAAGGTCGACCCCGTGGCGCTCGGCCTGCTCGCCGTCTCACTCGCGTGGGGCGCGCTCACGATCGACCGCGGCTGGATCCCGCACGACGACGGCGTGCTCGCGCAAGCGGCCGTGCGCGTGCTCACGGGCGAGCTGCCGCACCGCGACTTCCAGGACATGTACACGGGCGCGTTGTCGTACTTGCACGCGCTGTCGTTCGCGCTCTTCGGCGTTCACCTGCTCGCCCCGAGGATTCTCCTGCTCGTCGGCTTCTCGGGCTTCCTCCTCCTCTCCTACCGCCTCGGGCGCCGGTTCGCCGGGCCGAAAGGCGCCGCTGCGGTCGTGCTCCTCGGCGCGGTCTGGAGTCTGCCGAACTACCCGGCCGCAATGCCCACGTGGTACAACCTCTTCCTGGCGGGGCTGGCGCTCTGGTGTCTCCTGCGTTTCGCCGACACCCAACGACTGTCGTGGCTCGTCGGAGCGGGCGCCGTGTGCGGCCTCTCGATCGCGATCAAGATCGTCGGCCTCTACTCGCTGGCGGCCGTGTTGATCGGGCTCGTGCTCGTGGAGTCCCAGATGCGTGGTTCGCGTCCAGAGGATCGCGCGTGGCCGAGAGCATACGCTGCCATCGTCGCGGCGGGGATGTTGGCGTATCTGGCCCTGGTGGTGGGGCTGGTGCGGGAGCGCATGGACCCCGCCAGCGTCGTGCACTTCGTCGTGCCGTCGGCTGTGGTCGCACTCGTGGTCGTGTGGCGCGTCGTGCAGGCGCCTTCTTCGGCTGCGACCGCTGCACGTCTGGCGCTGCTGGGACGGCTGGTGGCGGCAGTATTGGCAGGTGCGGCCCTTCCCATCGCGGCCCTTCTCGTGCCGTACGTGGTGACGGGATCGGTGGGCGCGCTCATCGACGGCGTCTTCCTTCTGCCGCTCCGGCGCCCATCGCTCGCGGCGACGTCCTCCGCACCGCTCCCCCTCGCGACGTTCGGTCCGACGCTCGTGCCGCTGGCGCTCGCGGCGGTCGCTGCGGTCGGCTCGGGCCGGGTGCGCACAGCCGCGCTCGCGCTCCTGGGCGTCGGCCTGGCCCTGGTCATCGCGCTCGGCGGGCGCGGGACGGTCTACCCGAGCGTGTGGGGGGGCCTCCTGCTCGTACCGGTGCTGGTGACGCTCGCCACCCTGTCCGCTGCGCGCCGGACGTGGAGTCGTGAGCCTATGAGTCGCCGCGCGCTCGATGCGGGGCTCGCCGCGATCTTCCTCGCCACGTTCACGCTCGTCCAGTACCCGTACTCGGGCCCCATCTACTTCTTCTACCTGGCGCCGTTGGTCGGCATCGGCGCGCTCGCGGGCGTCTCGCTCGCGCCGAGCGGATGGCGGTTGCCCTCCGTCCTACTCCTGGCGTTCACCCTGGTCTTCGGCGCGCGCTGGGTCGGGACCGCGGAGCTCTTCGCGACCGCGCAGGGCCGGTACGCCGCGCGACCCGAGCTCGAGCGCCTCCAGATCGATCGAGGGCGCATCCGCATGCCGGCGGCCGAGCGCGCAGAATACGAACAGCTCGCTGGTATGGTGCAGGAGCTGTCGGCGGGCACTGGCGTCGCGTTCGTCACGCCGGACGCTCCCGAGGCCTACTTCCTTACCGGCCTGCGCAATCCGACGCCCGTCTTCTACGACTTCCTCGACGACCCGGTAGGACGCACGCAGCGCATCCTCGAGACCGCGGAGCGCGCCGACGTGCGCGTGATCGTGCTCAACCGCGCGCCGTCGCTCTCCGGCCCGCCGCCCGCCGACCTCGTCACCGCGCTGGAGGGCCGATACCCGCGTGCGGCGAGCGTCGGCCGCTTCGTGGTGCGCTGGCGCTGACGCGAGTGCGCGCGACTACCGCGAGAGCGCCAACCGAAAGCCGATGAAGGGCCGGCGGGCGCCGGGATCCGCGCCGCCGCGCACGGCCGCACGGATGTTTTGGGGCCCGTCCGAGAACGATCCGCCCCGCATGACCCAGAGCGCGTCGGCGTCGAGGCTCGCCGCGTCGTCGGACTCATCGTACGGGTACGCCTGATACGGACTCCTCGTCCACTCCCAGGCGTTGCCGCTCATGTCGGCGAGCCCGTAGGGGCACTCCGGACACTCGAACGCCCCCACGCGCGTCAGGCCAGGTCCTTGGTAATTCGCCCGCTCGGCGCGCGGCGCGTCGCCCAACGGGAAGATGCGACCATCGGTGCCCCGCGCCGCCTTCTCCCACTCGGCTTCCGTCGGCAGCGTCACGTGCCATCCGTCGCTGAGCAGACGCGCCAGCGGTGCGGGCGTGACACTCGATGCGCGCAACGCCTGCTCGAGCCAGCGCGCATAGGCGAGCGCGTCGGTCCAGGCGACGGACACCACCGGGAAATTCGGGCGCCCCGTGAGGGCGCCTTGGTCCGCCACGCGGTGCCCGCTCTCGCGCACGAACACGGCGTACTGCGCCCCGGTCACCTCGTACCGCCCGATGTAGAAGGTCGGCACGTCGACTCTGCCCTGCGCCTGCGTCGGCGACCAGCGCTCGATGTCGAAGGCGAGCGGATCGACTGCACGGTCGCTCCCCATGGTGAACGGACCACCGGGGACCTCGACGAACCCCAGCATCCCGTCGTCGGGAAGGAACCACGCATCGGCGCGAAACCCGGCCAGCTCTGCGGGCAGCTCGACGGCGGGCGCCTCCGGCGTCGCCTGCCCAGCGGGAGCGTCAGGCGCCAGCGAAAGGGAGAGCCACACCGCGAGGACGAGACCGACCGCCGCCAGCGCGGGCCACCGCTTCAGGACGGCGGTCAAAGCGAGCGCGCTACCCGGTTGCAGGCGAACTGCCAGCCGTGCTCACATGCACGCGCGTAGATCTCGGGCTCGCTGTCGTCCATCCGATTGAGCCCACCCTCGCGCGTGAGCAGCCGGAGGTCGAGCACGCGAGGATCCGAGCGGTTGCCACCCTCCCCGGCGAGCAGGTTCATGCAGGCCGCCTGGAACCTCAGCTCGCACGCGCGCGAGAAGTACCCGGTCGCCAACTCTGCGTCGGCAGCAGCGAGACGCCCCTCGGTGTAGGCCAGGCCCAGCTCGTTACACGCCCAGGCGGACGCATCCGCGCAGTACGTCGCCTCGAGGCGAAGCAGGCGCTCGCACGCGGTCGCGCGACCCTCCTCGCACGCCTCCTGCCAGAACGGGAGGCTGTCGCCGGTGTGACGTCCGTCGGTGCGCCCCTGTGCCGTCATGATCAAGAAGAACGGGACCCACAGCGCCATGTAGGCCAGGTTCGGGCGCGAGAACGCCCACTCGAGCCGAAGACCCTGCCACGCCCCGCTGGCCTTCAGCTTCGCCACCATCGCGTCGATCCCGCGGATGCTCAGGTTGAGCAGCGGCACGCAGAGCAGCTTGTCGTAGTGCGTGGGGACGCCTGCCGAGCCGAGCATGCCGTAGAGTGCGAGCACGCCCAGCCCGTAGAGCACGCCGAAGACCAGCTTACCCGGTGGCGTCCGCGGCGACGTGGACGGATCGGTGACCAGGAGGTGCAAGCCGAGGAAGACCGCGGCCGGGATGTCCGAGTCGATGAAATACGGCACCCCGGTGATGGCCGAGTAGAGCGCGCTGCCGCCGAAGAGCACCGCCGCAGCGGCCCCCGTTACCAGCGTGATCGAGAAGAAGTAGAGGCAGACGAGGCCAACCGCGAACAGGTAGGCGTAGATGTGGGGCGCGAGCGTGAGCGTCGAAGCGATCTCGGGGCCCCAGGTCAGGTTCGTCGTGCCGGTAGCGATGAGCACGAGCGAGAACAGGCCGAGCGTGAACGCGGAGGGGTTGAATATGTGGACGCGCCTCCCCTCCCTCTCCCAGCGCACCAGCTCCTTGCCGAGGAACCCCACCGCCAACATCAGGAACTGGAGGTAGAACCAATCGTCCTTGAACCAAATGAAGAGATTCGTGCTGAACACGATCGGGAAGGGACCGAACCCGAGCGTGTATGTCGCGCGGCGCGACCACGCCAGCAGCATGTCGAACGCGTAGGCGAACGCGAGCTGCGCAAGGAAGAGACCAGCGTACTCGTAGACCGGCCGCCAGTACCAGCCCCAATAGGCGTAGATCGAGAGCTGGACGCAGGCCTGGATGTAGTGCTGCTGACGCAACAGGATAGTGAACTCGCGACCCTCGCCCCGCTGTTTCAGGCGCGCCGCGAGAACAGCCAGCCACACCAGCAGGACCGCGACCGCTCCCCAGAACGAGAGCGTGAGGCGCGCGTTGTCCTGCACGCGCGGAAGGAACGCGAGCACCCCGATGACGCCCGTGAGCACCAACGGGAGATAGAGGACGTTGCGGGAGGGCGTCGTCGTGCGGGGCGACGCGGCACGAGGCGACACAGCGCCGGGAGACGCCGGACGCGGAGACGACGGGCGTGGAGGCGCCTGACCTGTAGGCGCCTGACGAGGGGACGCCCCCCCGGGGCCCTGCTTGTCCTTACGCTTGGCCATGGGTTCGCTCTACCTGAGCCAGCTCTCCAGGGCCGTCGCGATGTCGGTCTTCTCGTCGCGGTACTTCACGATGACCGGCGTCTGCAGGGAGAGCGCCTGCGAGGCGCCCCACGCCGAAGTCACGCCGCGCGCACCCGGCACGACCACTGCACCCTCCGGAATCTCCAGCGGCGCGTCGGCGCTCGCGCGGTGCACCTTCTCGTTCACGAGGTCAAAGACCGGCGTGCCGCGCGTGAGCACGACGCCCGCACCGAGCACTGCGCCCTTCCGCACGACCGTGCCCTCGTAGACGCCCACGTTGCCGCCCACCACGACATCGTCCTCGATGACCACCGGCGACGCGTTCACAGGCTCGAGCACGCCGCCGAGCTGAGCGGCCGCGCTCACGTGCACGCGCTCACCGACCTGAGCGCAGGAACCCACCAGGGCGTGCGAGTCGATCATGGTGCCGCTCCCCACCCACGCCCCCACGTTCACGTACATGGGCGGCATGCACACGACCTTGGGCGCAATGTAGGCGCCCCGCCGAATCGCCGAGCCGCCCGGTACGATGCGCACCCCGTCCGAGAGCGCGAAACGCCGGAGCGGGAGCGTGTGCTTGTCGAAGAACGAGCCCCGGTCCTTGGATGGCGTCCCGCCCTCCGTGCCCGCCGTGGGCACGACGACGCCCACACGGAACGCGAGCAGGATGCCGCGCTTCACCCAGGGCACCGCCGACCACTTCCCTTCGGGAGATCGAGTGGCCGCCCGGAGCGACCCGCTCTCGAGCTCGTCCAGGAGGTCGTTCACCCGGTCGAGCGCATCGTCCGGGAGCCCCTCGCTCTTCATGAGGTAGAGCTCTTCGATGCGTCGCTCGAGAGACCTCCGCTCCACCGGGCTCATAGCGCCCCCGCCGCACGCAGAGCGTCCCGGAGCGGGCCGCGATGCTCGTCCGCGAGGGTCACGAGCGGGAGCCGCACGACGTCCTCCATGCGGCCGAGCATCGCCATCGCGGCCTTCATCGGCATCGGATTGCTCTCCGCGAAAGCGGTGATCATGATCGGTTGCAGCGTCTTCATGAGCGCACGCGCGGTGGTCAGGTCGCCCCGGTCCATCGCTTCCGTGAGCCGGCTCATCGGTCCCGGCACCGCGTTGCTCACCACGGACACGATGCCGTCGCCGCCCAGTGCCATCACGGGCACGGTGAGCGGGTCGTCTCCCGACAGCACGCTGAAGCCCTCCGGACGGTGCAGGATCACCTGCAGGATCTGGTCCACGTTCCCCGAGGCTTCCTTCACGGCGACGATGTTCTCGTGCTCGGCGAGCTGGAGCGTGGTCATCGCCTGGATGTTCGAGCCGGTTCGCCCGGGAACGTTGTAGATGACCACCGGAATCTCGACCGCATCCGCGATCTTCTCGTAGTGCGCAACGAGCCCGCGCTGCGGCGGCCGGTTGTACGGAGGACCCACCACCATCAAATGAGAGGGGCCCTGCGCCGCGATCGACTTGGCGAACCGCACGGCCGCCGCGGTGTCGTTCTGGTTCAGGCCCCCGACGACCGGCACCCGCCCCGCCGCCTGCTCGGCCACCAGGGCGACGACGCGCAGATGCTCTTCGTTGGAGAGCGTCGCGGCCTCTCCCGTCGAGCCGCACGGCACCAGGAAGTGGATGCCCTGCTCGACCTGCCAGTCGACGAGCGCCCTGAGCGCCTTTTCGTCGACACTGCCGTCTTTCCGGAACGGCGTGACGAGCGCGGTGCCGCACCCGTGCAGCCTCTGGGCAGCACGCGCGCTCACCGGGCCTCCCACGCCAGCACGTCGTCCATGGTGAATACGCCCTGCCGACCACGCAGCCAAAGCGCCGCCCGCAGCGCGCCGTCCGCAAACACACGGCGGCTGCGTGCCTCGTGCCCGATCACGACTTGCTCGTAGGGCCCGTCGATCGAGACTTCGTGCCGGCCCGGAACCGAGCCCGTGCGAATCGACGTGATCGGCACCTCACGCCCCGAAGCCGCGAGCGCGTCCCGCAGCAACAGCGCGGTCCCCGACGGAGCGTCCTTCTTCTGCGCGTGATGCACGTCGGTCAGGTGGACGTCGTAGCCCTCGAGCCCGCGCAGCAGCTCCCCAGCGCGGGCACACAGCGCGCGCACGAGCGCGACGCCGACCGAGAAGTTCGGCGCCCACAGGAGCGCGCCCTTCTTCTTCTCCACGAGACCACGGACGCGCGCGAGCTCGCCGTACCACCCCGTGGTGCCGACGACCACGGGGCAACCCGCCTCGAGGCACAGCTCGATGTTCGCCACCGCGGCCTGCGGGGTCGTGAAGTCGATCGCTACCTGGGCACGCCGCAGCGCAGCGAGGGAACCCGGCCGGTCCGCGACGTACGCCACGTCGAGGCGCGCGACCACGTCGACGCCCCGCTCGCGGGCCAGGGCGTCCAGCTCCCGGCCCATCTTCCCCATCCCGAGTATGGCAATACGACGCGTTTCCGCCGTCACCAGGCTCCCTCCGCGACGCCGGGCAGTCTACCCATTCGTCCCAGCACCTCGGCGTTGAGAATAGAGCCCCCGGCGGCGCCCCGCACCGTGTTGTGCGACAGCGCCACCAGACGGAGATGCATGAGCGGATCGTGGCGCACGCGGCCCACGATCGTGGCCATGCCCCGTCCGGTGAACACGTCCTTGCGGGCCTGGGGCCGGTCGGGCTCGGTGCGGAGCACGAGCGGAAGCGGGGGCGCGCTCGGCAGCCCCCGACACGCTTCGTGGCCCCGCCACGCCGAGAGCACTTCCTTCGCCTCCTCCGGTGTGACCGGATCGTCGAAGCGCACCGAGATGCAGGCGGTGTGACCGTGCTCGACCGCCACGCGGTTCGCGTGGGCGCTCACGCGCAGAGGCGCCGACGTGATGCGGTTGCCGTCCGCCGAGCCGAGCATCTTTGCGATCTCGCGCTCGATCTTCTCCTCTTCCCCGCCGATGTACGGGATCACGCTGCCGAGAATGTCGAGCGACGCGACGCCGGGATACCCCGCGCCCGAAACCGCCTGCATGGTCGTGATCACCGCCTCGCGCGCGCCGAACTCCTGGTGGAGCGGCGCGAGCGCCACGGTCGCGGTGGTCGAAGCGCAGTTGGCGTTCGTGATGATGGCGCCCTCCCAACCACGGTTCTGCCGCTGCGCGTCGAGCACCGCGAAGTGATCGGCGTTCACTTCGGGGATCACCAGCGGAACGTCCGGATCCATGCGATGGTTGCGCGCGTTCGAGAGCACGACCGCCCCCGCCGCGGCGAACGCCTGCTCGACCTCGCCAGCCACCGAAGCGTCGAGCGCGGAGAAGACGATCTTCGCACCGACCTCACCCGGGTCGCAGGTGAGTATGGTCAGGTCGGCGACGTCCTCGGGGAGCGCTCCCTCGTGCCAGGTCATGGCGTCGCGGTAACGCTTGCCCGCCGAACGCTCCGAGGCCGCGACTTCGGTGACCTCGAAGAACGGATGCCCCTGGAGGAGACGGATGAACGTCTGGCCCACCGCGCCCGTCGCCCCGAGCACCGCCACGGGAACTCGCCCCTTCGGGCTCGCGGACTTGTTGCGCGCGCTCATGACGCGAGCACCGCGCGAACGATGCGCTCGTATGCGCCGACGGCGGACGTCAGCTCCTGCAGGGACACGTGCTCCTCCTCGGTATGTGCATGATGGATAGATCCCGGCCCGAACATGAGCGGCGTACCCCACGAGGCCAGGATCGGGACGTCGCTCGTATAGGCGACGGTGGTGGTCTCGAACCCGTCGAGGACGTGGAAGCGCTGCGTGGGAATATGGCTCCCCCACTCGAGCGTCGCGCGGCCGCCCACCGTCGCGGCGACGACGTCCTTCACTTTCTGGGCGTCGCCCACCAAGCGGATCATCGTTTCGACCTCGCACTCGCCCGCGAACACGTTGGCCGCCGACCCGCCGCGGATCGTGCCGACGTTCATGGTGGTCTCTCCGAGCTCGGGATCCGAAGGAAGGCGGATCTTCCGTAGCTCCGCGAGCAAGGCGACCATGGCCTCGACGGCGGAGCTACCCAGCTCCGGATACGCCGAGTGAGCCTCTTGGCCCCTGGTGCGCAGAATGAGCCGCAGCGAGCCCTTCGAAGCGCTCACCAGCTTCGACTCCGTCGGCTCGCCGTTCACCAGCCAGCGGCTCGTGGCAGGGAGCGCGGCGGCCGCGCGTGCGCCGTCCGAGCGGAGCTCCTCGCCCACCACGAAGAGCAGGTCCACACGGTCCTCGCCCTCGTCGGCCAGGCGCTGTGCCGCGCACAGCATCGCGGCCGCGATCCCCTTGGCGTCGCAGGCACCACGCCCGAAGAGGTTGCCGTTCTCGCGGCGCGGCGGGAAGAAGTGCGGCACCGTGTCGAGATGCGTGGAGAGCGTCACATCTCCGGTGCCGCGGGTGGCCCACACGTTCACCCGCCCTGCCGAGACCGGCTGCGTCCTGACTTCCCAGCCGCGCGCGGCCAGCAGGTCGATGACGAAGTCGGTCACCGCGTGCTCGTGCCCGGACAACGACGGAATCGCGATGAGCTGGGTCGCGAGCTCGACCACGTCGAGCGGGCCGCTGGGTGCGGCAGCCGACGCCTCGGGCGCCGCCGTCGCGGCAGCCGACGCCGCAGCGCGCTGCTCCGGCGGGAAGAAGGCCGCGTGGATGGCGCGCACCGCGTCGTTGGCGTCCTCACGACGAACCACGAACGAGATGTTCAGCTCCGACGACCCCTGGGCGATGGCGCGGATGCTGATGCCTCTCTCGCCCAGCACACCGAATACCTTACCCGCGATACCTGGCTGGTCCTTCATGCCTTCGCCCACCACCGCCACGATGGAGCAATCTTCCTCGACGGTCGGGTCGTCCATGAGGCCGACCCGGCGTTCGAGCTCGAACGCCTTCTCGACCGCGCGCAAGGCGGGCCGAACCGACTGGGGCGTGAGCGCGACGCAGACGGAGCGCTCGCTGCACCCCTGACTCAGCAGGAGCACCGTCGAGCGCGCCTGGTCGAGCGCGTTCACGAAGCGCGAGGTGATCGACTCGGTGCCGTGGCCGACGCCGTTCAGCTGCAGCAGCCCCACCTTGTCGATGGAGGCGATGCCGCGAATCGGGCCCATCGTCGAGGCCGGCGCTCGTGGCGTGACCAAAGTGCCAGGGTCGTCCGGCGAGAGCGTGTTGCGAATCGAGAGCGGGATCCCCCGATCGCGGCACGGGCGCACCGTCTTGGGGTGCACCACCTTCGCGCCCCAGTGCGAGAGCTCGAGCACCTCGTTGAAGCCGAGGTGGCGCAGCGGACGCGCATCGGGCACGACGCGCGGGTCCGCGGTCATGACGCCGGGCACGTCCGTCCAGATCTCGACCTCGTCCGCGCGCAGCGCCCACCCCACCACCGCGGCCGAGTAGTCCGAGCCGCCCTTCCCGAGCGTGGTGCGATCCCCGTTCTTGGTCGCCCCGAGGAAGCCCGTGACCACCGGGACGCGTCCATCCGGCGCGAGCGCGGCGAGCGCACGCTCTTCGGTGGCGGGGAAGTCCACCTCCGCCTCCACGTAGTGATCGTCGGTGACGACCACGTCGGCCGCGTCGACCGCGCGCGCCGGGACCCCACGCGCGCAGAGCCCCCCGGCGATCAGGTGCATCGACAGCCGCTCGCCGAGCGAGAGCATCTGGTCCAGCGTGCGCGGCGAGCATTCGCCCACCAGCTCGATCCCCTGCGTGAGCCGCGCGGCCTCCGCGAGCAAGCGCTCGACCGCCTCGACGACTTCCGGCCGCCCCCCCGTGACGTCGGCGACAGCCTGCCGGTGCTTCGCCTCGAGCTCGCGCAAGAGATCGCCGGCTTCGCCGCGCGTGGCCAGCTCGGAAACGCGCCGGAGCATCTCCGTCACGCCCGACATGGCGGACACCACGACCACCGGGTGCGTCCGCTCCAACCGGTCCCGCACGACCCGTCCAATCACGTCGACCCGGCTCGCTCCCGTCACCGACGTGCCCCCGAACTTGAGGACGCGGCGGGGGAGGTCGGCCCGCGCTGGGGAGGCGGGTTCCTGCTGCTGGGATCGGGCGCTCATACGGGGGCAAAGCGAGGTGCAGGCTACGAATAACGGAGCCCGAAAAGGTAGCACCTGCCCCGGGACCGCGAAGGGCCGGTCGTGGGCCGATCTGGGCCCACGACGAAGGCCCGGCGTCCCCGCGCGGACCGGTCCGCCCTCAGGTCAGCCGACCGCCCCCACCTCGCACGACTCCGCGGCCCACTCCCCACCGCTCCGCGTCACTCGGCACCGGTAGGTGGCCAGGTCGTCCACGCCCGTCGAGGTGAACACCGGCACGACGGCACCCGAAGCGCCCATGTCCTCGGGCTCCCCCACCCCGACCCAGAGCGCGCGCGCCTCTCCGCCTTGGGCGAAGAGCTGCCCGTCGATCTCCTCGCACCCCTCGGCGTACGCGAAGCCGAGCGCCCCGACGCGGGCCGGAAGCAGGGTATCCTCCCAATCCCCGGAGTACGCGATGCAGAGAACTTCGAGAGGGCCCGGGTTACGCGCGACGTCCGCCGCGATCCTCGTGGCGGCCGCCAGCTGGGCGGCGGCGCGGTCCGTGTCGGGGTCGTGGGGCCGCGCGCAGCTCGACGCTGTCAGGGTGACGGCGAGGACGCCGACGTTGAGGCGACGGAAGGGGCTCACGCGTCACGATCGCCAACGTCCCGATGCTGCTCAAGTCGTGGGCCCAGCGGCGGTCGGACGCAGCTGGGGCATCGTTCACCCGCGTCGGTGTACGAACCCGCGACTCGAGCACGGAAACCGATCATGACTCCGCTGTTGATGTACACCGAGATCGCCTCCTGGTGGCCCCTTCTCTCGTCGGCCGCGGACTACGAAGACGAAGCGACCTACTACGCCGCGATCTTCGATCGCCACTCGCCTCCGACGGAACACCGTGCCCTGCTCGAGCTCGGGAGCGGCGGCGGCAACAACGCGTCGTGGCTCAAGCGTTCGTTCGCACAGGTCACACTCGTGGACCTCTCCCCGGCCATGCTGGACGTGAGCCGCGCGCTCAACCCCGACTGCGAGCACCACGTGGGCGACATGCGGTCGGTGCGCCTAGGTCGCACGTTCGACTGCGTCTTCGTGCACGACGCGATCTGCTATGCCACGACCCTCGACGACCTGAAGGCCGTCTTCGATACCGCGCGCGCCCACGCGCGCCCCGGCGGCGTGGCGCTGTTCACGCCGGACTTCGTACGGGAGACGTTCCGCATCGGCACCGAGCACGGCGGTCATGACGACGGGGCACGAGGGCTGCGGTACCTCGAGTGGACGTTCGATCCGGACCCCACCGACACTACGTACGTGGTCGACTACGCCTACTTGCTGCGCGAGCGAGACGGGACCACGCGCACGCTGCACGACCGCCATCTCGAGGGACTCTTTCCCATTGCCGACTGGATGCACCATCTCGGCGCCGCGGGTTTCGAGGCGCACCTCCTTCGCCATCGATTTTCGGACGTCGACTGGGAGTCCGTGCACTTCTTGGGCAAGGCGATCTAGCGTACGCTCGTGCGGCTCACGCGGTGACCTCTCCCGAGCCGAAACGTCTCACCGCGCGCTCCCGAGCCTTGTCCGCCTCGACTTCCCGATCGCGGGGCGGCGCATTGGTGGTCAGCGACTGGAGCAGATCCTGCGCGATGCGCGTCACCTCCTCGACGGCTGCGTTGAACGCGTCCTCGTTCGCGCGCGACGGTTTGTTGAAGCCGCTGAGCTTGCGCACGAACTGGAGGGAGGCGGCCCGCACCTCCTCTTCGTTCGCAGGTGGATCGAAGTTGAACAGCGTTTTGATGTTCCGGCACATGGTCGACTCTCCGCATCGAAGGTTCCCCAAGGTAGTGCGCGGCGGGCCGCTCGGCGCTTGAGCGACCGCGGGGCGCCCGGTATGGTTCCATGCGAGGGGATTCGTGCGAGGCACGCGTGCGAATCGAGCGGACGACTCCAACGCGGGAGCGGTGACCATGGACAGGCGCGAGTTCAACAAACTGGTGGGTTCGCTGGCGGTGGCGCCCGCGCTCTTGCCGAACGGCGTCCAAGCCCAGGCCCGCCGCTGGTCGCTGATCGCCGACGTGGCCGAGTGCTGCAGCTGTGCCATCCCCTGCTCCTGCAACTTCGGGCGGCCCGAGCCGGGCACGTGCCACGGCACGCGACTCATCCAGATCCGCGAGGGACAGCTCGACGGCGCCGACCTCTCCGGACTTCGGTTCGTGGTCACGTTCGAGATGCGCGTTTGGACTCGGATCTACATGGATGACAGCATGAGCGACTCGCAGGTCGCGACCCTCGAGAGGCTCCTTCCGGTCGCGTTCGCCGGTTTCGACCGCATTGCGCGAGCGAAGGGGCGCGCGCCCCTGACGATGCAGGAGACCGCAGACGGCTTCCGCTTCGGCGTTCCCGAATCCTCCGTCGAGATGAAGCTCCTTCCCGGCCTCGACGGCGAGCCCATCGTCATCACCGGGCTCCCGAACCACGCCTATCGCGACTACGTGCAGCACGAGTCGGTCGTGCACACGCACCGGAGTGGGGATGCCGAGTGGTCCTACTCCGGCACGAACGGCTTCCGCTCGGTGATGCGGGCGAACGGGTGAGCCGTCGACTCGCCTACCTCGCCTTCCCGCTCGCCGCGGTCTTCGCCGCCTCTGGGCGTGACGTCGGCGCCCAGGCCAGCCCCGCCTGCACGTACGACACGTGCGCACTTCGGGTCGCGTACAGCCCGGCCGGGGCTGCCCTGGTGCGTGGAACGGACCAGGTGGTCGTGAACGGTCTCGGGCTCTGGTCCGGTGACATGCGTCGCGCGTTCGAGGGCAATCGGCTGTCGCAGGACTTGGCCAACGGCTACCGCGTGCGGCACAACGCGGGCACGGTCCTCTCGGTCGCTGGAGGCATCCTGTTCTTCGGCGGACTACTGGCCTCGGATGGCAACATCTCGATCGATCTCGACACCAACAGCCTGGTCACGCTCGGCGGTCTCGCACTCACCGTGGTCGGAACGCGGGTATCGGTCAGCGGCGACGACCACCTGAGTCGGGCGATCTGGGAGTACAACCGCACACTGGCTCGATAGCGGCTCGACCACCCGGCCTGGTCAGGTGGCCGCGAGCGCCTCCGCGCGCTGCGGCGCCGCTTCGCGGATGGGCAGGTTCACGAGCGCCGCCGCCAACGCGAGCGCCGCGTCCGCCCACCACATCCAGACGTAGCTGCCGGTCTCGGCGACCGCGATGCCCCCGAGCCACGCGCCGAAGAACGCACCTATCTGGTGGCTCAGCAGCGTGAGGCCGAAGAGCGTCGCCAAGTACCGCGTGCCGAAGAGCTTGGCCGTGATGCCCGCGGTCGGCGGCACGGTCGCGAGCCAGGTGGCTCCGAGCACCGCCGAGAACGCGTAGAGCGTCGCCGGCGTCTTCGTCGCGGCGAGGTAGATGAGCACCGCCACCGCCCTGGTGGCGTACATCCAGAAGAGGAGCCACTTCATCCGGTAGTAGTTGCCGAGGTGCCCGATGCCCAGGCTCCCGGCGATGTTCGCCAACCCGATGATGGCGAGCGACGTGGACGCCACGCCCGTGCTCAAGCCGCAGAGATGGACCTCGCCAGGCAGGTGCGTCACCAGGAATGCTATGTGGAAGCCGCAGGTCAGGAACCCCGCGTGCAGGCACCAGTAGCTCCGGTCTCGGGCGGCCACACGGAGCTGCGCACGTAGACCAGGATCGTCCGGTGCGCGTGCGTCTCCGCTCGTAGTCGCCTTCGGCGCTCCGCGCATCCAATACGCGAGGGGAGCAGTCAGGAGCGCCGCGCCCGCCATCATCCACATGGCGTGCATCCAACTGAACGACTCGATGACCGTCCGGTTGAGCGGCGCGAACACGAACTGGCCGAAGCTGCCACCCGCGTTGATGAAGCCGTTCGCGAAGCCTCGCCGTGCGGGCGGCAGATGCTGCGCCGTCGCCCCGTACAGGATGGAGAAGCTCCCCGCACCCGCCCCCGCCGCGATGAGCAGCCCCACCGCCAACACGAGCGACCACTGGCCCTGCACGAACGTGGTGAGCCCGCTGCCGACCGCCATCAGCACTGCACCGACGACGATCACGCGCCCCGGGCCCCAACGGTCGGCGACCATGCCGAAGACCGGCTGGGACGCGCCCCACACGAACTGCCCGATCGCCATCGCGAAGCTGATGCCGGCCACGCCGAGCCCCGTGGCCGCGTCGAGCGGCGCGACGAAGAGACCCATCGACTGGCGGGCGCCCATGGTGATCATGAGGATGGTGGCCGCCACGACCATGAACCCCCAGGCGCGTACGGCGTCCGACCCGTTGGTTCCTCGAGTCATCGGAAGTCGGTCATGCGCGGACGCCAGGCCCGCCGAGCCCACGCGCCCAGACGCGGCTCAGTCCAGCTGCACGTCCGCGAGCGTGATGGCAGGCCCTGGCGGCGGCGTGATCGGGAACGCCATGACGGCGGCGGCGATGCCGCGCGCTGCGCGATCGGGATCGTCGACAATGACGGAACGATCGGAAGCGCTCGTGAGGAAGCCGGTCTCGAGAATCACTCCGATCGTCATCGGGTGGAGTGCGTGCACATAGCGACGGAAGTTGAACGCGTAGTAGTTCTGCATGCGACGCGTCACCGTGGGGAGCCGCTTGATCCCGGTGGCATCCGCATAGCTCTGCTCGAGCAACCTAGCCGCTCCAGCGGCCCTGCCCGTCGCGTCGTTGCGGGGCGCCGCGACCCGGAAGCCCGAGGCGCGCGCATCTCTGCTCCCGTCCGCGTGGATCGAGATGAACAGATGCGCCCGGTAGCTCGGCGGCACCACGGCGGGGAGCACGTCGACGACGTATCCCACCCCCTGCAGGAGCTTCGCGGCGCGTTCGGCGATCTCGAGGTTCACCTCCCACTCGGCCTTTCCCTGGAAGCCGGTACCGTTGTCCCGCAGGCCGGAGAGCTCGGCGGGGGCTTCGTCCGCCCGCCAGTGTCCCGCCTGGAGCGCGATGCGCACCGGTCCCTCGGGGGGCGCCCAGTCGGCCGCCGTCGGGATCGGGCCGACCCAGACGTTCCGGCGCGAGCTGGCATTGCCTCGCCGCGGCGCTGCGGCGGCCGGCGCGGGCTGGTTCGGGCGAGAGACTGCGGGCGCAGGCGCAGGTAGGGTCGGCCTGGATCCCACGGTCGCAGGCTCGTGCAACGGCCGGGACCCCACGGGCGCAGGCTCGGGCGACGGCGGAACAGCCTCTCGAGCCGACTCGACCGCAGCGGTCGGCACGGCCGGCGGCGCGACCGGGATCGGCGGCGGCATCCGCGGGATCTGGATGACGCTGGCCGCGGGCCGATCCTGCAGCGCCATGCCCGCCAGCGCCCAGACGAGTCCCCCCGCCGCGTAGAACCCCGCTTTTCGGAACATGCGCCTCGGCCCGGTCTCGATGCGAAGATCCTCGCATCCTACCGGACGGCTGGGAGCACGGAAAGGGGCGCGGAGGACGTATGCCTGTGCCCCGGCCACTATCGGCTGCGGAAGCCGTATTCGATCTTGGAAACCCATGACCGACCCCATCGCAAGACTCAACGCCGCCCTCACAGGCCGCTACCGCATCGAGCGGCAGCTCGGCCAAGGGGGCATGGCCACCGTCTACCTGGCCGACGACCTCCGCCACGAGCGCAAGGTCGCGCTCAAGGTGCTCAAGCCGGAGCTGGCGGCGGTCGTGGGGGCAGAGCGCTTCCTCTCCGAGATCAAGACGACCGCGAACCTCCAGCATCCCCACATCCTGCCCCTGTACGACTCGGGCGAGGCGGACTCCTTCCTCTACTACGTGATGCCTTTCGTACAGGGGGAAACACTCCGGGAGCGGCTCGACCGGGAGAAGCAGCTCCCGGTGGAAGAGGCGGTGCGGCTCGGGGTGGCGGTGGCCGGTGCGCTCGCGTACGCGCACGAGCACGGCGTGGTGCACCGCGACATCAAGCCAGGCAATGTGCTCATGCAGGCGGGCCAGCCCATGGTCGGCGACTTCGGCATCGCGCTCGCGGTGGGAGCCGCCGGTGGCGCCCGCCTCACCGAGACGGGGCTCTCCGTCGGCACGCCGTACTACATGGCCCCCGAGCAGGCTACCGGCGACGTGGGCGTCGGGCCCGCGAGCGACATCTACGCACTCGGCGCGGTGCTCTATGAGCTGCTCACTGGGGATCCGCCGTACACGGCGAGCACCGCCCAGGCCGTGCTCGGCAAGATCATCCAGGGCGGCCCCGTGTCCGCGACGGCCATTCGCAGGTCGATCCCAACGAACGTCGACGCCGCCATCCAGAAGGCGCTCGAGAAGCTGCCCGCCGACCGCTTCACGAGCGCGCACGACTTCGCCAAGGCGCTCGGCGACCCGGCGTTCCGGCACGGCGCGTCCGCTGTGGCCACTCGGACGCATGCGCTCTGGAACCCGCTGTCGATCGGAGCCACCGCGGCGGCGGCGGTCCTCGCAACCGTCGCAGCTTGGGCGCTGCTGCGACCCGAGCCGCCCCGTCCCGTCATGCGCTTCTCGCTGCGGACGGAAGTGAACCAGATCCCGAGCGAGTGGCTGAGCATCTCACCCGACGGGACCACGACCGTCATGAGCTACCGGGACGACGCCGGAGCGTGGCGACTCTGGATCCGCAGATTCGGGGAGTTCGATGCCACCCCCATCCCAGGCGTCGAACAGCAGGTGAACGACCCGGTCATCTCTCCGGACGGGCTGGAGGTCGCGTTCTTCGAGGGCGGGAGCACCCTGAAGGTGGCGCCACTCGGAGGCGGCCTCATCCGCACGCTGTCGGAGTCGGCGAACTGCTGTGGGCGTTGGGGCGGGGACGGCTTCATCTACTACACGTCCAACGCACGCAACATCCAGCGCGTGCCGGTGCTCGGCGGCGCGGTGGAGGACGTCACTACGCTCGAGAGCGGAGACGGCCAGCACGCCTACTTCCAGCTCCTTCCCGGGGGCGAAGCGGCCGTCTTCTCGGTCGGTGGCTCACCGGCGCGAGTCGAATCGTTTCGCATGGCAACGGGCGAGCGCACGGTCATCACCCCGGGCTTCCGCTCGTATGTGACGTCCACGGGACACCTGGTATTCGCGTCCAGCGACGGCCGACTCCTGGCCGCGCCGTTCGACTCCGACGCGCTCGAGATCCGCGGTGCGCCGATCCCGGTCGTCGAGAACCTCAGCATCCCGCAGGCCGATCCCGCCTACGCACTCTCCGAGAACGGCACCCTCCTCTATTGGCGTGCACCTGCGGCTGCCGCGCTGGCCGAGTTCGTCTGGGTGACGCGCGAGGGACAGGTGACGCCCGTGGATCCCGGATGGACCTTCGACCCGGGCGGCGGCAACGTGGCGTGGAGCCTATCGCCCGATGGCAGAAGGCTGGCCTTCCGCGACATGAGCGGCGGGGACGGCGGTGAGATATGGATCAAGGAGCTCGACCGGGGCCCCCTGTCGAGGCTGACCTTCAGCGACGCTGCGGAGGGATGGCCGCTGTGGAGTGCCGACGGGCGGACGGTGCGCTTCATCTCCGACCGGTCCGGCGTAGCCGCCGACGTGTGGGAGCGGCGGGCGGACGGTACGGGAGAGGACCGCCTGGTGCTCGACCCGGAAAGGTCCGTCGTGGAGTTCACCTCGACGCCCGACGGCTCGTGGGTCGTGTTCCGCGCGGGTGCACCGCCGTCACGGGACATCCTCGGGCAGCGCCCCGGCGTGGACAGCGTCGCGACTCCGCTCATGGTGTCCCCCGACTTCGACGAGGTCGCTCCGCAGCTCTCCCCCGACGGGTGGTGGCTCGCCTACACCTCGTTCGAAACCGGGAATCCACAGATCTACGTGCGCCCGTTCCCCGGGGTCGACCAGGGACGCTGGCAGATCTCGTCGGGTGAAGGGGGCGTGGCGCCCATGTGGTCACCCGACGGCACCGAGATCTTCTACGGCGCCCAGCGCGGCTGGATGGTGGCGCGCATCGATACGCGGGAGGGCTTTCGCGTGGTGAGCACCGCCGAGATCCAGTGGCCCGCGCCAGTCCCCCCGATCACCACCTTCGTCGCGGGCGGCTGGTACGACGTGGCCCCCGACGGGAGGCGCATCCTCGCCGTTCGACCGGCGACTGTGGGCGAGGCCGCCGTCGAGCCCGAGTTGGTCCTCGTGCAGAACTTCTTCGAGGAGCTGAAGGAGCGGGTACAGAATTGAGCGGCGGACCGGCGGCGCTCGCACGCCTGAAGGAAGGCAACCGGCGCTTCGTGTCGGAGCTGCAGGGCACCGCCGCAGACACGGGCGAGCGCCGACGTCGTGAGCTGATCGGCGGTCAGGAGCCGTTCGCCATCATCCTCGGCTGCTCCGACTCGCGCGTGCCCGCGGAGATCGTCTTCGACCAGGGGCTCGGCGACCTGTTCGTGATCCGAGTCGCCGGTAACATCGTCGCGCCCTCGCAGATCGGGTCGGTCGAGTTCGCGGCCGAGCTCTTCGGCACGCGGCTCGTCGTCGTGCTCGGCCACTCGATGTGCGGTGCGGTCCTGGCCACGCTCGAGGAGCTCGAGCGCCCGACCGAGCGCCGCTCGCCGAACCTGCGCTCGATCGTCGATCGCATCCGCCCGGCCGTCGAGGGCCTGCTCGAGGCCAGAGTCGGACGCGACCGCAAGGACCTCGTGCACCATGCGGTGCGCGCGAACATCCGCGCCTCGGTGGATCATCTCCGGCACGGCTCCGAGATCCTCGAGCGACTCATCCAGCAGGACGGCCTCCTCGTCGTCGGCGCGGAGTACTCGCTGGAGACGGGGGTCGTCGACTTCTTCGACGCAGGCGTCGCCTAGGGATCGAAGCGATGGACCGGCTCGTCACCATCACCTACCTCGAGATGACGAGCCACGAGCAGGTGGTGCCGTTCGAAGGCCAGCGCCGGCTCGACGTGCGCCGCGTCGCCACCGCCGACCCCGACGTCAACCGCCACTTCTACGCTTCCGTCGGCGCCGACTGGTCGTGGCACGAGCGACTCTCGTGGGACCGAGACCGCTGGATGGTCTGGCTCGACCGGCCCGAGGTCGAGACGTGGATCGGGTACCTCGACGGCAAGCCCGCTGGGTATTTCGAGCTGGAAGCTCAACCAGGCGGCCAAATCGAGCTCGTCTATTTCGGCCTGCTGCCGTCGTTCATCGGACGCGGGCTCGGCCCGGAGCTGCTGGACGCCGCGGTGCGGCGCGCCTGGGAGTTGGCGACGCGACGCGTGTGGGTACACACGTGCACGCTCGACCATCCGCGCGCGCTGGCCAATTACATAGCGCGCGGCTTTCGCGTCTACGACGCCGTCGAGAAGATGGAGCGGATCCCGGACGTACGAACGACACCCTGGCCGAGCCAAGCACGTAGGTGATGCGATGAGCGAGCGACGCTACAGCGAAGAAGAGATCGCGCGCATCTTCGAGCGAGCTACGGAAGCGCAGAAGTCGTCGCTGCCGGCGGCGTCGAGCGACGGCCTGACCCTGCGCGAGATCCAAGACGTCGGCCGCGACGTCGGGCTGCCGCCCGAGCTGGTCGAGCAGGCGGCGAGATCGCTCGACATGACGCCGCAGGTGCACGCCAAGATGGTCGTGGGCCTACCGGTAGGAGTCGGGCGCACGGTCGAGCTCGGGCGCACGCTCACCGACGCGGAGTGGCACCGGCTCGTGGTCGACCTGCGCGAGACGTTCGACGCGCGCGGCCGCCTCAGCGAGGACGGGCCCTTCAAGCAGTGGACGAACGGCAACCTCCAGGCGCTCCTCGAGCCGAGCGGCTCAGGCCAGCGCCTGAGGCTCAAGTCCCTGAAGGGAAACGCCATGGGGCTTATGAGCGCGGGCCTCGGCATGACCGGCATCTCCGCGACCCTCCTGACCGTGTTCTACCTCCGCGCGGTGCCCTTCGACGGCGACGGGTTCTGGACGCTGTTCGTCACAGGCCTCGCCATGCTCGTGGCCGGCGCCTTCCAGGTCCCCGGCTGGGCTCGGGAGCGGTCGCGTCAGATGGAGGAGATCATCGAGCGCCTCTCGGTGAGGCTATCCGCACCGCCTCCTTCGCAGGAGCCTGCCGAGGACCGCTGAGGGCGTCGGAGGGCCTCGCCCGCCGTGAGCGGACCCCCCTCCTTCGTGGGGCGGCGATCTCGCCCCCCAGACGCGGCTGTCCACGCGCCCGCGCCGACGCTCCTATCAGGCGAAGTCCAGGTTCTTCGTGATGCGCGTGCCGTCCGCCGCGAACGCATCCAGGTACATGCGGATGCGCTTCTTCGCCGTGGCCAGATCGAAGTTGTCGATGTTGAGGTTGAGCAAATCGATGTACCAGGGCGACTTCACCTCGCTCTTCACGTAGGCCTCGACGATCTCACCGGCAACGGGAAGGGACGTCGATTTCGAGTCATCGTGCACGTCGCGATTCCCCGCGCGACGGAGCTTCTCCATCTCCTCGCGGTGGAGGCGCTCGAAGAGCGCAACCGTGAACACGTCACCGGCTTGGGCACCGGTCTCGGAGTCGCCCTCGGTCAAACGCGCGCCCTTGTGCACCCACTCCCAGAGGATGCTCAGGCGGATCTCGCCGGTCGCCGCGTCCTCCATCAGGTAGAGCACGTCGGGGTTGCCGAAGAAGTCGGCCGGCTTGAGGGCGGCTGCCTGCATCCCCTGCCCGAGCGCATTGCCGTACTGGATGCCCACGGAGAGCAGATTACGCGCCCCACGTATGGTGCGCGGCGCAGGCTCGAGCATGAACAGATCGGCGGCGTCCTGATCGGTGTAGGTGAGCGGCGGGAACGAGCGACCCATCTGGTTCGCTTGGCCCACCTTCTCCCACACCGGCCGCACGATGTGCACCATCTTCCAGTGCGCCACCCACTTGCCGCTCGCACCCTCGCGCTGCTCACGCTCGGCGCCTTGCAGTGCCCGCGCCATCCCGTCAGCGACGCCCTTCTCCGAGCCGACGGGGATGTTCGGCTCCATGCCGCCCTGCCAGAGCACGTGGCGCCCGTTCCGGTCGGGCGTGTTCACCGCACGGCGCACGCGGTCCTCGTACACGCGCATATAGCCGTACGTCATCGTGATCGACTCGATGTTCGGGTTGATGAACGCGGGATCCCACGCCATCGCATCCGACACCGAGTTGATGTAGTCCCAGCGACCGGTGTTGAAGCCCGCGAAGCGGCACGCGAGCGCCGCGCGGATCTCCATGAGCTGGAAGCACTCCTCCACCTGCTCGACCAGCACGTAGACCTTCACCGTGCCCACCGGCAGCCGGACATGCCGCTCGAGCGCGCTCAGGATGTCGTTCCAGAGCGCGGCCTCTTCCGCCGTCTGGATCTTGGGAAGGTAGAGCACCACCGAGCGCCCGGACGCGCGCAGCCGCTCGTAATTGTTCGTCACGTAGAGAGCGGCATCGACGATCGAGGCCGAGAAGCCCGATCCGTCGGCGTTGCGGATGTGGCGGTCGTCCAGGTGCAGCCCGCGCGCCCGGAAGATGATCGTGGTGAAGTCGAGCTGCTTCTTCCAGTCGGGGACGATCCTCCGTCCCAGGAACCCCTGCGACCAGTCGTTCATCTCCTTGGCGACCCCCTCGGCCACGCGCAGGAACCTCTCGTCCCGCGCGATCGCCAGCTTCAGGTTGCGCTGGTTGTCGAGCGACATGGTCTTCGTCTGGCCCAGCGCGTCTTCGCCGTCGAACATCCAGCCGTCGGCGCCGGAGAGGAGCGCGTAGGCCACGCTGCGGATCGAGCGCTCGAGCGTCGTGCCCGGCTTGGCCGCCGGACCCGTTCCCTGAATCCACTGGCGTTGCAAGTCGTACGGGATCTCTGTCCCCTCGAAGTTGCCGGCGCGCGCGTCGCGCACCTTGATGCTCGTGCGGCCGATCGTCGCGTCGGGGTCGAGGAACCCGATGCGCCGCTTCTCCCTGAAGCGCGAGCGGCGGCGCTCGATGCGCGAGCGCATCGCGGACTTCACGTCGCGGTCGAAGGCGGAGAGCGCGCGCACGGCTGATAGCGCCGCGGGCGTGTAGACGTCCGGATAGGCGGACTCGAGGCCCGCGCGGATTTGAATCGTGTTGGGCGTGGTCATGCAGTATTGTCCGCCCCGACGGACGCGTCCGCAATCTTGCCTGCCGCTGTCCGAGTCCCCCTCTTCCCGCCACGACCCACCTGTTTCGCGCGGAGACCGGAGCCATGAGGACCCTCGAAGCCGTCGTGCTCGCCCTGCTCGCCGCTGCTCCACTGGGCGCGCAACAGTCCGCTCCCAACCCGCTCGGCCAGCCCCTACTCGGCGCGGCCGGCTTCCCGCGTGAGGACGCCTACATCCACATCCCCCTTCGACCCGACGATGCGCGCTACGACGTCATCGACGGCACCCGCCTGAAGGCTTGGCTCATGGAAGTCGACGCCATCTCTCTGGCGGATCGCGACCGCGGCAACCTGTTCTGGGGTCGCAACGTCGGCACCGAGGGGCACGTCGCGACGCAAGACTGGGTGGAGCGCTACTTCCGTCAGTACGGGCTTCAGGACGTGCGCCGCCAGAGCTTCGACCTCACGCCGCAGTGGCAGGCATCGAGCTATGACATCTCGTTCAGCTCCGGCGGCCAGAGCTTCACGCTCGCGTCGGCGCGCCCGCCCGAGGACGCCGAGTCGACACCTCCCGCCGGCCTCGAGCTCGAGCTCGTGTGGGTCGGTCAGGGAAGCGAGGCCGACTACCTGGGGCGCGACGTGCGCGGCAAAGCCGTCGTCGTGCAGGACATCCCCTTGCCAGGAGACATCCGCCACACGCTCGCGCTCGAGGGTGTGCTCGAGCGCGCGGAGGCGAAGGGCGCAGCGGCCGTCGGCATCGTCTACGGCATCTCCGACAACTTCGCCGCGTGGCAGGGGACCGGCGACCTGCCCGGCTTCAACCTCGGCTACGAAGACGGCATGCGCATTCGCGAGCGGCTAGGGCGCGGCGAGCGCGTCACCGTGCGCATCCGGCTCGAGGCCGAGCAGGTGTCGGGCCTCACCGCCGCGAGCGTGTGGGGCACACTCCCCGGGCGCAGCCAGGAGGAGGTCCTCGTCATCGCGCACCTGGACGGCTACTTCCAGGCAGCTTCGGACAACGCCTCGGGACTCGCCGTCATGATCGGGCTGCTCGACTATTACTCGCGCATCCCGCAGTCCGAGCGCCCGCGCACCATCAAGTTCCTCGGCTCGGTGGGCCACCACGGCGGTCCTGGTACCAACTGGCTCGCCCAGAACGCCCCAACCGCCCTCGCCAACACCGCGTTCGCCATCAACCTCGAGCACGTCGCCATCACGCGCACCAAGTACTGGGGCCCCAGACTCCGCATGATGAACGCCGTGTCCCCCATGCGCTGGTGGCTGTACGCGAGCCCCGCCGTGCTCGACATCGTCACCGACTCGTTCAACCGCTTCAACGTAGGTGTGACCGCCGACATGGATCCGGGCGCGTCTGGAGAGATGGGGGGCATGGCGCGCCTCGTGCCGTCCATGCAGGTGATCACCTCGCCCGAGATCAAACACACCGAGCAGGACACACCCGAGTGGGTGCCCGCCGTCGGCCTCGAGCAGATCGCGCGGGCTTACGCGCGCATCATCGACGAAATCGGCGGCCTCTCGCGCGCAGAGATCGCGCCGAGACTGGTGCGGTAGGCTCGAGCGACGCGGCCGCTAGGCCGCCGTCGCTAGTCGCGCTGGTAGACACCGTCGGCGACGTCCGCAGGATGTCGCCCCACGAGGCGGATTCCCGACACCACCTACTGGGCCGCCCTGGCCCGCTCGGTGCTGGTGTCGGGAATCCGCCAGCCGGGGTTGGCGACGCCGCCCGCGGACAGCCCACGTGAGCTGCCCGCGGACGGCGGTGTCGCCAACCTGTTAGTGTGCCGCCCCTGCCTGCGGCACAGCAGCCGGCAGACCGAACGCCGCCAGCCCGTCCGGCAACTGTACCAGAATCACCTGGTGCCCTTCGTACACGAAGCTCGACATCCCGTAGCGGCTCTGTGCCGGAATTTCGACCTGACCGACACGACGACCCGTGCGCTTGTCGATGGCGAACAGATGCGGCGTGTTATCTGCCGTCTGCCCCGAGTGGAACAGCAAGTTCGCCGATGCCACCATGCCGCCGTGTCCGCTCCGACCGCGATTGGCAATCTGGTCGAGGTTCGGCACCCCGCGCATGAGCGGGTGGTTGCGGATCATGTCCTGCTGCGCCTGCGGCGCGTCCCCCATCGGAATCGTCCACATGATGTCGCCCGTGTTCATGTTGTAGGCGACGATGCGGCCGTCGGGGCCCTTGAAGACGGGCAGGCCGTCGATGCTCGGACCTCCGCGGCCACCGCCCTCACCACCCTGGGCGGCCGACCAGTCGGAGTGCGTCACACCCGTCTGCTCGGGCGTGTCGAGCGGTGACTCGCTCGCGGGCATCACCGAGAGGAGGCCGCAGTTGCTCTGCGAGATCACGAACATGATGCCGTTCACCGGATCCGCGGCCTGGTTCCCGGTGATGTTGGCGCCGCCGCCCCCGCCGGGGCAGATCCATGCCGGTCCTGCCGGATCGCCCACGTTCGTCGGCGGGTTGAAGATGGGCGCGAACAGATTGTTGTCCTGCGCCACCTGGAGCGCCCGGCGGCGGAGCTCCGGCGTGTAGTCCATCAGGTGCGACTCGTTGCGGCCCTGAAGATCAAACGGCGGCGGCCAGGTCGGGAACGGTTGCGTCGCCGACAGCTTCTCACCTGGCACGCGCGACTGCGGCACCGGACGCTCCTCGATCGGCCAGATCGGCTGGCCCGTCTCGCGGTTGATCGCGTAGAGGAAGGCCTGCTTCGTGGCCTCGAAGAGCCCCTTCACCTCGCGCCCATTCACCGTCACGTCCATGAGCACCGGAGCGGAGGGCGAGTCGTAGTTCCAGATGTCGTGGTGCACCATCTGATAGTGCCAACGGCGCTGACCGGTGTTCACGTCGAGCGCGATGATGCTCGTGCTGAACAGGTTGTCGCCGGGACGGAAGCCGCCGTAGTAGTCGATCGTGGCGCCGTTCGTCACGATGTAGACGAGACCGAGCTCCGGGTCCGCCGCCATCGGCGCCCAGGACGACACGTCACCCGTCCAGTCCCACGCGTCGTTCTCCCACGTCTCGTGACCGAACTCACCCGGACGCGGAATCACGTGGAACTTCCACTTGAAGTCGCCCGTCGCCGCGTCGTAGGCGAGGATGTCGCCCGGAACGTTCTCGATGCGCGTCTGCTGGTAGCCCTGCTCAGCGGAGTTGCCGACGATCACCGTGCCGTTCACCACGATGGGCGGCGACGACGTGGTGATGTAGCCGATTTCCTGCGGGATCCCCTGGTTGGGATCGTAAGGACCACCGCGCCAGCGCTCCCACGGACCCCACCCATCGATGAGGTCGGGGATCATGTCCACGCCGCCGGTCTGCCGGAAGCCCGGGAGGGGGATCGGCTCGCCCCAGTTCTCGAGCGGCTGACCCGTGTCGGCGTCGAGCGCCCACAGGAAGAAGCCCGGCGTCGAGATGTAGACCACGCCCCCCCGTCCCGGCAC
>Ga0194132_10003253_pt1 | contig 29198 bp, 21 predicted proteins | sample TA2KigOf80mmetaG_FD_148612 | JGI IMG/M metagenome (GOLD analysis project Ga0194132, IMG submission 148612) | Freshwater microbial communities from Lake Tanganyika, Tanzania - TA2015054 Kigoma Offshore 80m | ecosystem: Environmental > Aquatic > Freshwater > Lake | place: Tanzania: Lake...
TTCGTGCCTGCCCTGGCAGCGTGGCCGTCTGCGCGCACTCAAACCGCTCCGACGGCCACGATCCCGCTGGCGCCCAGGACGCCGCTAAACTAACATTGCAACTGGACCACTCGATGGGGGCAGGTCACGGGAAGGTCAGGCAGAAGGTAACGACCCGCGAGCCAGGAGACCTGCCTTCGACCGTGCCAGGGCTGATGCTCAAGCGGGGTTGCTTGGGCGTCGTCGGACACCCCAGGGGGGATTCTCCGAAAGCTTTGACACGCGATCGCGGTCATTCTGCTTCGGAGGGAAGTATGTCCATCATCCAATATTCTGGGACGCATAGCGTTCGCCCGTCACGCGTGAGACTGAAGACTGCCGCTATTGCCTTTGTATTTAGTATGCTGACGCCGTTGGCGGCGCACGCCGATTGCGAAGTGTTCGATCCTCTTATCCATGAAGAGGCGGCTTTCAAGTTCGATCCGGGTGGCATGCGTTCGGCGCTTTACAGAGCCGGCGTCAGTATCGGTGGCGCGTATGTCGCCGAGCCGTTCTACAACTGGGGCGGTTTCGACGAGGGCGGCGAGTACCAGGGTGTGCTCGAAATCTACGTCAATGCCGACATGCACAAGCTTGGCCTATGGAAGGGCCTGTGTTTCCACACCAACGGTTATCAGATCCACGGCAACTCCATCACCGCGGCGAATATCGGCAGCCTGATGCCGGTTACCAGTCTCGAAGCAGTCGATGCCACGCGGCTGTTCGAAATCTGGTTCGAGCAGACCATCGTGAAGGACAAGCTCAAGGTGAGGGTCGGCCAGCTTGCCGCTGACGAGCAATTCATCCTTAGCGAAGGCGGCGGGTTCTTCCTCAACGGCACATGGGGCTGGCCGTCGATCACTGCCGCGGACATGCCTAACGGTGGTCCGGCCTATCCTCTGGCCACGCCCGGCGTGAGCGTTTCTATCAACCCGAACGAAAAATGGGGATTTCTGGTCGCGGTCTATAACGGCGATCCGGCTCCTCAATGCAACAAAGCGGGCGGCGATCCGCAGCGCTGCAATCCTCACGGCCTCGACTTCGAGCTCGACGATCCGCCGCTCCTGATGGCTGAGGGTGGTTACACCTATAACCCTGACGGCCGGCGCGGCATCATCAAGGTGGGTGGGTGGAATCATTTCGGTGATTTCGAGCACCAACGCTTTGATTCGGGCGGCGCGCTCATCGCAGTAACCGGCGAAACCGGACGCCCGCTTGATAACAATTGGGGGCTTTATGGCATCATCGACCAGCTGATTTGGCGTGTACCGGGCAGCGAGGATCCTAAAGGCATCGGTGTTTTTGCCCGCTTTATCGGCGCACCGAAGGACCGCAACCTGATCGACTTCTATTTCGACGGCGGAATAACCTTCTCAGGCATGATTCCCGGCCGTCCTAACGACGGCTTTGCCATAGGGTTCGCCTATACCGGCATTTCCGATCATGTTGGCGCCTTCGATGTCGATTTCGGCGAACCGGTGGGCCGAAATTACGAATCGCTGATCGAGATCTGCTACACGTTCGAGGTCAAGCAGGGTTTCGTCATTCAGCCGGACTTCCAATATATCTGGCAGCCTGGCGGCAACGTTGCCGGTGTCGACGACGCTATTGTTGTGGGGGCGCGCTCAGCGATCGGTTTCTAGAGGATTCGTGCGCTCACTCCATTCAAAGTTAGACTCTTGTTCGACGGAGTTGTCTCGAGGCGCATCGCCAGGCCGGGCACGCCGTGCTTGGCTTGGCAGCGCTTTGATCTTCGGCGCGGCCTTACCGCTCCTTGCCGGCGCATGGCAGAGTTATGGTGCCGGTGGGGATACGGGGCAGGAAGATCTCAAGCCGACCACAGACTTCACCAAGCTTGAAGAGGGCGAAGCGAAGCCGGGAGGCGGCGCCACATCCCGCGGCACGACCACGACCGCAAATGCCTTTTCCCTGTCATCGGGCAATATGAGCTTCCGGCGCGAACTCGACTTCAAAATCGGCAACAGCATTTTCCGCCGGCAATGGGTGTCGGCACCGGCTTCGACAGATACCGCGGATGGACTAGGGCCTCTATTCAACGCGCGTGGCTGCCAGAATTGCCATCTGAAAGATGGACGCGGTCATCCGCCGTTGTCGGCGGACGTACCTGACGATTCCGGTTCGATGCTGGTTCGGCTGTCAGTACCGGCGGCGACGCCGGAGGATAGGGAGAAGATCGAAGCGCATAGCGTGAACTCCATCCCTGATCCGACTTATGGCGGCCAGTTGCAGGACCACGCCATTCAAGGCGTCAAAGCCGAAGGCAAGCTTGAGGTCGATTACGAGGAACAACCAGTGACACTCGCAGGCGGCGAGGTCGTCAACCTGCGCGCACCGAAATATCAGATCGTCGATCTCGGCTATGGACCGCTGAGTCCAGATATCATGATCAGCCCGCGGGTCGCGCCGCAGATGATCGGACTAGGCCTGCTCGAAGCGGTGCCCGAAGAACAGATCCTGGCCAACGCCGTCACCGAAGGCGAAGAGAAGGACGGCATCTCCGGCAAGCCGAACCGTGTCTGGTCGCGCGAGCACGAGAAACTGATGCTTGGCCGCTTTGGGTGGAAGGCTGGCGTTCCGACCATCGCGCAGCAGGCGGCGGAGGCATTCGCCGGCGATATTGGCCTTTCCACCACGATGATGCCGTTCCCATCGGGGGATTGCACCGAGAAGCAGCCCGACTGTCTCAACGCACCGCACGGCAGTTCACCGCGTCACCAGAATGTCGAAGTGGGCGACGAGTTGTTCGACCTCGTCACTTTTTATTCGCAGAATCTGGCCGTGCCACCGCGCCGCGATGCCGGCGATCCAGAAATCCTGAAGGGCAAGGAGCTGTTTTATCAATCGGGCTGCGCCGGCTGCCATAATCCGAAATTCAGGACCGGCGAGGTGCCTGGACAGCCGCATCTGTCAAACCAGCTGATCTACCCCTACACGGACATGCTGCTGCACGACATGGGGGCAGGCCTTGCCGACCATCGCCCCGAAGGCGAGGCCAGCGGCTATGAATGGCGCACGCCGCCGCTCTGGGGCATCGGTCTCACGGAAACTGTAAGTGGGCACACGCTGTTTCTGCATGACGGCCGCGCCCGCAACATTACCGAGGCCGTTCTCTGGCATGGCGGCGAGGCGCAAGCCGCGCGGGATGCGTTCGCTGCCCTGCCAAAGGAGGATCGCGACCGCCTCGTAGCCTTCGTCAATTCGCTGTAAACCAAGGCTGTTTTTGGCGCGAGTCGCCCCTTCCCAATTCCTATTCTCACCTTAATTCTCGGGCTAAGGTGGCCGGGGTCTTACCTATGCAGAATCAACCAAATCCCAAAGCACCCACGCCGGTGAGCCGGCTCGGCCGCGCCATACCTCGCAACATGAGATTGCCGCTGTTGATAGCGGGCGGGATCGCCGCGTGCCTGGCTTTGATTCTTATTGCCATCAACGTGCTAATTTCCGCCGATTGGGTGCGCGATCGTGTCGCGGCACGCATCAAGGAAGAAACCGGGCGCGATCTCAAGGTGAACGGCTCGACCACGCTTCTGTTTATGCCGAGTCCACGAATCGTCATCACCGACGCCACGTTCAACGATCCCGAGGCGAGAATGGGCACTTCGGATTTCTCGGTGGCGCGGCTTACCGTCGATCTCAGCTTGGGGGAGTTGATGAGCCGTCAGGTTGATGCTCACAGCGTGGTCCTGACACGACCTGTATTTACGATGCGTCTTGGATCTGAGCCGGCATTGGAGCAGCGAAGCGATATACCCAAATCACGCAACATCAAGTCCAAGGCGGAAGGCGATGAAGCCCGACGCGAGATCAGACTGAGGGACGTGCGCATCGAGGACGGTACGGTCACCCTGGTCGACAAAAATGGCAAGGAACGGCGCATCGATCGTATCGAGGCGAGCCTCAGCCTACCGGCGATGACCGATCCGTTCACCGGCCAAGGGAATCTCATCTGGAAGCAGCAATCGGTGAATTTCAGTTTCGAGTTGACCACGCCGGCCGATCTTCGCAACAAGCGGCCCGCGAAACTGCAGCTCGCTCTCGATACAAAAGCGATTGCCGCGCGCTTCGACGGCAGCATGATGACCCATCCAAGTTTTTCAGGTCAGGGCGAACTGTCGGCCAAGGCCAGATCGATTCCGTCACTGATGGCGTGGTTGCGTGAAGCCCCGGCGGCGGAGGCAGCGATCGGCGATGGTGAGCTTGCCAGTCATCTCACCTGGAAAAAGGATGAAGTTTCTTTTTCCAATACGCGCTTTGCCCTCCAACATGCGAATGGGATTGGCGAGGTGGTCGTCACCTTTACTGGCCAAAGGCCGCATATCAGGGCAGCCCTGGCCCTCGATCATCTCGATCTCAATCCGTTTCTGGCAAGCTCGGCGCCGCGGTCTGAAGGAACGGTCGGCCAAGCCGTAAGTCGTGCCGGCGAAGCGTTGCGGTCTCCAGAGACCAAGGCGGAGAAAAGTGGGGTCAACAAACCGGAGACTGCGGCGGAGATTGCTATCGCTCCACCGCCTTCGTCCGAGAGCGCCAAACCGCCGCAGTCTGTAACACAAACGGATGTGGCCGCGCCGCAAGCTGAACAAGCCGCAACGCCTGACGAGGCGCAAATGAGCGCCACTGCATCACAGGCCGAGCCGGCCACGCCAGCTGTAATTGCGCAAACGGACGTAGCCGTATCTAATACGGTACCTTCTCCCGCGCCGGCTTCTACGCCCGCCAAGTTCGACGCCGATATCAACCTGAATGTGCGCAAGACCCGGTTCAGCCATCTCGATATCGGACCGAGCTCTCTTGGCCTGACTTTCCGCGATGGCATCCTCAATGCCACGCTCGGCGGCATGGAGCTTTACGATGGCACTGCCAGAGGCAAGCTGACGCTCGATGCCTCGAAGTCGATCCCGGCCTTCACCGGCGATTTCCGTATCGACGGTGTGCAGACGAGACCGTTCTTGAGCGACGCCGCCCAATTCAGTCTGCTCTCTGGCCGCACCAAGCTCGAGCTCAATATCTCCGGCACGGGCAGCAGCACCGAAGAAGTCAAATCCTCACTCCAAGGTCAGGCGAGCGTGGTGGTGAGCGACGGCGCCATCGAAGGCATGAATATCACCGAGCTGATTAGCTCGGTCGGCGCGGGAAACATCCCGAGCATGCGCCAAGGGCCCGGCGCCAAGACCGTATTTTCCGACTTGGGCGGCAGCTTCACCATTGCCAACGGGATTGCCGAGACCAGCAATTTGCAGATGCAAAGCCCACTGCTGAAGATAAAAGCGGCCGGTACGGTCAATCTTGTCGAGGACAGTCTCGATATCCTGACCCACCCTGAGATCGTAGCCGGCCCCGAAGGAAGAGGCGGCGCCAATGATCTCGCTGGCCTGCGTATACCGGTCCGCATCGAAGGTCCGTTAAGAGACCCACGGATCAGGCCGGAACTAGGGGGGCTGTTTGCCGATCCGGAAACGGCCGGCAGGACGGTCAATCAGATCGGCGAGGTTCTGCAAAATAAGCTGAAAGGCAGGCCGGTCGGCGAAGCCCTTGGCCGCTTCCTCGGCAATGTGCAGATCGGCGGGGAGGGCGGCGATGCCCCGATCATTCGGCGTAAGCCGCCGAACACCCCGGAACGCCCGCCGGCGAAGCAAGACGAAAGCAGCGAGAAAGAAGATCCCGACCTCGAGGAAATTTTGCGTTGATCGGGTGATAAATCGCTAGGCTACGACCTCGGCCGGAGTGCCTGAGGCCTCGCCGTCGAAGGTGATCAGCGTTCGCATTTCCGGATTACCGAGGCCCACGCACATTGGTGCGCGCACACCGGGTATGAATGCCGCGTCAAATAGCTCGCGCACGGCCCCATCGAAACGGATCCAGTGCAGAATGTCCCCGTTGCGGGTATCGACGATATAGGCGCCGCAGCGCGACTCGCCGTCACGAGCTTTGACGTTGTCGTCAAGCTCGAGCCCCTTGAATGCGCCATCGCGCGGCAAAGATGTGCCGAACAGCGCATAGCCGCGCCAGAAGGAAAGACCGCGCGCGAAACCAGGACAAAACGCCACCTGCTCGGCCTTGCCGCTCTTCTGATCGACACGACAGAGATAGCCGCGGCCTGAATCGAGCACCCATAACGTGCCGGCGTTGAGCCGGGGTGAATGCGGCATGGAAAGATCCTCAGTGACGATGCGGTCGGTCTCCACATCGATGAGAATGCCGCCTTCGTGACGCCGCTCGCGCCAACCGTCCACGACATCGGAACGGGATACCGCGGTGACGTATTTCGGCGCTCCGTCCTTCATGGCGAGTCCGTTGAGATGACAACGATCCTCCGGCGCAACCTTGGAAATGAATTTCGGTTTCCATATCGGCTTGAAACTGTGCACCATATCCGGCGTGGCGAGACAGGAGTATTTCGTGTTGACGAAGATCAACTGATCGTTCTTGTCGATGCCGAGTTCGTGTGCATCGAGGTCACCTGTTGTGTAAGAGAAGCGCGGGACATAGAGCCGCTCATAGTGAAGTTGTTTCTGGGTGGCGAGCTGGCCTGCCCCGAGTACATTCTCCAAGCGCCAAATCTGGGCGATGGTAGAAAGATAGAGACGCTGCGGCGAGGCCCACAGCCCCATGGCGCGCACGAAGTTGCGCTGGAACACCGACAACCGGCCGTCGAGCAACGGTCCGATCAGCATCAACTGACCGGTCTGATAGGAGGTGAGCGCAATGCTCAAGCGGTTGGTGATTAGAAAATCGACGAAGCCGCGCGAGGTGGAAATATTCGTCTGCTGCTCGGCTGGTGCTGCCTGTGTCGGGGCGGTCGCTTGCGCTTCGGGAGGAACGGCCCCAGCATCGGGTGGAGCGTTATTGTCGACGACGGACTTTGACCGCTTGGCCGGGCGTTTCGCCGCAGGTTTGGCCGGCTTGCGCGATTTCGTGTTCTTATCGGCCTTGCGGCCGCTCGAGGGTTGCTTTGTCGCCACGCTCTGACCCCGCCTGATGCTATGAAGCGAGTATAATCGGGAAGTTGCTGCCCTAGATAGGCAGCTTTGGCAACCAGGAATAGGGCCTAACCTACCAATTTACGCGCATGCCGGCCTTGCCGCCGATACCGTCGACATCGTCGCCGAAAGTGACATCGACCTTGGCGAAGACGGCCGTCGAGGCTGAGGGATTGAAGAAATTCACACCCGCTGAGACCTCGCCCCACACGTCGTCGATATCGTCCTCGAAGCGGAAGGTGGTGCCAGAGGAAACGAGGGTCGCCTGGTTGTCGCCAGAGAGGTGGCTCCACAGGCTGCCGATAACGAACGGCTCGAACCTCGTGCCGGCCCAGGCCTGGTAGCTCGTGCCGACGCGCAGACCAAGGCGGCCGCGCACGTTCGCTTCGTCGTCGAAGCTGACGCTGTTCACGCCATTGCTGAAACCGTCAATGTCCGTCCACAACACCGCGATCGTGGCGAGGGGCTCGATGAAAGCTCCGCCGTTAAATGAGCCGAAGCGATAACCCGTATCGGTTCTGAGGCCCACGGTGGTCGCATCGAGCGAGCCCGGGAAGGGCGCGGCCGCCGTTTCGAGCTCCAAGAGATGTGCATTAAGCAGCGTATCGACGAACAGTCCGCCGCGTAGATAGGTGGCGTAGCCGCCGACCTGCCCGCCCTCGAAATCGAAACCCCGCGCGAGCTGATCGTAGTCGAGATCGGCATGAACGAACCCGCCCAGCATCCCGAACACCAGAATGTCGCCCGCGGAAAGAAAATCGCGCTTGCCGAGATCGAGACCCATCTGCCAGTCGATGATTTCGATATCCCGGTCGAGGTTATAATTGTAGTTGCGGCCGAAGGCGGTGACCGTCTCGCGGTTATCCCGATCAAGCCAATTGCCCGATCCTCGCGCCCAGACCGCCGGTGTAAAAACGCCCGAGCCCTGGGACAGGCTATCGGCATAATTGGCGTTGGGATCGTAGGCGGTAGGCGCGCCGCCGCCGGCAAGCAGCACACGCAGATCGGCGGTGCGGTCGAACCAGGTCGAGGAGCCCGCATGCCAGATGTCCTGCGCCGCGGTAATGAGTTGCGGCAGAAGGAATGCGTCGGCACCAAGGAAGCTTCTCAGTCCGAACACGCCGCTTCCCGTCGGCCGGAAGAATAGATCGTAGTTGAAGAAGCCCGTTTCGATCGGCTGGGCCAGGAAGAAGGAGTCGCTTTTGACGTTGTTGCTATTGGCGATGATGACGGGAATGACAGCGCCGGCAGCGCCGGAATTGGGGTTGGTGCTGTTCACATGAAGCGCCGTCTTGCCGCTGATATTGCCGTTGATAATAAGCTCATCCGAGACCGATCCGGGGCCACCCAGAAAGGCATCGACGGCCAGGGCAGAATTTCCGGAGGCCACGAAGGCGAGGTCTCGCGCCTGGCGCGACGTGTTGGTGATCTCGAATGTGTCGCCCACCCGGCCATCGACCATGGAGATCAGTCCGCGATTCTCGAAGCGGTTGAGATTGACGAAGGACGTGGTCTCGCGCCGGCCGGGATCGCCGGCGGTGTGAACGGTGCCGCGATTGCGGAAGAGATCGTTGCCTGCACCGAAGTTACTGACTTGTCTCGCCTCGAAGACAGCGCCCGCCTGGTTGTCGAACCGATCATTGAAATCGGTTAGGTGGACGAAGCCCTCGATGACGCCGCCGCCGGCATTTACAATTGTGGTGCGTGCGCCTTCGGTGTCGATGGCGAAAAGGGACTGCGCGGTGATTAATCCCGCATTGTAGATGGAGATACTGCTGTCGATCTTATTGCGGCGGGTCACGTTGACGGTGCCAGGCGGCGAGCAAGCGGTGCAGACCTCGTTGACGAACTCGATATTGCCGTTGTCGATCGTGGCCAGGATGCCGATCTCGCCGCCTCGGATCGTCCCTTGGTTGGCGATGGCAATGTGGCTTGGCCAGAGCGAGGTTGTTGGCATCGACGATGTTGAAGAAACCGATTCTGTTGCGGATCTCGGCAACGATGCCGATGCCTTTAGATGCAATCTCACCGCGATTTTCGATGGCGATATTGCTCGAGACCAGATTGACCTGAGCAACGTCTATCGATTGTTCTAATTGGCCGATGGTTCCGTATGCTACGTTAATTACAAGCGCCTGATTCAAGAACATAAATTCGTTCTCGATCCCTGCCTGAATGCCATCGCGTCTCGCGCTGATCCCTCCCGAATTGAGGATGGCTATGTCGTTCGAGACCGTGTTGTTTTGCAGCAGCTCGATCGATTGCGCCAAATTGTCGATGCTGATCGTTTCGCTGACATTCTCAACGATGAAGGAATTCTCGAGCTCCACGTTGCCATTGTGAATCCGGCCAACGATACCGAACCCGGCGCCGATAGGTCCCCGGTTTTCGACGGCAACGGTGTTGATTAGATCATTGGATTGAAGCAGGTCGCTGGATTGCTCGGTCGAGAAGCTTGGCGCCGCTTGGTCCGAAACGATGTTCCCGGGCGGCTCGCCCAGATAGGGATCGCCGAGATTGAGCAAGCTGAGCCTGTCGTTCAGGACGCCGACATAAATGCCGTTCTGAGGATCGAGATCGCCGCCGTTGTTTATGGCTATTGCATTGATGGCGAGATTGATCTGGTTCGTTTCGGCATTCTGCTCTGCGCTGTCGGCCCCTAAATAGTTTTCGTTAAGGACCAACGCATCGTTCTTGAGTTCGGTGCGGCGGTTGGTGATAGTGGCTGAGATGCCAGCAACGCCAGTGACGATGCCGCCGTCGTTCTCGATGACGATCACGTTGCCAAGAACGTTGTACTGACCTGCTTCTGCGGTTTGCGAAAGAATGTCGGCAGTCCCGAAATTGATGTTACCGATACCGCAAGCGCAGCCATTATAAAGATAGACGTCGTCATTCAGGATTCCGGCGCCGATGCCGGAATTGTTGGTGACGATCCCGCCCGCATTCCCGATATCGATCAGATTTGCCAAGACATTGGCCTGCTCGACCTCGGCGATCTGCGTCAGGATGGCTCCGTCGCCGAAACTGTCATTGAAGGACTCGGCGGCGTTCTGGATTTGCAACAAGTTGTTTTCGACGGAGGCGGCGATACCGTCCTGGCCCGCGTCGATATCCGCGTTGGTCTCAATGAAGATGGCGTTGGTCAGCGTATTGGTTTGTCTAATGTCTGTGCTTTGATTGCGGACACCGAAGTCGGCGTCATCAAAGTTTAGAGCGAAGCCGTCATTGAAGAGCACACTGTCGTCATTCCTGATTGAAGCGACGATTCCGGCGTTGGTGGCGATGAGGCCGCCGTTATTGGCAACGATAATGGTATTAACGACGGCGTTTTCCTGACTGACATCGGCATAGGCCAATGGGGAATAATTCCGGAAATCGACGGTGTAATTATGGATCTCGGCGCCGATGGCGATGAGAGGATCGATGTCGCCGCTGTTGTTGATCACGATGTCGTTGGTCAGGATGATGGACTGATCCGCGTCGAGATTATTCTCTTCATGGCCGCTAAAAGTCAGCACGGCTTCGAGGCCGGTCGTGCTTTTGGCATTGTTGTTGATGGTCTCTTGCTGCGGGATGACAATCGTCTGCGCCACTGCCGTTTTGGGCGCGATCACGGTTCCGAACAGGAGCGTGGAGACGAGAGCGGTGCCGGCGAGCAGAGATTTGCGCTCGGCATTGATAAGCAGCAAGCGCGACACGGCCCGCTTTATCCGTGCCTGATCACGCCCGGCACGTCTTGGCGTAACAAGCAGGTTTCGGCCCCGGTGATACCGGCCTCTCATGGAACCTCCACCCGGTTTTGGCAGATTGGCCTGCGTGCTAGAGAGCCAAGCTTAAAAAACCGGGTGGATGATGACTAGTGCAGATGTGCAACAGTCTTCGGAAGTTTTGCCGAGAAATTTGAAATATCGGGCTTACTGAGGTTTGGCTTTAGGCGCCGTAGTTTTTCGCGCTGGATTTTTGGGCGCTTCGGCTTTGGCTGATGGAGCCTGGCTTTTGTCGAGCGCGACAAGGCCATCGGTCAATCCATTCAGGTTTGTATCTGTGCGAACCGCCTGACCGTTCAAGGCGTAGACCGTGAGAGATCCCTTTTTCGAGGCTTCCAGCTCTTTCTTGAGGTCGTCTTCTACCACCATCACCGCACGGCAGCCTCTGGGAACGCAGGTCTGGAAGGGTAGGCGGTAGATTTTCTTGGTATCGGGCGAGAACTCGAGGCCGCGCTGGAGCGCCACCCCGATTGGGCCGTCGACCTGCAGCACGAGATTGCCCTTGGGCCCGTGGGTGAAGATCACCCGGAACACCGCCTTCTGCGTCTTACGTTCAACCAGCGCCTGAGCCAGCGAGCAGGGTTTTTTGCCCGAGTCATCCTTTTCGTTGGCGCAAACCAGGACCCACTCGCCGAAATTGCCGGCGACACTCGCAGCCAACTGCCCCGCCTGGCCCGGACCCTGCTGTTGCAGCGCCTCAGGCTTGGGCACCGCCTCCTGTGAAGGGGTCTTTGGCGCTGGGCTAACCGGCGTACTATCCTGCGCCAAGCCTTCGCCAATGGTCATCAGCACAAGCCCGGCAACGATCGCTGCGATGTGCTCCCTCAACGCCATGGCGTCCTGCACTGAAGTACTGGCTGAAATGGTTCCATTAAAGCTTCTTTTAAGCGCTTAAACGGCGTTTTTTGGCACGTCCACTAAGGTCAGCCGTCATACCTGTGTGCTGTTCTGACCGGGGCGGATTAGTAATTGACATTCTGCGCATAGATCAACGGATAATACTACATGACCAAGATCGTTTTCGACTCTGCGACGTTGCCATCCCACCTCGATGACGCGGCAAAGTTCCGTATATGGCATGAGCTCCTCAGCGATCTGACCTGCTCTTTTGAATTGTCCCGTCCAGAAGACAAACGGCTGTCGCTGTTATTTGAATGCGCGCCATTTGGGGACGTCCAGGTCGGAATGTTTCGCGGCACCCTGACCGGCGTCGAGCGTACGCGACAAGCCATCGCCATAGACGGTTCCGAAGCCTATAGCCTCGGTGTCAATCTCGCACCGACCGATCTGGTCATAAGTCAAAACGGTAGAGAGCTGGTTCTCGGTCCGGGGTGCTTCGTTCTGTTTTCGCATTTTGAAGCCTGGAAGTGGAACGGTCCCGCCGACGCTGCCTTCATCACCTGGAACACGTCGCGCGCCAAACTGGCTGAGCTGGTCGCCGATCCGGAAAGCCTTATTGCCACGCCTCTCGATGGCCAGAGTGAAGCCTTTCGCCATTTGCGCAACTATACGGGGTTCTTGCTCGGGTCCGATCCGGTGGTCGAGAATGGGCAGATAGCCGATCTGATCGGTTCGACCTTACTCAATCTTATGACGCTTGGGATTGGCAGCGAGGGAGATGCGGCCGAGGTCGCGCGAATGCATGGTTTACGCGCGGCACGGCTGCGAGAAATTCTCTCGAAGATCAGGCAGCGTTTCGCGGATCCCGCCTTTTCGTCCGAAGAGGTGGCCGGCAGTCTCGGCCTGTCGCAGCGTTACATCAACGATCTGCTGCATGAAACAGGATCGAGCCTTGCCGAGCGAGTGCTGGAGTTGAGGTTGCAGAAGGCGCGGGCGATGCTCGCAGATCGACGCCACCATCAACTCAAGGTTAGCGAAATCGCCTACGCCTGCGGTTTCAACGAAGTCTCCTATTTCAACCGCTGCTTCCGCCGCCGTTTCGGCGCCACGCCGACCACCGCGCGTAACGGCCAGCAAGCGGTTTAAGCGCCGCTTCTCTAACTCAATACGCTCGGTTCTATACATTTCGGTAAGCATAGACCGAGCTTTCGGCACGACTTAACCCCCATGTAACGCCGCGTGCCTAGCCTCGGGCAGATCAAGCAAGGCCAAAAGGCCTGGTCAAAAATGAGGGGAAGGCTGACATGAGACTGATTGTTGCACGCTTCGTCGCCGACGAGAGCGCCGCGACGGCCACAGAGTATGGGCTGATCGCCGCCGGTATCGGTGTGGCCATCATTACGATCGTAGGTCAGGTGGGACCGCAACTCGGGGAGTTGCTCGATCGAGTCGTGTCTCAACTTTCGGGCCGCTAGGCGCAAGTTGTGGATCAGCTGGGCACTTTAATTCTGCTCATGGTTTTTCCTGGAGCGATGGCAGGGGCCGCTGCCAGCGATCTCCTGACCATGCGTGTGCCCAACGTCCTGGTGATCGTGCTCGCAGTTGCGTTCATCCTGGCCGCACCTCTAGCCGGCCTCGGTGCGATCGAGCTTGGTCTTCACCTCGGGATCGCCATTGCCGCGCTGGCAATCGGATTTGGTCTGTTCGCGATGGGCTGGATCGGTGGTGGGGACGCCAAATTGTTCGCCGCTTCCTGTCTGTGGCTAGGCCCTGACGTTCTCGCCTATGTCGTCTATGCCGCCTTGATCGGTGGTGTTCTGACCCTGGCGTTACTCTATTGGCGCAGGATGCCGCTGCCGGCTTTGCTCACGTCGCAAAATTGGATCGTCCGTCTGCACGATCCCCAAAAGGGCGTACCCTATGCCATCGCCCTCGCCACTTCGGGACTGCTAGTCTATCCGCAAACGCCGTTCATGGCCGCGCTCACCTAAGCAAAGATCAGGTTACGCGCTCCCACATCTCGGCCTGAGCCCCTTCAGTCCATTCCTCAATTGCCGGCAAGGTGAGGATCGTCTCCGCATAGGCGGCGGCGCTACCGTCATCGCCGAACTTGCCGAGATCGACGCCATAGGTGCGGAAGCGTGTCACCACCGGTGCATACATGGCGTCGGCATTGGAAAATGTGTCGAACAGGAAGGGTCCGCCTTTGCCGTAGCGCTCCCGCGCCTCGCGCCAGATAGTGACGATCCGCTTGATGTCGGACTCCAGACCCGCATCGATCTGCGGAGAGGGATACAGGCCAAGCAGATCCATAGGCATCTCGTTGCGTAAGGTGACGAACCCCGCATGCATCTCAGCGGAGATGCTGCGCGCCGCCCCGCGCGCTTCCTCCTCTTGCGGCCAAAGATGCTGTTTGGGATGGCGCTCGGCGAGATATTCGAGGATGGCGAGACTGTCCCAGACGAGACCTGTGTCAGTCTTCAAGACTGGCACTTTACCCGATGGGGAGTTGCGCAGGATCTCGGCCTTGGTGTTTGGCTGCCTCAGCCTGATGCGTTCCTCGGTAAAAGGGATGGCGCATTGCTTGAGCGCAAGCCAGGGCCGCAGGCTCCAGGAGGAGAAGTTCTTGTCGCCGATGACCAGCGTGTAGTTGGTCGCAGCCATGGGAGCCTATCCGCCATTGTCAGGTCTCCGCTCCCCTGCCATTAATGCGCGGCTCCAGCAAGTGCGTTGAATCGATGCAAAAAACGATGAAGTTTGACGCCACCTACCGCGAATTGAAGGACCGACTCCTCGATTCGGGCGCCAAGGCTGTTCCTATCAGGTTGATCGCTGACAAGGATGATCCTGCGCTGGATGAGCTGAGCGCGGCCGAGCGCGGCTGGATCGAGGCGAACGATTGGACACCTAAACAAGGCTCGGTGCTTACTTTGCCGGATGGCAAAGGGGGGTTGAGTTCTGTGCTGCTCGGCACCGGCGGCAAGGATTGGGCCTGCCAGGCGCCGTTGCTGACCGGAGCGTTGCCGCGGCAATTGCCTGAGGGGGACTACCGTTTCATTTCAGATCTTCCAAATCCCGAACTGGCCGCGCTCGGGTTTCTCGCCGGCAGCTACCGCTTCACCCACTATAAGTCCGATGACGAGAAGCAACTGAAGCGGCTCGTGTGGCCTGAGGGAGCGGATAAAAGCCAAGTTCTGGCACTGGCCGAGGCACTCTTCTTCGGTCGCGATCTGATCAACACCCCGGCTAACGATCTCGGCCCCGCCGAACTCGAGGACGCTGCGCGCGATCTTGCCAATGCCTTCGGTGGCAGCATCAAGGTCACGGAAGGTTCGAGCCTTCTCACCGATAACTTCCCGCTGATCCACGCCGTGGGACGCGCGAGCGATCGCCTGCCCCGGCTCATCGATCTGACCTGGGGCTCGGAGCGCGCCCCCAAGGTGACAATCGTCGGGAAAGGCATCTGCTTCGATACCGGCGGTCTCGACATCAAGCCCGGAAGCGCCATGGCGCTGATGAAGAAGGACATGGGTGGGGCCGCCTCAGCGCTAGCTTTTGCGCTTCTCGTTATGCGTGCCAAGCTGCCGATGCGGCTGCGCGTACTGATCCCAGCCGCCGACAACAGCATTGCCGGGAATGCCTTCAGGCCGGGCGACGTGCTGCCGAGCCGGAATGGCATGAGCGTGGAGATCGGCAATACCGATGCCGAAGGACGTCTGGTGCTTGCCGATGCCATTGCTCTCGCCGACGAGGAGAAGCCGGATTATCTCGTTACCATGGCCACGCTCACTGGCGCGGCACGGGTGGCGCTCGGGCCCGATTTGCCGCCGCTCTATAGCGACGACGATGACTTCGCCGAGGGTCTGCTCGCCGCCGGCCGGACAACAGGCGATCAACTCTGGCGCATGCCGCTCTGGTCACCTTACGACAAATTGCTCAAAAGCAAGGTTGCCGACGTAAATCACATCGCCGAAGGCGCTTTTGCCGGGTCGGTGATCGCGGCTCTGTTCCTCAAGCGTTTTGTGCAGAACGCCAAGCGTTTCGCGCATCTAGACATCTACGCCTGGGTCCCGCGTGATCAACCCGGACGCCCGCAAGGCGGTGAGCCGCAGGCCACCCGCGCGCTCTTTGAATTCTTTCGCCAAGAGCTTGGAAAATCGTGACCACCCGGGTTTTGCCCGATCCGCGACGCCACGCCTATCGTCCCGATCTCGCGTCGGAAACTTTGCGGGACACGGTCGAGGCGCCTCGTTATGCGCCGGGTGAAATTCGACAAGTGATTGCCCCAGCCTTGCCCTTGCGGCGCGAGCCGCGTTTCGACTCCAGACTCGATACCGAGGGACTGTTCGGCGAGACTGTCACCGTCTTCGACGAGAGCGAAGGCTGGGCCTGGGTCCAGCTCACGCGCGACGGTTATGTCGGCTACATGCCGAGCGAAGGCCTTACGCACGCAATCTTCACTCCGACACACCGCATCGCCACGCTCCGCACCTATGTCTTCCCACAGCCGGACTCAAAGTCGCCGCCGCTTGCATTGCTTAGTCTAAATGCGCGCGTCGCTGTTACAGGCGCAGACGGGAAATTCCTTGAGATCGAAAACGGTGGTTTCGTCTATGCGTCCCATGTCGCGCCGGCCAATGAGAAGGTTGAGGATTTTGTCGCCGTGGCCGAAGCGTTTATCGGCACTCCCTATCTGTGGGGTGGACGCACTAGTGTCGGTCTCGATTGCTCTGGCCTAGTGCAACTCGCGGCGGAAGCGGCAGGCTTCGTCGTGCCGCGTGATGCCGACATGCAGGCCGCTGAGGCCGGTCAACTGTTGGAAGATCCGCACCTGAGCCGCGGAGACCTCGTGTTCTGGGAGGGGCATGTCGGCATCATGACAAGTGACGCCGATTTCCTGCATGCCAATGCCCATCACATGGCGGTTGAGCTTGAGCCCTTCGCCGAAGCGCGGGGTCGCATCAAGGCTGTGGGATTTGATGTTCTGTGCGTACGGCGTCTGGCGCGCGGAGCTAAATCACACCGAACAGATAAAGCAGGATGATGATGGGGATCGGGATGCCGATAAGCCATAAAAGAATACCGCGCATTTGAGTCTGAGCCTCCTGATATGCGAATGAATTCCTCGGCCTAAGAACGCAAGAATCGGTGGCTGGTTCCGGCCCGATAGGATTGGAGACCTGCGCAACATGACCGATTATTCATTTGGCCAAAAACCCCGTCATGCTAGGTTTTGCGGGGTTTTTGAGGGGTTTAGATTTACGCCAGCGGATAATGCTGGCACCCCGCGACAAGTCATTTTCCTTCATATGGAGTGTTAATCGCCGATCATGACCTTGCTTCGCCTGGCCATCGCCGCCGCTATTGCCGCCCTTCTTGCAGTCCCCGCCTCAGCCGAAGAAGGTGCGCGCCATCACGCATTGTCGCTCATCGGCGAGCCGAAATATCCGGCCGACTTCGCTCATTTCAACTGGGTCAATCCCGACGCGCCCAAAGGCGGCCTCGTGCGCATCGCCGATATCGGCAGCTTCGACAGTCTCAACCCGGTGCTCTATCGCGGCGAGGCAGCCGCGGGGCTCGGCTTCGTCAATGAAGGTCTCATGGCCGACAGCCTGGATGAGTCCTCCACCTCCTACGGGCTTATCGCCGAATGGGCGTCATATCCCGACGACTATTCCTCGGTGACCTTCAAACTCCGCGACGAGGCGCGCTGGCATGACGGCAAGCCGATCACGCCCGAAGACGTCATCTACAGCCTCGAAGTGAACAAGGCCGCCAATCCGCGCCTCGGTCTCTATTACAAGAATGTGCAGCGCGCCGAAGCGACCGGCGATAACGAGGTCACCTTCTTTTTCGATGTGAAGAACAATCGCGAGCTGCCCATGATCATGGGACAGCTCACAGTGCTGCCCAAGCATTATTGGACGGGCACGGACGCCAAAGGCGTCAAGCGCGATCCCCTGAAAACCACGCTCGAGCCGCCGCTCGGTTCGGGACCTTATCGTATCAAGCAGGCGACGCCCGGGCGTTCCATATCCTATGAGCGCGTCAAGGATTACTGGGGCAAGGATTTGCCGGTGAACAAGGGGGTGTGGAACTTTGATGAGATCCGCTTCGACTACTACCGCGACGATACCGTAGCGCTCGAGAGCTTCAAAGCCGGCAATCTCGATTACCGGCAGGAGACGAGCGCAAAGAATTGGGCGACCGCATACGACTTTCCGGCCGTGCGCGATGGCTTCGTCAAGCTCCAGGAAGTCGAACTCGATCGCTCGCAACCCATGCAGAGCTTCGTCTTCAATCTACGCCGGCCGCAATTTCAAGACCGCCGCGTGCGCCAAGCTTTCAATCACGCGTTCGATTTCGAATGGGCGAACAAGAATCTGTTCTACGGCCAGTACGCACGCGTCGGCAGTTATTTTCAGGGAAGCGAGCTAGCCGCGCCAAAAGCACTGCCGGAGGGTAGAGAGCTTGAATTCCTGAATGAAGTTAAGGATCAGGTGCCCGAAGAGGTATTCACCGAGGTCCATCAAAACCCGACCAACAATTCGCCCGATGACGTGCGCAACAATCTGCGCAAGGCCGTGGCACTGCTCAAGGATGCAGGCTGGGAGGTCAAGGACGGCGTCCTCACCAATACGCAAACCGGGCAGCGCATGGAGGTGGAGTTCCTGCTCGTTTCACCGACCTTCGAGCGCATCGTACAGCCCTATTTGCGCAACCTCGAGCGTCTCGGCATCAAAGGGACCATGCGCGTGGTGGATTCGGCGCAATACACACGGCGCATCAATGTGTTCGACTACGACGTCGTGGTCGGTAATTTTCCTCAATCCGATTCGCCCGGCAACGAGCAGCGCGATTTTTGGGGCTCCGACGCCGCCGACCGGGAAGGCAGCATGAACCTGATCGGCATCAAGGATCCGGCCATCGACAAGCTGATCGATCGGGTGATTTTCGCTAAGGACCGGGAGGAACTGGTCGCAGCCACGCAAGCGCTTGACCGCGTGCTTCTGTGGAACGATTACGTCGTGCCGCAATGGTATTCGCCAACGGTACGTCTTGCTTATTGGGCCCGTTACGGCCAGCCGCAGACGCTACCTGGATTGACGCCCGGCTTCCTTCAGGTCTGGTGGTACGATCAGAAGATGGCCGAGCGCTTGCCGGCACCATCGAAGCTTTGATGAGATACGCACATCGCCGGTGGCATTCGGTTGGCTGCGGGGCGCTTATCCTTCTCGCGCTGTCGGTTTCTGCCATAGCCTCTGAGCAGAAGCACGGACTGTCGGCCTTCGGCGATCTGGCTTACCCGGCAGATTTTACCCACTTCGCTTATGTGAATCCCGAGGCGCCTAAGGGCGGCACTTTTGCGCTGATCGGCTGGGGCGGAGTCACCACCTTCAACAGCCTCAACAATTACATCCTCAAGGGAGATGCCGCGCAGGGGCTTGAACTCCTGTTCGATTCGCTCATGACACGTGCGGTTGACGAGCCTGACGCGCTTTATGGGCTCGTGGCCGAGAGTGCAGAGTTGGCCGACGACGGCATGTCGGTGACGTTCTCTCTCAGGCCCGAGGCGAAATTTTCCGACGGTACCCAGCTTGCCGCCGAGGATGTGGCGTTCTCCTTCGATACGCTGAAAGAGCAAGGACATCCGATCTACCGTCAGATGCTGCAAGACGTGGTCTCGGCCGAGGCACTCGATCCCGCCACGGTGCGCTACACTTTCAAGGGCGATCTCGTGCGCGATTTGCCCCTCATCGTCGCCGGACTGCCCATCTTCTCCAAAGCCTATTATTCGGCAAAACCGTTCGATCGGACGACACTCGAACCGCCCCTCGGCTCGGGCCCTTACCTCGTCGATCGCATGGCGCAGGGCCGTACCATCGTCTATCGCCGTAACCCTGACTATTGGGCGAAGGATTTACCGGTCAATCGCGGACGCTGGAACTTCGACAAGATCCGTTTCGAGTATTTCCGCGACCGCAATGCCGGCATGGAAGCTTTCAAAGCCGGTACTTACGACTTCCGCGAGGAGTTCACCTCCAAGGTCTGGGCTACCGAATACGACTTCCCGGCCATCCGCGACGGCAGGGTCAAGAAGGAGGTGCTGCCCGATGAAACGCCCTCAGGCACACAAGGCTTCTTTCTCAACACACGGCGAGATCATCTGAAGGATCCGCGCGTGCGCAAGGCGCTCGATCTCGCCTTCGATTTCGATTGGACCAATCGCAATGTGTTTTATGGACTCTACCAGCGCACGGAGAGTTTCTTCGAAAACTCGCCGATGAAGGCTGAAGGCGAGCCCTCGGAAGCGGAGAAGGCGCTCCTTAACGATCTCGGCGTTCCAGTCGCCGATGGGGTGTTGGGCGCCGTCTATCTACCGCCCAAGAGCGACGGTTCGGGCACCGACCGCAAGCTCTTGTTGGAGGCGGGGAAGCTGCTTGACGAGGCCGGCTGGAAGATCAAGGACGGGATGCGCGTCAACGACCAAGGTGAACCGTTCGAGCTCGAAATCCTCACCTTCGAGCCCACCTTCGAGCGCCTGACCGCGCCTTATATCAAAAACCTCAAACTGCTCGGCATCGACGCCCGGATCCGCATGGTTGACCCCGCGCAATATCAGCAGCGTCTGAAGAATTTCGATTTCGATGTCACTACGCAGCGCTATGTCATGCGCAACACGCCAGGGGTCGAGCTGCGGAGCTATTTCGGATCGACTGCGGCGAAAATGGACGGCTCGCTCAATCTCGCGGGTATCGCCGATCCCGCCGTCGATGCGTTGACCGAGCGCGTCCTAGCGGCAAAAAGCCGGGACGAACTGGAAACCGCGGCCCGGGCGTTGGATCGCGTGCTTCGGGCCGCCCATTATTGGGTGCCGCATTGGTACAAAGCCTCCCACCACACCGCCCATTGGGACAAGTTTTCGAGGCCCGAAACCAAACCGCGTTTTGACCGCGGCATTTTGGACACGTGGTGGTATGACGAGGGCAAAGCGGCCAAACTCGTGCAAAAAGTGGCCGCAAACCCCGAGGCAGCCGAAGGCAGCGGACCGAGTCCACTCCTTATAATCGCCGGTCTGATCGGTCTCGCGCTCGCCGGTTATATATTGGTGCGACTGAGAAGGCCGGCCAAAAAGCAATGACCGCCTATATTCTTCGCCGTCTTCTGCTGATCATCCCCACGATGTTGGGCATCATGCTGGTGACGTTCGTCATCGTGCAGTTCGCGCCGGGCGGACCGGTAGAGCGGCTGATCGCCCAACTCAGCGGCACCGACCCCGGAGCCACCGCCAGGATCAGCGGCGGCGGCGGCGATTTCGCCGGCAGTAGAAGCCAGCAGCAAGGCATGCCGGGCGATGTTTCGGCGGCGCCGTCCAAATATCGCGGCGCACAAGGTCTCGACCCGGAATTCATCGCCTCGCTGGAAAAACAGTTCGGCTTCGACAAGCCGGCCTATCAGCGCTTCGGCATGATGCTCTGGGACTATCTGCGCTTCGATTTCGGTCAAAGCTATTTCCGCGACACGAGCGTGCTCGAACTGATCGCTGAGCGAATGCCGGTTTCGATATCGCTTGGCCTGTGGATGACCCTCATCGCCTATCTCATCTCGATTCCGCTCGGTATTCGCAAAGCGGTTCAGGACGGCTCGCGCTTCGATGTGTGGACGAGTTCGGTAATCATCGTTGGCTATGCAATTCCCGGTTTCCTCGTTGCCGTGTTTCTCATCGTACTGTTCGCCGGCGGTTCCTTCTTGCAGATTTTCCCGTTGCGCGGACTGGTCTCCGAGAATTGGGCGGAGCTTCCGTGGTACGGAAAGATTCTCGATTACTTCTGGCATCTGGTGCTGCCGCTCACGGCGATGGCCTTGGCCGCCTTCGCCACCACGACCTTCCTCACCAAGAATTCGTTCCTGGAGGAAATCCGCAAGCAATATGTGACTACAGCGCGGGCCAAGGGGCTCACCGAGAACCAGGTGCTTTACGGGCACGTGTTCCGCAACGCTATGCTGATCATCATCGCCGGCTTTCCCGGTGCGTTCCTCGGCGCCTTCTTCACCGGCGCTCTGTTGATCGAGACCATCTTCACCCTGGAGGGGCTTGGCCTGCTCGGCTTTGAATCGATCGTCAATCGCGATTATCCGGTGGTATTCGCCACGGTCTACATCTTTTCGCTGCTCGGCCTCCTCGTCAATCTCATCTCCGACCTGACCTATACCTGGGTCGATCCGCGCATCGATTTCGAGACGCGCGAGGTGTGAGGTCATGGACGCACCGACCGACACCACCATCGTTGAGGAAGTCACGGCGCAGGGCGTGCCGACTCTGCGCCCCTGGCTTTCGACTTTGCAGCGACGCCGCTGGTCGGTGTTCAAGGCCAATCGGCGCGGCTACTGGTCGTTTTGGATATTCCTGATCCTGTTCGTGATCAGCCTGTTCGCCGAGTTCATCGCCAACGAGAAGCCGATCCTGGTTAAGTATGAGGGGCAGCTCTACTGGCCGATCTTCCAGTCCTATCCTGAGACCGCGTTCGGCGGCGTTTTCGAGACCGAAGCCGTCTATCGCGATCCCGCCGTCAAGCAAATGGTCAAAGAAGGGGATGGCTGGATGATCTGGCCCCTGATCCCGTTCTCCTACAACACGCCTAATAAGAACCCGCCAATGGCCTTTCCGGTCAAACCGACCTGGCTTCTCACCGCTGAGGACTGCAAGCTCGCAGTCGAGCGCGGATTCCATCCGTGCGATGCAAACCTCGAATGGAACTGGCTCGGCACCGACGACCAGGGGCGCGACGTCGTGGCGCGCGTAATCTACGGCTTCCGCATTTCCGTTCTGTTCGGTCTGGTTCTGACGTTGTTTGCCTCGATTATTGGCGTCGCAGCCGGCGCGGTGCAGGGCTATTTCGGGGGTTGGACCGATCTCCTATTCCAGCGCTTCATCGAGATCTGGACCAGTGTGCCCCAACTTTATTTACTGATCATCGTCGCGGCGGTGATCGAACCCAATTTCTGGATCCTGCTTGGTATATTGCTCGCTTTCTCCTGGGTGGCGCTGGTCGGTGTGGTACGCGCCGAATTCTTGCGTGCGCGCAACTTCGAATATGTCACTGCCGCCCGCGCGCTCGGACTGCCCAACATCAAGATCATCTTCAAGCATCTCTTGCCGAACGCCATGGTAGCGACGCTCACCTTCATGCCATTCATCCTGAACGGCTCGATCACCACGCTCACATCGCTCGACTTTCTCGGCTTCGGTCTGCCGCCGGGGTCGCCCTCGCTTGGCGAGCTCTTGGCGCAAGGCAAGGACAATCTACAAGCGCCATGGCTTGGTCTTACGGCCTTCTTCGTCATCGCCGTCATGCTGAGCCTGCTCATTTTTATCGGCGAGGCAGTGCGCGACGCACTAGATCCACGCAAGACCTTGACGTGAGGCACGATGCACGGTTCGCACGATCATAGTCACTCCCACGGCGCTGATGCCGTTCATGCCAACAATGAGCGACGCGTCGGGTTTGCGGCGCTACTCACTGGCGGATTCATGTTCGCCGAGGTGGCTGGCGGTATCGTCGCCGGATCGCTGGCGCTGCTAGCCGATGCCGGCCACATGCTTACCGACTTTGCTTCGCTGTCGCTGGCTTGGTTTGCCTTCAGGCTGTCACGACGTCCCGCCGACTGGAGACGCACTTACGGCTTCGCCCGTTTTCAGGTGCTGATCGCCTTCACCAATGGGCTGGCGTTATTCGCCATTGCCGCGTGGATCGTTTACGAGGCGATAGAGCGGCTAACGGCTCCGATTGAAGTGAAAGGCGGCATCATGGTCGTGATCGCCTTGCTTGGGCTTCTGGTCAACATTGTTGCCTTCTGGCTGCTCCAGGGCGCCGACCGGGAAAATCTCAACGTGCGGGGCGCAGCCATCCATGTGCTTGGCGATCTGCTTGGTTCCGTGGCCGCGTTGGCGGCAGGTGCGGTGATTCTCCTCACCGGTTGGATGCCGATCGATCCGCTATTGTCGATGGTTGTCGCCGCCATCATCGTGCATAGCGGTTGGCAGGTTGTGGCGGCGTCAGGTCACATTCTTCTTGAAGGCGCGCCGAAGGAACTCGATACGCGCGCCCTAGGCCCCGATCTCGTCTCTCATGTCAAAGGTGTGGAGAGTGTTCACCATGTGCATGTGTGGTCGATCACCCAGAACCGCCGCATGGTGACCTTGCATGCGTGCATCGGTGAAAGGCAAGACGCCAGTCGTATCGTGCGGAATATCAAGACCCGCCTCAAAGACAAATTTGGCTTGGATCATGCCACCATCGAGATCGAGCGCGGCGAGTGCGCCGACGCAGCTGAAAAAGCGAGAGCCTGATGACCGAAGCCTCTGATAAGCACTTGATTACCATTGAGAATCTCTCGGTCGATTTCGGCGCGAACGACAACGTTACGCACGCGGTGAAGGACGTGTCCTTCGATATCGGCCCGGCGGAAACCGTCGCCTTGGTGGGCGAGTCTGGTTCCGGCAAGACGGTCACGGCGCTGTCGATCCTCAAACTTCTACCTTATCCCGCCGCCTCCCATCCATCGGGACGCATAATGTTCAAAGGCGAGGATCTCCTGGCGCTGCCTCTCAATGGCATGCGCCATGTGCGCGGCAACAAGATCTCGATGATCTTTCAGGAACCGATGACTTCGCTCAATCCGCTACACACGATCGAGCAGCAAATCGGCGAAGTATTGAAGATTCACCGTGGTATGTCGGGAAAAGCACTGCGCGCGCGCGTGCTCGACCTGCTCGAAAAAGTCGGCATCGACGATCCGGAAGGACGGCTTCAATCCTATCCACATCAACTCTCCGGCGGTCAGCGGCAGAGGGTGATGATCGCCATGGCGCTTGCCAACGAGCCGGATCTTCTCATTGCCGATGAGCCGACCACGGCGCTTGACGTCACCATCCAGGCGCAGATCCTTGATCTGCTGCTCAAGCTCAAGGATGAGTTCAATATGGCCATGCTGCTCATCACCCACGATCTTGGCATCGTGCGAAAAATGGCCGACCGCGTCTGTGTCATGAACAATGGCGAGATCGTCGAACGCGGGACGACGCAGGATATCTTTGCCAGCCCCAAGCACGCTTATACGAAACATCTGATAGCCTCGGAGCCCAAGGGCTCGCCGCCGGCGGCTGATCCGAAAGCCAAGACCATCCTTGAGACCAAAGACCTGCGTGTGTGGTTCCCGATCAGGCGGGGTTTTCTCCGGCGCACTGTCGGCCATATCAAGGCGGTGGACGGCATCAATCTGGAGATCAAGGAAGGCCAAACGCTCGGCGTCGTGGGCGAATCCGGTTCAGGGAAGACGACGCTAGGGCTTGCCCTGCTCAGGCTGGTGTCGAGCGACGGACCTATCGTCTATCTCGGTGATCGCATCGACGGTTTCGATTCCAAGCGCATGCGGCCGCTCCGGCGCGACATGCAGATCGTGTTCCAGGATCCCTACGGGTCGCTCTCGCCGCGCCTGTCGATCGGGCAAATAATCGAGGAAGGGCTGGTCATCCAGAATCCGGGTCTTTCCCGCGACGAGCGTGATGCGCGTGTGGCGCGCGCGCTGAAAGAGGTCGGCCTCGATCCCAGATTGCGCGACCGTTATCCGCACGAATTCTCAGGCGGCCAGCGCCAGCGCATCGCCATCGCCCGCGCGCTCGTGCTCGAGCCGAAATTCCTCATCCTCGATGAACCGACCTCGGCGCTCGACGTGTCGGTGCAGGCGCAGATTGTCGATCTGCTGCGCGACCTGCAGAAGCGCCACAAACTCGCTTATCTCTTCATCAGCCACGATCTGAAAGTCGTGCGCGCGCTCGCCAACTCGATCATCGTGCTGCGTCACGGCAAGGTGGTGGAGCAGGGGCCCGCGCGGACCGTATTCTCCGACCCCAAGACCGACTACACCAAGGCGTTGCTCGCCGCGGCCTTCGAGCTTGAGGCCACGCGCAGTCCTGCGGTCGCGACCTGATCCTAGTTCGGCGCCCCGTCCGGATAGACAGGCTGCGGCCAAGCCGGATTGGGAGGCTCGCCCGAGGATTCCATCCCCTCGTCGGCTGAAGAAGATGATCCGTTCTCTGCCGGGCCGTCCGGATAGACCGGCTGGGGCCAGGCTGGATTGGGCTCTTCGCTTGAGGGGCTTGGTGCATCGCTTGCCGCGGGCGCCTCGCTGCGTGGCGCAGCACCCTCGACAGGCTCTGTAGGTTCGGGCGGAACCACCGGCTGCGGCCACGCCGGGTTAGGCTCTTCGCCTGCGGAGGGTTCGGCCTCCTCGGCAGGTGCCGGCTCCTCGGCCGCAGGTTCCTCAGCCGCAGGAGCCTCAGGCTCGGCGGCGGGAGCGGGCTCTTCGGGTGCAGCTGCCGGAGCCTCCTCCGCAGGAGCGGGCTCTTCAGGCGCAGCCATGGGGGCTTCCGGTTCTGGTTCGGTTGGTTTCTCCTCAGCCGGAGCAGCCGGCTCGGGTTCAGCCGCCTTCTCTTCCGGTGCGGCAGCTGGCGCGGCCTCAGGCAGAGGCGGCGGGTTATCCGTCTGCGTGCGGAGGAAGGCGATGATATTGGCGCGTTTCTTGACGTCTGGCACGCCGGGGAAGGCCATCATTGTTCCCGGTGCATAGACCTGAGGATTGGTTATGAAAGCGTCGATATGGGCGTAGTCCCAGACGCCTTCGCTTTGTTTTGCCTTAAGAGCAGGCGAGTAATTGAAGCCTTCGACAGAGGCGATCTTCCGGCCCACGATATCGTGCAGATTGGGGCCGATCAGGGCAGCTCCACCCTTTTCGAAGGTGTGGCAGACCTTGCACAAGGCCGCGTCGGTTTCACCTGCCGCCGCATCGGCCGTAGCGAGAAGGCCAAGGACCTCAGAGTCAGCCGGAGCGGCCGGTTTTTCCTCTGCGGCCGGCTTTTCCTCGGTGCCTGCGACCTCGAGGCCAGGCTTTTCCGGCTCATGTTCCTTGTAGAGGATGTCGATAAGGGTCCTCGTGCCAAAGAACAGCAGCAGTGCACCGAGCACCGCCATGGCGATTTGGTTGAGGCGATAATGCTTCATGTGTGATGGTCCCCCCAGCAGGCAGAAAGGCTACTTCTTGCAGCTCTTGCGGCGCGGCGTGAGACTATAGGGGGCAGGGGACTGTTGCAACTCGGAGAATCGCCGCTGCCGGAGGCCGTCGCCCGGGAAATCTTCCCGTGCTACTGGACGGTATCATGTCCAACTGCCTGATTGTCATCCCGGCAAGGCTGAAAGCGACCAGGCTTCCCGACAAGCCCCTGGCGGATATCGGCGGAGAGCCCATGATCGTCCATGTTTTGCGGCGGGCGGTCGAGGCCGATTGCGGCCCGGTCCTGGTCGCGACCGAATCCGAAGCGGTGCGCGATGCTGTCCTGCTGGCCGGAGGGAAGGCGGTCATCACCCGCCCCGATCACCCAAGCGGCTCCGACAGAGTGTTCGAAGCACTCGATAAATTCGACCCTGCCCGCGCCTTCAGGGTGGTGGTGAACCTTCAGGGCGATTTACCGATGCTCGACCCGAGCCTCGTTGCCGCCTGCCTCGCGGCACTCGAAGAGGCTGATGCGGATATCGGTACCATCGCGACCCCGATCACGCGCGAGGAGGAACGCACCGATCCGAATGTCGTGAAGGTCGTCGGCACCCTCCTGCCGGGAAGCTCGGCCTTGCGGGCGCTCTACTTCACGCGCGCCACCGCGCCCTATGGCGAGGGACCGCTCTACCAGCATATCGGCCTTTACGCTTATCGCCGGGCCGCGCTTGAACGCTTCGTTTCGCTGCCGCCCTCGCCACTCGAAGTAAGAGAGAGGCTCGAACAGCTGCGGGCGCTCGAGGCCGGCATGCGCATCCATGTCGGCCTCGTTGACACTGCGCCGCTCGGTGTCGATACTCCGGCCGATCTTGCGCGGGCGCGTGAACTGTTCAAGTCCCGCCATTGAATTCGCCCGCTTTCCCAACGACCATGACCAAATCACGACCAAACAAAATCGCCTTCCAGGGCGAGCCGGGGGCCAATTCGCACCTCGCTGCGCGTGATGCCTATCCACGCCTGGAAGCGCTGCCATGCCCCACTTTTGAGGACGCGCTGGCGGCAGTGACGTCAGGTAAAGCCAATTACGCCATGATCCCTATCGAAAACTCGGTGGCAGGGCGCGTGGCCGACATCCATCATCTCTTGCCGGATTCGGGCCTGCACATCGTCGCCGAGCATTTCGAGCGGGTGCGGCATCAATTGCTGACTCTGCCCAAGGTCAAACTTTCCGAGCTCAAGACCGTACACAGCCACATCATGGCGCTCGGCCAATGCCGCAAAGCCATTCGCGTGTTGAAGCTGACGCCCGTGGTCGAAGCCGACACAGCGGGTGCCGCGCGGCATTTGCGCGAAACCGGCGACCGCACGCGCGCGGTGATCGCCTCGAAGCTCGCCGCGGAAGTCTATGGACTTCAGGTCGCCAAGGCGGATATCGAGGATGCCGCGCATAACACGACCCGCTTCGTCGTCCTCGCCGCCAAGCCGCAACGCACGCGCCGGGGTGACGGTCCGGTTATCACCAGTTTTGTATTCCGGGTGCGCAACGTGCCGGCGGCGCTCTACAAGGCGCTTGGCGGCTTCGCCACCAACGGCGTCAATATGACCAAGCTCGAATCCTACCAACTCGAGGGGTCGTTCAACGCCACGATGTTCTATGCGGATATCGAGGGCCATCCCGACGAGCGTCCGGTCAAGCTCGCCCTGGAGGAATTGCACTTCTTCTCGAGCGAAGTGATCGTGCTCGGTACCTATCCGGCGAGCCCGTTCCGCGCCAGCTTCAAGGCTTCTGGCGAATAGGGCTACGGGTTGCCACGGAGGGGGCTATCTCCGATATACTCCCGTGGGAGGTTGGCGGCAGGCGCGTGCCTCGCCAACCGGGTCAGGTCCGGAAGGAAGCAGCCCTAACGAGTGTTTCGCGGGTTGCTTGTCCAGCCTCCCACCTGCCTTTAGCGTTATGGCGTACCGATGGCAGTTTGCCTGCCGTTGCCATTGATCCAAGCCTTTGTGTGAAAGTTCGCTTCCTCATGGCTGATGCCGAGAACCAAAAGAGCGCGTCTAAGCGTGCTGCCAAGAAAACGGCGGAGCCGGTCTCCCCAACGCCCGAAAACCACACAGCGCTGGCGCGCAAATACCGTCCCAAACTGTTCGCCGAACTGATCGGCCAGGAGGCGATGGTGAGGACGCTTCGCAATGCGTTCGCCTCAGGCCGTATAGCGCAGGCCTATATGTTGACCGGCGTGCGCGGTGTGGGGAAAACCACCACGGCGCGGCTCATCGCCCGCGCGCTGAACTACGAGACCCCCGGCATTGAAGGTCCTACGCTCGATATGGGCGAAGAGGGCGTGCATTGCCGCGCGATCTTGGAGAGCCGCCATCTCGACGTGATCGAGATGGACGCAGCCTCCCATACCGGCATCGAGGACGTCCGCGACCTGATTGACAGCGCGCACTACAAGCCGAACACGGCCCGCTACAAGGTCTACATCATCGACGAGGTGCATATGTTGTCGAAGCAGGCTTT
>Ga0194132_10003256_pt1 | contig 29160 bp, 26 predicted proteins | sample TA2KigOf80mmetaG_FD_148612 | JGI IMG/M metagenome (GOLD analysis project Ga0194132, IMG submission 148612) | Freshwater microbial communities from Lake Tanganyika, Tanzania - TA2015054 Kigoma Offshore 80m | ecosystem: Environmental > Aquatic > Freshwater > Lake | place: Tanzania: Lake...
TCAGCAAGGGCGCCAAAGCCGTATATTTGTGTCGAATGAATTCCACTTGCTCCGCTCGTGTCATGCCAGCAGGGTAGCCGCCTCAAGCTGCTTGTTCAATTTGTTTTTTCTAAGTGCCTAAAGCTCAGCCAGAGCCTGATGGTCTCCACCGACTATCCGACTAAACAGCTTGGCCCAATCTATCACCTGCTCGCCCTTCTGTGGGAATGTCTCACGTTCCTTCACAGAAGGGAGGCTTATCATCTTCTTCGAGGGCAAGGCAACTATTTTCCCCATTTTCTGCCGATCATCCCCTGTAGCTCATTTGTCTTGAGCATACGGAATGAAGCTAGCGATTGGATCTGTATCAAGAGAAATCTTTGCACAATCGTCCAATTGTCCGCTGTTCACCTTCAGCGGATGTGGCTAGGCAACCTCGGTTTCCCCCCTAGACCATACGTTGCTCCCACGCTATGTTTTCCATCCGCATTGGTGGTCCGTCCGTGCGGTTTTTTTGACCGCTGTAGATTTGCGAGGATGGCGGAACTGGCAGACGCGCTAGTTTGAGGGGCTAGTGGGGTAACACTCGTGGGGGTTCAAGTCCCCCTCCTCGCATGTTTCAGGGCAGGAAGATATTTCCTGCCCTTTTTCATTTCCTGAGCCCCGCCAGTCTTGCGTTGTTTCGAGCACCCCACACCACGCGCATGCAGGAGCCGAGAATTGACTCTCCAGAAGGGTTATGAAACACAGAATAGCTATGAATGATCAACCTAATGGTGCTAATGGTGTCGTCTCTTCACCCTCAGCCACAGATCGCCTCCTTTTCACTTTAGAAAACGGACTCCGCGTGGTCATCCAAGAAGACCACTTTGCTCCGGTGGTCGCGATCCAGATGTGGGTCAAAGCCGGCAGCGCCGATGAGACGCCGGACGTCGCCGGAGCTGCCCATGTCCACGAGCATATGATTTTCAAAGGCACCGCACGCCGCCCGGTTGGCGCAATCGCTGCCGAAGTCGAATCTTCAGGTGGCAACATCAATGCTTTTACGACCGCAGATCACACCGTCTATCACCTCGTTCTGGCGTCACGTTATTTTGCCACGGGCCTCGATATTCTTGCCGATGCACTGCAAAACACGACTTTTGATCCACATGAGCTGAGCAAAGAATTACAAGTCGTCATGGAGGAATGGAAACGCGGAGAAGATTCGCCAACCTCGCGAGCCGCAACTGAGCTATTCCGCATCGCCTATGCCACACATCCCTATGGCCGCCCGGTTATTGGCTTTCGTGAGACCGTAGAAGCGTTGAACCGCGATCGGGTCGTGAATTTTTATCATCGCTGGTATCACCCCAATAATATGACGTTAGTCATCGTCGGCGATGTGGATCTTGAAACTGCACGTCAGGAAGTCATCCGCCATTTCACCACTCAGCACGCTACTACGTTGCCGATCCGCCCGCGGACTCCGGAACCGCCACAAACAGAACTACGCCTGTCAGTGCTCGACATGAACGTCGAGGAGTTCTATTTGTATCTCAGTTTTCCCATCCCTCCGGCTGAACACAAAGATGTCTATGCCCTCGACTTACTGAGCTATATCCTCGGCGGGGGAGAAAGCTCACGCCTCGTACAAGATCTCCAAGCAGATAAGGAACTGGTGAACTGGATTGTCGCCCACGCCTACACTCCACAAGATCCAGGCTTGTTTATCGTCACGGCAGCTCTCGAACGTGAGAAGATTCCTACCGCCTTAGAAGAGATTTTTACGGCTCTCTTTCGTGCGAAATATGAATTGGTGTCCGCCGTCGAACTGGCCCGCGCCCGCACAAACTTAGAGAGCGATTTCGTCTATCGACGCGAGACTGTCCAGGGGCAGGCTCGGCAACTGGGATATTTTCTCACGCTCTTTGATGATCCAGATTTTGATCGTCGCTATCTTGACGGGCTCGCCAGCGTCACGCGCCAAGATCTCCTGGAAGTCGCCCAACGGTATATACGCCCGGAAACGCTGTCCGCAGTATTTCTGGGTGCCACTACTGATGCCGCCCTGCCAACTGCAGACCAGATTCGTTCGCTTTGCCAGAGACTCGACCATCCTGAGCAGCAGCCTGTAACTGCACTCGCGGTTCCAGCAAAACGCCACGATGCCCAAGTATCCGTCACAACGCTCAGTAACGGCATTCGCCTCCTGATCAAAGAACACCATGAAGTACCGGTGATGTCGATTCAGGCCGTGGTGCTCGGTGGGTTGTTGTTCGAGCATGAGCAGAATACGGGGATCAACAACTTTCTCGCGGGTTTATTGACACGCGGGAGTGAACGGTTTTCTCGTCTGGCGTTAGCCGAAGCAGTCGAATCCGTCGCCGGCAGTCTGCGCGGTTTCTCTGGCCGCAACAGCCTGGGGTTGTCAGGCTCGTTTCTCACAACATCGCGCGTTGATCACGCACTCGATCTCTTTCTCGAAACCCTTTTGCATCCAATCTTCCCGGAAGAGGAAGTCGAAAAACGGCGACGCGAAACATTACTCGCGCTGAAGAATCGGGAAGACGAACTCTCGCAAATCGCTTTCGATCTCTTTTATTCGACGATTTTCACTACCCATCCCTACCGTTTTCCGATCTTGGGCCATGAAGACAGCATCCGCCGGCTTACGCGTGAGATGCTCACTGACTATTACCGCACGACACTGAACTCCACCAATCTGGTGGTCAGTATTGTTGGCGATGTCGACACGTCACAAATTGTCGCCCAACTCCGAGGAGCCCTCGAGGTACTGCCACGTCCGCACCATACGCTGGCGCTCCCTCCACACGAACCTCGTCCGACGAGTGAACGTCGACAACGCAGGGAAGTCGACAAGCAGCAAGCGCATATCGTGCTTGGCTATCATGGGGTCTCGCTCTCACATGCCGACCGTTATGCCTTGAAAATTCTGGATGCGGTCCTCTCCCGCCAAGGTGGACGGTTGTTTTACGAAGTCCGCGAACAACGCGCCCTGGCCTATTCCGTCTCTGCTTTCAGCATGGAAGGCGTAGCCCCTGGGGTCTTCGGCGTCTATCTCGGAACAGACCCAAGCAAGGTCGACGAAGCCATTACCGCAGCTCGCCACGAACTCGACCTCGTACGCAACCAATTAGTGGAAGAGCATGAGATTGAGCAGGCAAAAAAGTACATCACAGGAAGTTATGAAATTTCCCTGCAGTCGAATGGCGCCCAATCTGAGGAAATGGCCTTTAACGAACTCTATGGCTTAGGGTACGATAATGGCCAACGCTATCTTGCTGCGTTGAACCAAGTCACCGCGGAAGACTTGCGACGTGTCGCTCGAACATATCTGGATCCCAAGCTGGAAACGCTCGTGGTTGTGGGAAAATGAGGTAGGGGCTAAGGGTTACGGGTTAGGGGCCGGGGAAGAAAATAGCGAGACTCTTGTTGCATCTATGGATAAGCGAGCAGGTCTGCTAGCGGCTAACACCCAACACCCAACACCCAACACCCAATCCTGGTGGTGCTTGTCCATCGCGGTGCCGCACGAAGCAGCGGAAACGGTGGCAAGTTTTTTAATCGAACTCGGCTCTGAAGGGGTTATCGAGAGTGAACGCGACCTCACGCAGCCAGCCTCTCCGTTCACCACAGTCCAAGGGTTCTTTCCCCTGACACGACCAACAGAAGAATTACAACGTGCGGTTGCTCAACACCTCCAACAATTGAGACGCGAATTCTCCGATCTCAACGAGGTGAAACCACAAATTTCAGAGATTACCAGCGACGCGTGGGCAGGTCAGTGGCGCGGTCATTTTCCGCCACTCCTCGTCGGGCAGCGTTTTCTGGTGTTGCCACCCTGGGAATCTTCCGCAGCTTGGCCTGAACGTATTCCTCTCATCATCGATCCTAGTCTGGCGTTTGGTACGGGACATCACGCAACGACGCAAGGATGCTTGGAAGCGATCGAAAGTATCTGCCTCCGGGATGGACCACCCGCACGCGCATTCGACCTCGGTACAGGTTCCGGTATTTTGGCGATTGCTTTGGCCAAGCTGGGGACACCAAACGTGTGGGCAACAGATAATGATCCGATCGCACTCGAAGAGGCGCAGAAGAACGCCACGACCAATCACGTTCGCCATCATCTTCACCTCAGTGATGTCGAAGTCGCAGCACTCCCTGTCCCCTTCCCGCTGCTTGTCGCCAACTTATTTTCGTCAACGCTGATCGCTCTCGCGCCGATACTCTCAACCGCCGCTCCCTCCCGCGGGTATGCAATTCTCTCTGGTATTCAGTTAGACCAAGAAGCCGATGTCCTTGCAGCCTACACTGCCCCCCTGTGGCAACTCATTACACGGTACCCAAAAGAAGAATGGGTGACACTGGTAATCCAGCGCACCTAAATGGTCTTTCTTTTCACGCAACACGTAACACGTAACACTTATCATTCTTTGTTTTTGTCGTAATTTTTCATTTTTAATCTTTGCTTCATCACAGCCTTCCCATGCGCCGCTTCTTCGTTCCTCACACTCAGATTCGAGGGTCTCACGCTGTTATCGACGGAGACGAGTTTCACCACCTTCGCCATGTTCTTCGTCTGCATGAGGGGGACCGAGTAGCAATCCAGGATGATCGCGGTCGAGAATACACTGGAACGATTACGTCACTCATGTCATCTGCTGCCGAAGTAACTTTTCATCACAGATCCAGTCTTCCTTCGCCACGCTTCCATCTCACCCTGGCCATCGGGCTGCTAAAGGGACAGAAGGTGGACCTCGTCATAGAAAAGGTCACCGAACTCGGCGTTGATCGTATTATCCCGTTCACTTCCACTTTTACCGTATCTCAACTGCCAGGAGACCGCCAACACGATCGCCTGTCGCGTTGGCAACGTATCACCCACAGTGCCGCGAAACAGTCAAGCAGCACGGTACCACAGATTCTTCCCCCGCGGACATTTAACCAGCTATGGGATGACATACCATCAACGGACGCAACCATTATGTTCTACGAACAGACTCAGCAAACGACACTCAAAACGTTTGCGAGCGAATATCCGACGCTCTCTTCCCTGTACATCATTATTGGGTCAGAGGGTGGGTTTTCCACAGAAGAAGTCAACCTGGCGCAGCAACACGGGAGTCACATCATCAGTCTGGGGTCATCAATTCTCCGCGCAGAAACTGCTAGCATCGTCGCGGTTTCACTGTGCCGCTTCTTGTGGGATACCGATCCGGTTCCCCCCTTGCCGTCTCAGGTACATAAAACGTAAAACGTGACACGTAATGCGTGTTGCGTAATGCGTGACTTTGCGTAACAACCACAGTGAATTTCTGCAGCCGGAGTAACCACCATGCGTTTCGCTTTTATCATGGACCCGATTCAAAATGTGTTGATCGACAAAGACACAACCTTTGTGTTTATGCTGGAGTCTCAAGCGCGGGGACATGAAGTATGGTATCTGGAAATGCGTGATCTCTTTGTCCATCGCTCCCGCGCGATGGGGCGAGTACGACGGATTGAACTGCGACGTGAACTGGGGAATCACTTTACGTTTCATGACGAAGCAACTGAACCGCTCGGCAAATTCGATGCGGTGTTCATGCGCAAAGACCCACCGTTTGACGTGCCCTACTTACATGCCACACAAGTGCTCGACCTTGCACAGCTCGATGGTGCATTCGTCATGAATAACCCAGCGGGCTTGCGTGCCGCCAACGAAAAGCTCTTTGCCTTGAATTTCCCCAGCGTCATCCCACCCACCCTGGTGTCACAAGATGCGCAACGCATTAAATCCTTCATGGAAGAACTCGGTGGGGAAATGATCATTAAGCCGGTCGATGGACACGGTGGCTTTGGCATCTTCTATGGCCATCGTGATGACCGCAACATGAACTCACTCATAGAGACCATGACCCATGAAGGTCGCGAGCCGATTATCGCACAGCAATATATTCCCGAAGTTCGTCAAGGCGACAAACGTCTCATCATGCTCAATGGTGCACCACTCGGGTGTACGCTGCGGGTCCCTCGCGCCGACGAACATCGTGGCAACATCCACGTGGGCGGGACGTGCGTAAAGGCAGAGATCACAGCGCGTGATCGTGAGATCTGCCGTGAAGTCGGTCCCCGTTTACGCAAAGAAGGACTCTACTTCGTTGGACTCGACATCATTGGCGAGTATCTGACCGAAGTGAATGTGACCAGCCCGACCGGTGTGCAAGAAATCAACACGTTAAATGGCGTCAAGCTTGAAACCCAAGTCATCGAGTTCGTCGAGCGGCAGGTTGAGGAGCGACAACATCGTCGGGCTTGACTCGTTAGGAGGCTTCCAGTACAAAACTCGCGTCATACAAAAGGAGCATGCAGCTCCATCCCGGTGCTTCCCCACAATGGGCAGGTAGCTCAGTCGGTAGAGCAGAGGACTGAAAATCCTCGTGTCGACGGTTCAATTCCGCCCCTGCCCACCTTTCACAGCACAGATATGTACCGTTGAGAGAAATCGTTAGCGACGGCGAGTTGCCGAGGGCAAACGCTGCAATGAGTTCTGTCGCAACCACGCAGCTACGAGGTCTTTATATTCCAGAAAGGTTAGCTCTTCGACTCGCTTGTGTAATGCATTACATATAGCTGGGAGTTCACTGCAAAACTGATCGAACCGTTTTGCAATGGTCTCTCCACCAGGAATGGTGGTACGTTTCGACGCCGTCGTGAGCCACCCACGAATCCGGCGAATCAACTCGTTCACCTCATTCCGATGCACTTCAATATCTTGACCAGCAATGTCAGAAATCGAGCCACGGTAACGGTAAGGTTCGCTGTCGAGCACAAGGCAACATTTGGTGCGCTGCAGTCGATTGCCGAAGGCTTTGCAGCCCAGAAAGACTCCGAGTTCCAGTGGCATATTGAAACGAGGGAGAGACGTTCCAATGTCGAGAGAAACCCGAGAGATGTCGTGAATACCGTACTTGCAAGCCGCTATCAGGTCGAGAATCTTGCTGAGTCGATTTTGTGAACTATCGCTGAATTCTAGTGCGCAGTGCGAGACAAAGCCGGCGTCCTGAACACAGAAGATGGTCGCCTCAAAGAGAGGCTTATACTCTTCATCAAAAGGACAATTAATAAAGACACAATCGTCATAGGGATCAGAAATCAACATAAGCCGACCATCGTTCGCTTACTTACTGCGGGCCGCATCTCGCTCCTTTGCAACTTTCTCGACGGCTCTGATGATCTGTTCTCGAATTGGACTGGCTACCACTCCAAACTTCACGATACGTGTCGCTTTTACTCGCGGGACCTTCTTTGATTTATGCCCGCTGGGGGTTGTTTTTTTCATCTTCTCACCTGCTCGTTTTCTGATCTCTTAAGGACATCACAATAACGCAAGGGTCTTCGTTGCGCCACTCCTGAATTCCCTGTTATCACGTGTTGCTTTCAGCAGGAGACTCAATCGGTACAACAGAGAACTGAAAATCCTCGTGTCGACGGTTCAATTCCGCTCCTGCCCACTTTTGATTTATTCTGCGCTCTTCCTCTTGACCCTTATTTCACCTTGACAGCAACATGTTGCTCGGTCTATTGATCCGCGCAGGAGGGGCTCGTCTATGAAAATCGATTTTCATGCGCATGCGTTTCCTGAAGCCTTCTTTCGTAAACTCAAGCAATTCTATCCTTAGGATGGCACAAACCAGCTTTCGATTGCGCCCAGGCGTTAGTCGGTATTGATCACTTGGTGTATGGGTCAGACTATGTCATGTTGGGAAGTGAGTTCATGAACCGTACCAATACGTTTCTTGAGAGTCTTCCCCTCTCTAAAAGTGAGAAAGAGAAGATTTATAGCGGAAATGCATTACGCTTTTTGAAGATGTAAGAGTCGGCGTATTCGCCGTTACTGAGGGGTTCCTATGGTATAGCGCCAAAACATGGCTTATGATCTTTTGCGCTGGCTATCGGCCAGCGTAAGGAGCGTCGCCATGTTCCAACTACACGGTCAACGGCAATCAGCAGTTATATGGAGCACGTTGCTCACCCTCTTTCTTCTAGGAAGTGGCTGCACCACGACCACGAACACTCCTATTGTTCCGCTGACCTTGGACAATCCGGTCCAGGTCCGTAGCGAAACGATCTCACTCACAGTAGGAAAGAATCGCCGGAACGGACAAAGTGTTCAGATTACGGAGCTCTTTTTGCCCATTGCCGTTACCGTGCTGAACACTGGGACACAGCCTCTTTGCGGTGGCGTAGCCACTGCCTCACTCAATGACGCTACCGGGGCATCGACGTCGGCTGTTTTTCCCGAAAGTGTGGTCAGCCGCTTGATTGGTCCGCTGGCCTTTCTGCATTCACAGGACACACTCGTTCGCTCATCGCAGGTTTCCTTCACTGCCGCACCTGCCTTCAGGGCAGGCCTCTCTCAGGCACTGCTCAACACGGAGGAATTCGGTTTCACGCCAATACCGGTTTGGAGTCCAGGTGGTTTCAGCGGTGGCTTTAGTTCTGGTTTTGGTACGGGGTCCGGTTCCGGCTTTGGGGGCGGTATTGGCAGCGGCGCGGGAAGCGGATTCGGCTCTGGCGTTAACAGCGGATTTGGTAACGCTTTTAGTCCAGGCTTCGGTAGTGGGGTGAGTCCAGGCTTTGGCAGTGGTTATGGCCCCAACTTCGGTAGCGGATTCGGAAACCCTTTTAGTCCAGGCTTCGGTAGTGGGGTGAGTCCAGGCTTCGGCGGTGGCTATGGCCCAGGCTTTGGTAGCGGGTTTGGGAATATCTTTGGTCCTGGTTTTGGTGGTGGGTTCAGCCCAGGCTTCGGTAGTGGCTATGGTCCCGGCTTCGGCGGTGGGTTCGGCCCCGATCCTTTCTGGGGCGGTGGCTTTCCCTCGCCATTCTATGGGCCATACCCCAGCCCATTCTATAGTCCGTGGCCTCCGTTCGGACGGTTTCCCTATTCGCGGCGTCTTCCTCCTGTAGAAGCAACACCCGAACAACGGCGTGAGGAAACAAAGGGGCCGTTATTGCGAGAAATCTTTTCTGTTGCGTTCGCCAGTCGACCTCTCGCAACTCAGGAAGAGCGGAGTGGATTTTTGTTTTTCCCTTTGCCACCGCAGGACGGCGGCACTCAAACGCTCGCATGGGATTGGTACGACTGTACCACCAAAGCGCTGGTTGCACACTTGACCGTTCCGATCACTATGGACCTGCGCCAATAAAAAGCGGCAGGTTTTCACCTGCCGCTCAATCAGTCATCTGTACTCTTTCACTGACGTAGTCGGTTTACTTTGCGTCTTCTGTCGGCTTGGCGCTGCGACGCTCGATGACGTCGTCGATCAGACCGTACTCTTTGGCTTGCTGGCTGGTAAGAAAATTATCGCGCTCAGTATCGCGCGCAATGTGATCGAGCCCACGTCCAGTATGAAAGCTCAGAATTTGGTTCAGTTCTTCGCGGACACGTAAGATCTCGCGAGCATGAATGTTAATGTCACTCGCTTGCCCTTCGATCCCACCCCAGGGTTGATGAATCATGATCCGCGAATGCGGCAGAGCATAGCGTTTCCCTTTCTCTCCCGCGGCGAGAAGCAAAGCGCCCATACTCGCGGCTTGCCCGACACAGAGTGTCGACACCGGCGAGCGAATGTATTGCATAGTATCGTAGATCGCCAACCCGGCAGTGACAGAACCGCCTGGAGAATTGATGTAGAGGAAAATGTCTTTGTCAGGATCTTCTGCTTCGAGAAAGAGCAGCTGAGCTGTAATGAGACTCGCTGTGGTGTCATTCACCTGCGAGCCCAAAAAGATAATGCGATCTTTCAGCAAGCGCGAGAAAAGATCGTAGGCACGCTCGCCGCGGCCAGTCTGTTCAACAATAGTTGGTACAAAGTTCATAAGTGCCCTATTGAGGCATCGTAACGCGTCTATTTTTCCCTCGCAACCGTATTCAGCAAAATACCACGCCCTGTCATTCTGAACGGAGCGGAGCGAAGTGAAGAATCTCTCTTATCCTATTTACATCAGCAAGATTCTTCGTCGCTATGCGCCTCCAGAATGATAAAGACAGTAAGATCTTCACGTAATGGAAAAGCAATCTCAGATACTCTTCACCATGAACTCAGGACTGTGCTTCTCGGCCCGCTTTGGCAGAGTGTCCTTTGATCCACTCCAGCAGCGGCTGAAACACCTCTATTGTCGATTTTGTTCCGAACAGTACGTCAAGATGTCCCCAATTCTCTAGCACCTGGAATTGGATATCTTTACTGGCAGTAGCACGAGCGGTGTACTCAATACGAGCAGCCCAGGGAATCTCAGCTTTGTCCAGATTTCCTGACGCTCGAGCAAAGATCGGGACGCTGAGCGCTGCAAACCCACTCTGATAATCAAACTGCACCCCGGCCAGATGGCGCTTGAAATCAAACCCGCCATGATTTTGCACGCGTGGCCAGTAACGATCTTCTTGCAAGAAAATACGCGCGAGAATCAACGGATCAGCATATCCGTCTTTAGCGTTGGACAACCCGCCTTGCTGACCAAACATGGGGCTCACATACAGGAAGTGAGCCAGTGCTTCTGTTCGATTATTGAAGACATGCACCGGGAGGAAATCCGGCCCATTCGGCTCAGCAATGGTATCTTGCAACTGCTTGAGCCAGCGAGCGTAGGGCAAATAGCGTCGCTCCAAGTCATCAGCAAACCAGTTCGGAGTTTCAGGACGCTCACGATACAACGATTCTTCATCAGGAGGGTCGAGTACGTACCCATCCAACAGCACCAGGCCAAGAATGTTGTCACGGCCAAACCGTGCCGCGGTCAGTCCTGCGAAGGTGGCGCCACGACCAAAACCACCAAGGAAAAGAAACTGCTGGTTACTTGTCGCTCGAATGAAATCGGCAGCTATAGCTGCATCTTCGACGAATGTCTCAACGGTCCAGCCCTGCATGAAACGATTATCACGCAAGTAATCTCGCGTGACCGTGTGAGTGCGATAGTCGAGCGTCCACGTCTCGACCCCACGATTCGCGAGATAGAGTCGCAAATCGTAGCGTTCATCAGCAACGACGATCTCTCCATGCATATGTGCTGAAGGAAGAAAGAAGAGCACGGGTCGAGGGAGATCGTTACCCGCGTCTGTCCGGGTAATTCTCCGAACGGCAATGGTATCGTGTTGGCCCAGTGGAGGTCGCAAGAGTGTCCAGACACTTTCAATCAGATCAGGATAGTTGGCCACAGCACGGTTGGAAACAGTTGCGGACCAGGTGGGAGAATCAGCCCACAGGTGACGTGGGCTGAAAAGGAAATGTGAAGAATGAAGCGAGAGGAAGGCAAGAAACAGAAAAAAGCGAGACCGGCGTGCTACCCATTTTTTCCTTTCTTCATTTTCCATTCGACATTCTACATTGTTCATTATTTTGAACCGGGTTTCTTATCTCCCCAAATATCCCATACCGCCTCATACTTCGCGGGAAACTTTGCCGTGTAGTTCATGAAGGTCGTGACTGGATAGCGAATACCGCCTTTATGAGTGCTTTCGAGTCCAGCCATCACTTCTTCCACTTTTGACGCAGGCATGGAAAAGGCCATCTCCTCATCTTGGGTCTGACCGAACATGCGATCGCCCGTGCACGGGAGGATCACCTGGCAATCATCGGTCTGCATGGTCTTGACGACAATGTCAGCGCAATCGAGTCGTCCACTGAAGGAAGAGTTGAGATACCCTCCCCTTTTATACAAAGCTGCTTGCACTAGCCGCATCACCTGCGCGGAGTTACCAAACACCGCGATCACATCAGGTGGATCAAAGGGATGGCTCTTAAGCGGTGACACGAACAATGAAGCGTACTTACCGAGTTCAAACTTCGGTACCGCAGCTTCGGTCCTCGCTCCAGCTTCCAAAGTTTCTGTATACATGCCTTCGCAGGCATGGCCTTCGCGAAGATACTCCACATTGGGCTTGAACCCCAATGCCACCAAGCCAAGTGGGCAAGAGTGATGGTCGGCAGATAGGCCAATTGACCACCCATAGCGACGCACGACGTTGATGGTCTGACAGGTCGCGAATTGCGAACCCATATCACCAGGAGTGCGGGTTTTCGGCGGCAATGCCTCACCTGGCTTGAGCATCTTGATGCCGACCGGAAACGTTGCCGGACGAATGTAGTTTTCGATCATTTCGGCAATGGCTTTGACATCCATAAGGACCTCCGGTCCATTGTAAAATGGAAAATGAAGAATGGTAAGGAACTTTTCTTTTCAATTTTTCATTTTACATTCTTCATTATTAATTGTCCTAGTAGAGGACTTGCCCTTCTCGCAATTTGGTAACCTGTGCCGCTGACATACCAAGGATATCGCGCAGCACATAATCAGTGTGTTGCCCCCGTAGCGGTGCCGCCGCTTGCACTTCACAAGGAGTTTCTGACATCTGCCAGGGAATTCCAGCATGAATGCGTTTCCCCACTTCTGGATGTTCTTTCTGCACGAGATACCCCCGTGCCTGCAAGTGAGCATTGGTCGCTAAGTCTTTGTTGCTCATGGAGGGGAACGCAGCGACGCCAACCTTCTGGAGCGCGTCAGTAATTTCCCAACGATCACGCTCCTTGGTCCAGGCTGAGATCGTTTCCTCAAGTGCATCCTCGTTGGCTTTCCGTGCAGTCACATCAGCAAAGCGCTTGTCAGTCGCTAACTCCGGCTTGCCCATCGCTCGACAGAGGGCTTGCCACTCGGCTTCAGTACCACAGGTTATGGTGACCCATTTGTCATCATCGCCCTTGGCTTTGAAACACCCGTGCGGGGCCATCCAACGGTCGCGATTCCCATCCCGTTCGGGTTGGCTCTTGTTCATCGAGTAATCCATCAACCCTTCCGGTTGCAATACGAGGAGCGCTTCCCACAGCGCCAGATCGACATGCACGCCTTTGCCAGTACGCTGACGATACGCTAGCGCGGCCAGCGCAGCAAAAGAACCAAAGATGCCCGCATTCGGGTCGCCATAAGAAATACCAACTTCAGCCGGCCCAAGATCGCGATACCCGGTTAGCGACGCAATCCCTGACAGCGGCACCGAGGCTGGTCCGTACCCCATATACTGCCGCTCTGGTCCAGTCTGCCCATAGCCACAAATGGAGATCATAATGATGCCAGGCTTGAGCTGCTTCAGCGTCGCATAGCCAAGGCCCATACGATCGATCGCCCCGGCTGAGAAGTTCTGCACGACAATATCGCTTTTCTTGACCAAACTTTTGGCAATCTCGATCGCCTCAGGCTTAGCAAGATCAAGCTGCAAGCTCTTCTTTCCTTGACTGTACTGATTGAAATACCCTGCCCGGTTCGGTCCCGGCGTATCATCAGCAAAAGATGGAATGAGCCGACTGACACATGGGCGTTTCTGGCTTTCGATACGAATCACCTCAGCCCCCAGATGCGCCAGTTGCAGCGTACAATACGGCCCCGCCCAAGCCCAAGTAAAATCAGTAACGCGAATTCCTTCTAATGGTCGACGCATAACAACCTCAATTAAAAATTAAGAAGGTAAAATTAAGAGTGAAAGAAAAAGGCGTAGAAGAACCGAATTTCAGCAATTTTTAATTCTTCATTTTTAGTTTTTCAGTAATTATATGATGTTCTGCTTCTTCAACTCCTCTATCTCACTCTGTGACAGTCCGATCTTCGTATACACCTCGTTGTTGTGCTGTCCGAGTATTGGTGCTGGACGATGGATCGCATAGCCACCTTCAGACGGTTTGAATGGCGCACCTGGATAGGTCAGGGTGCCCGCAACTTGGTGAGTGATCTGCACAAAGAATTCACGCGCTTTGAGATGCTCCGAAGCAAGCAGGTCTGCCATCTGATTCACCGGCGCAAAGCAGATACGACGCTCTTGTCCTGCGCGATACAGATCATTCACCGTCCAATTCGCTGCCCACTCCTGTAAGAATGGATACAGCGCATCGTAATTTTGCCCGCGCGTCACTCGATCCTTGAAGATGTCAAGTGTCGCCCACTCGGGGTTATCCATCAGTTCAACCAGCCGTTGCCACTGATCTTCTTCGACGTTGACAACAAAGACTTTGCCGTCCTTGCAGTCGAGCATACACCAGGGATAAATCGAGCGGCGCCCTAACCGCGAAGTCTCTTTGTTGCCGTATGTCCAGTGCATGAAATTCATCTCCAGGATTGCCGCAATGCATTCCTGGATTGATACATCGACGTGCTGCCCCTGGCCAGTCAGCAGCTTGTGATAATAGGCACCCAGAGTTGCAACCGCCGCATGCACCCCGCCCTGAAAATCCGCTTGGTGACCAAACGCTTTGAGTGGCGGCAACTCGGGATAATCCGACGCGCCTGGGCTGATAAACGCCCAACCACCGGCATTGGTGCCGGTAATTTCATAGGCATTGAAGTCTTTGTATGGCCCTGTCATGCCAAAGTACGAGATCGTCGTCATGATGAGGCCGGGATTGGCATAATGCAGCTTGTCGAAATCCAGCCCGACGTCTTTCATCTCCGCTGGCCGATAATTGTGGATCAGCAGATCCGCTTGCGCACAGAGACTCTGTACCAGGGCGTGGCCACGCGGCGTACGCAGGTTCAGCGTCACCCCCTGTTTGTTGGCATTGAGGTAGAGGAACAGGCCACTTTTTTCTGCATGGGGCGTATCACCAGGGAAGGGTCCGCGTTTTCGCGCCAGATCTCCACTGGGCTCTTCAACTTTAATGACCTCAGCTCCGAGATCGGCAAAGAGCTTGCCAAGATACGCAGCCGACACCATGTTACCGCATTCGACAACCTTCAATCCGGTGAGCAGTTGTTCTGCCATAAGGTACTCCACAACAAACAGTTACTTGATTACCGTTGGATTGACAGGTGAGCCTGCGCCACCAACTACTTTGAGCGGTGCACCGACAAACATGAACGCATATTGGCTATCTTTCGCGCAATCCTCAGCCAGGTCATAGAGCCAATCGATTTCATTGAACACAACGCCAAGGTTGCGGAGGAGGGCCGCATGCAAGGGAATGAACGTTCCGGTTTCTGGATGCATTGTCTGTTCCGAAGCCACGGTATCGGTGCCGAACGACGGAATTTCCATTTCGTGAAACCATTTGATCAATTCTGGACTGTACGCGAGACCTGGCTCACTCATCGCCTTATTCGGAAAAAACGCATCCGAACCTTCGTCGTAGAATCGTTTCAGCCAGCCAGTGTGGATCAGCAGAATATCGTGCTTCTCAATTGGTGACTTCTGCATCTCGGCAGTTTTCAACAGGTCATCAAGAGTGATCGCTTCATTGGCTTGGAGATGTTTGACGCCTTTGTACCGTGCAACATCAAGCAGGATGCCGCGCCCGACAATACCACGATTAGCAATCTTCTCGACACTACATCGCTTCAGACCGCCGATCGTCGTCTTGGCATCATAGCCGTTGTAGAGCGTGTTATCGTACCAAACGTGTCCCAACGCATCGTACTGCGTGGTGCCTTGCAGATACATGAAGATCACATCATCGGCATATTCCATACCACCAGGAAACGCATGCGCATGACCATTCTCATAGTGACCTTTATCCATCGCCATCGTGCGTGTCGTCTGCCCACGACCGGGGTAAATCGGATCGCCTCCAGGTCGCGCCACTGGAACACCAAGCATAAAAACTCGTCCTTGTTTGACAGCCTTCACTCCACGCAGCACTTCTTCACTGGTGAGAAAATTGAGGGCACCGACTTCATCATCAGCCCCCCAACGCCCCCAGTTTTTCGGACTATCTTTTAATAACTCCGTAAACGATTTTGCGGCCATGCGTTTTGCCTCCAGCGATATTTTCGCGGGCACGATAAGCCGAAAGCTAGAGGGGGTCAAGGCGGAGGAGCCAATGGCAATTGCGTATTGCAATTGCGGATTCGAGAGCCGTGGCAAGGCAATCTCGCCAACGGGAAACTGGACTCAGCAGAGACTATTTTCGCTCACTGCGTAATTTTCTACTTTAATTTATCATGATAAATTAAAGTCCATGATTAAGTGTTTATTGCCGTTGCCGAAGGCACTGGAGCAAAGCTTCTTCCTCTGGGGGCCACGCCAGACGGGCAAAAGTTCGCTGCTGAAAGAAACTTATCCTAACGCGTTTCGGGTTGATCTCCTGAAAACCGACGAATATCTACGCTATACGCAACAACCATTTTTTGCTGCGTGAAGAGTTGTGTACCTTCTTGCCTAGACAGTTGGTGATTATTGGGGAAGCGCGAAGATCGCGGCTCATCATCTACAAGGACTGAGAGAAGTGAAACGAGAGTATCCTCGCGTGAAGCGGCGGATTGTGGTGAGTCTGGAACCGCGCGCGCGGCGGACAGAAGATGGAATCGATATTCTTCCTGCGGCACAGTTTGCTGAACGATTATGAAGCGGAGGTATTCTCTGAAACTCTGCCCTTTTTACAACACGAACTCCAACCAGTTCTCCTCGTTCACGATCTGCCACTCGGCATTGTCATATTCAGTCAAAAAAGCCTTTGGCTCTGGAGAGGACATCGGCAAAGCGCTCCTCATCAGCGTTCACTGACAACGTTTTATAGACGAGGGAGGTAAGAATATCCTGAACAAGGGTAGTCTTTCCGACCTGACGCGGGCCGTACAAGACAACAACCTTTCCCCCTGCGTCGATTGCAGATTTCAAGGAATAGAATAAGAAGCGGTGAATTTTGCCCATATACTCTCCTATAATAGCGTGAATTTTGGAGAGCATATTATCCGTTTTTCACTAATAGCCTGCTTCGTTGCTGCCGGTTCTTGTTTGACTTGCTGGGCGAGATTTCCTAAGGTACGCAGGCACAAATTAACCAGTCTGGTGACTGAAGTCTTCGAGCCTACTGAAGGGGAATTCTTCTGTTTTTTGACTCTAGACCTTAGACTCTGGACACTGGACTCCTAGAAGGAGCGGCGAATGGATTTTGATTATTCACCAAAAGTGAAAGACCTGCAAAAGCGGGTGCAGCAGTTCATGGACGAGCATGTGTATCCCAATGAAGACACCTATTACAATCAGGTGGATACGCAAGGCGACCGCTGGCAAATTCCGTCGATCATGGAAGAGTTGAAAGCGAAGGCAAAGGCTGCTGGGCTCTGGAATCTTTTTCTTCCTGAAAGTCGTCTCGGCGCTGGTCTGACTAATCTCGAATATGCACCGCTCTGCGAAATCATGGGTCGCATCCACTGGGCCCCGGAAGTCTTCAACTGCTCCGCTCCAGACACTGGCAACATGGAAGTACTCGAACGCTACGGAAAGGAAGAGCATAAAAAGCAGTGGCTCGAACCGTTACTCGACGGCAAAATTCGCTCATGTTTTGCCATGACTGAGCCAGCCGTTGCGTCTTCTGACGCAACCAACATTGAATCCAGCATCAAACGCGAAGGTGACTTTTATGCCATCAATGGCCGCAAATGGTGGTCCTCTGGCATGGGCGACCCGCGCTGTAAGATCATCATCTTCATGGGCAAGACTGATCCCAACAATCCGGATCGTTACAAACAACAGTCACAGATTCTCATTCCCCGTGACACACCAGGCATCAGAGTTGTCCGCATGCTGCACGTCTTTGGTTATGACGATGCACCGCACGGACATGCGGAAGTCGAGTTCAAGGATGTCCGGGTCCCAGCCTCGAACATCATTCTCGGTGAAGGGCGCGGATTCGAGATCGCTCAAGGTCGTCTGGGCCCCGGTCGCATCCATCATTGCATGCGTCTGATTGGGCAAGCGGAACGAGCACTGGAAAAGATGTGCAAACGCGCAATCTCACGCGTCGCTTTTGGCAAGCCGGTTTCTGAACAAACAGTGACGCAAGAACGCATCGCAGAGGCACGCATTCTGATCGACCAAGCCCGGCTCTTAGTGTTCAAAGCTGCTCATATGATGGATACCGCAGGCAACAAAGTCGCGCGCAAAGAAATCGCCATGATCAAAGTCGCCGCACCTAACATGGCACTGCAAGTGATTGACTGGGCTATGCAGGTCCATGGTGGTGGTGGTGTCAGCCAAGACTTTGGTCTCGCCCTCGCCTATGCCCAAGCCCGCACGTTGCGATTCGCTGACGGACCAGACGAAGTACATCGTAATCAGATTGCCCGCTTGGAATTGAAGAAGTACCAATAAGCTCCTTCAGTTGGGCGGCGGTCGAGCCGCCCTCCCTTATGCGGCACTACCTTCCCGGAAACCGATCTTTCAGCCACTGCACTATCACTTTCATCGACCCATCACGCCCGCCGGAGTTTGGCGTTGACGGCAAAGGATAGCCGAAGTGATCGGCATCCACCTGGGCAAACTGTTTGTCTGACGCTGGCGATTGCTGATAAATCGACTCAGAATCCTCCGGGTAAATTGCATGGTCGCCAGTATAATTCACTACCAGTGTTGGAACGGTGATCTTGGGAACGCAGTCCAATACCGCAGCCCGCGACGATAAACCCGACCACGTACTGAGCCATGCACGTGGGGTCTGATATTTGCCAAACCCAGCCTCATGATAATTGAACAGATCAGGGCGCGGTGACCACAGCGATCCGTAATCCCGCGAAGATAGACATAGCGATTGGTCGGCATAGGTCAAATTGGCTTCAGTACGATGAATCTCCATGTAACGACCAACCATCGCTCGGCGACCAACGAATGCCCGTCGCTCGGCTGGCAACTTGTCGAACTCCGGCTGCCGTGCCAGTTCCTGAAAGTAACGCTGCTCTTCAATGAATCGCTTGGCGATGGCATCGATCCGGGCAACACGGGCAGTTTGCCCAGCTCGATACTGTTGAATAAACTCCTGACTGTACTTGCTGGACTCGGGTGGCTCACGGAATCCATTTGCAGGATTGTACATATCAAGGTGAGGATCACAGGAAAGCGGATCATCCTCATTGGTTACCGATGGATCAAGCGCCTTCTGCAAGAATTTTCCTTCCCCCAAATGTGCCGCGAGAATGACCAACCCATCACCTGGTGGCAATTGAAAACGATTCAAATCGTATGGATCACCGGCAGGTGTGTTAGTCAAACGTCCTGGAGGATTGGTGACTGCTTGTGATTGATAGAACGAATACAGCGACCCTCCACCGCTGTTGCCGATGAACACGATTTTCTCAAACCCGCGCTCTTTGAGCATCTTGAGGCCAGCAGCAATATCGGGGATGAGCATTTCATGAATGCAGGCGATGTCGTTGCTCGGCCAGCGCCCTTCCTGTCCCCAGGCTGCGTAGCCAGCCTCTAGCAAATAGGGAATAGCATAGTGCCGAGTCATATCCGCTCGTGGATGCATCAAACAGACGACGGTCTTTTCTCCGCCTTTGGTATAGAGAATACCCTTGGACTCACCACGGTCTTCAGCCATAAGTGGCAGGACTTCGTACGTAACACCTGAAGGGAGTTTGTCATACGAAATAAGGCTCATTCCTGATGCGGAATAACGCGGAATGCGAGGGAGCGGCATAATCATTCCTCCTTTTTGCAATAGGACGGAAGTCTATGCTGTAAAACGTAAAACGTAAAGAAGAACCGCCCCTTCCCCATTCACTTTTGACGCATTATGGTTTTTCTGTTTTCATTGCACCAAGTCGTATGCCGCAGCCGTCGCGACGCCAAGTACCTTCAGCAAGCGATCTTTAATTTTGACTGCCGCTTTTTCTACCCCCACGCCTTTGGTCGCGACAGTGATACGACCACCAGCAATCATGTCATGGCCGCCAGCAGAAGTACTACCAAGCACTTTTTGCAAGATTTCTCCGGCATTCACGTCTCGGGCAGTCGTCCGCAAAGACACAAACAGACTGTTACTATAAAAACCAATCGCCATCGCCCATTCTGCTTCATCGAGGCGCAAGAGAAAGTCGGCAACTTCCGCAACCATGTCGGGGTATTGGACTTCGTGCAAGACCGAGATGACGACCTTGTCATACAGAACCGCCCCTTCGATCGCATCACGAAAGACTTTGAAATACTCCCGCGGTACACGGGCATTCTCAATCTTCGCTAACCGACGTTTATTGGTATACGGATACAGGAACTGACAGGCGGCAACATCCTTGGGAGTCGCTTCACGCCCAAGATCCTGGGTCTCAGCATTGATGCCATAAAAGAGCGCCGTGGCAATTTTGCTTTCGACGTCAACATGCGTCTCTTCCAAATACTCAGTCAGAATGGTTGAGGTCGCCCCATACTCATCACGCAGGTCGAGAAAGGCCACGCCCTCGTAGGTTCCGTATGCAGGATGATGATCAATGACAATCGTCGGCGAGACATGAGCTGGCAACGAGTTATTTCTGCGGCCAGGTTGCGTATCCACCAACGCAATCTGGCCGGGTCGGCGAAAGTCGATTTCACCGATCGGCACGAGATCGATATTCAGATACCGCAGCATCGCCCGGTTCTCTGCCCGCCCAACAATACCACCAAGCGCAATAACGACTTCTTTATCTTCTTGCGCTTGATTAATGAGAAAGCGTAACGCCGCGGCACTCGCCAAAGCGTCAGGATCTGGGTTATCGTGAGGAAGAATGACAAGCGGACCCGGTTCTTCAGCAGCCCGCAGCAATCGGTGCAACGCACTCTTTGGTGGAACAACCATATATCTGTACGTCAGCGTCTACGAGAAAACCACACTCACTGTCTTTCGTTCGCTTATGCCCTTGCGAGAAAAGGGCTTTCCCCGCACTATGGGAAAGTGTACCACGATCAGCACAAACTAGAAATATGAGGGATAAGCATGGCGGCAGAAGTGCGGGAACGATTTGCACGAATTGTCAACAGCCCCGAAGAAGAACTTGACCTTGCCGAGGCGGCCCTCCTAATTGCGAAAGAGGAGCAACCGACCCTCGACATCGACGCCTACCTGCGTCGACTCGATGATCTGGCAGCAGCGGTACGTAGCCGCCTACCAGAGGCACCGACGGTGGATGACATTCTCCTCAACCTCAACATCCAGTTGTATCGAGAAGAAGGGCTGCGCGGGAACACCAGCGCTTACTACGACCCCGAGAATAGCTTTCTCAACGAGGTGCTCGACCGTAAAACTGGTATCCCCATCACACTCTCAGTGATTTACATGGAGGTGGCCCGGCGACTCGGGCTTTCACTGGTAGGGGTCGGGTTCCCAGGGCACTTCTTGGTCAAACATGTCGGACCACAGAGCGAAAAGGTGCTGGACCCTTTCCTTGGTGGGATTGAATTAGACCAGCAACAACTGACCCAGAAGTTGCAGGCGATGTACGGTGAGAACAATCCGTACATTGCCATGATTCCGCAGTTACTCAGTGCCGCCACTAAGAAGGAAATTCTGATTCGCATGCTGCGCAATTTGAAGGGCGTCTACTTGCAGAAGAATGATTTTCAGCGGGGACTCAGTGTGATCGATCGCATACTGTTGATTGCTCCGGATATGGCGATGGAAATACGTGACCGTGGTAGTGTGCATCATCGCCTCGGCCATCTGCAAGCCGCATTACAAGACTTCCAACGCTATCTCCAGCTCGCGCCGAATGCCGATGATGCCGAAGCCGTGCGGACCATGATCCGTCGTATGACAGCGCAGCTGAACTAGAGTTTGTAGAACGTGAAACGTGATGCGTGAGAAGGAAAAGCTAAGTCCTAACCTCTTCTCACGTAACACGCAACACGTACCACGCTTAGAATTTTCTTATGCCCACCATCATTCGCGTCTCCGTCGGCATTATCACCCAGGGTGCGCAGTTGCTGATCTGCCAACGACGCACGACAGATTTGCATGCCTCAAAGTGGGAATTTCCGGGTGGAAAAGCGCAAGACGACGAAGACGATGCAACCTGCTTGCAACGCGAGTTACGTGAGGAGTTGCAAATCGACGCGACAGTTGGTGAGTTATTAGGACGTACGATCTTTCGCTACCCGAATGGCAGAACTGTTGCGCTGACGTTCTTCCATGTGCCAACATATACAGGGGGCATCGTGAATACACAATTTCAAGAACTCATTTGGGTCAAGCCCGAAACTTTGCTCTCTTACGATTTTCTAGAGGGAGATCGAAACTTTGTTACCGATATCGTACAGGGTCGTTGGCCTTTGCTTTTTACCAATCCCCAACCCCGAACCCCCAACCCCCGGTAGCCATGACTCGCCAGCAATTATTCGCCGCCTTCTTCTTCGCCGTCTTCCTCTTTCTCCTCTCTCAGCTCTACGCCCTCTTTGCTATCTTTCTTAAACCGTTGATGTGGACGGTTATCCTGGTCCTCACCTTCTATCCTATATTCGCCGTGTTCCTTCGTTGGCTCGGTGGTCGACGTTCGGCGGCAGCCCTCGCCATCACGATGTTTATTCTGCTCCTCGTCATGGTGCCATTGTCGTTGCTTTCTAGCCTTTTGACGACCCAGATGTTCGAGTTTGATGACGGCATGAAGAGTGCGGCTGAATCTGGTCAATTGCAGAATTTGTTGTCGAGTTGGCGTGACACCGCACTAGGACAACTGTGGGACAAGTGGTCTCCTCGGATCGCCAGATTTGATATCGACGTACCGAAACTCTTGCTCACTGCCGCCAACAATACAACGCAATACATCGTGACTCATGTTCCAGATGTCGCGAAAAATCTGCTTGTCCTGTTGCTAAACGCTTCGATCGTCAGCTTCAGTCTCTTTTTTCTCTTCCGCGACGGGGAAGAGTTTTTTCACGCCTTTCGTGATTTGATCCCGATGCAGCCTCATCATAAAGAGGCCATCTTCCATCAATTCTATGAAACGGTGTCCGCTGTCGTGCAGGGCATGGTGGTCACAGCCGTTGTGCAAGGAATTCTAGCGTGGATAGGTTTTAGTGTCGTCGGGCTCCACTACAGTTTTTTCCTCGGCTGTGCTTCAGCAGTCGCATCATTACAACCACTGGGCGGTGCCGCTGCCGTGTGGCTACCAGCCGCAATCTATATCGGCTTGAACGGCTCATGGCCGTGGGCCATCGGATTGATTGTGTACGGAGTCGTGGTCATCAGTGGCATTGATAACGTCATCAAGCCACTGATTATCGGGGAGCGCACCAAACTGCCGACTCTGTTCTTATTCTTCGGCATTCTGGGTGGTCTGCAGGCGTATGGGTTTCTCGGCGTGTTTCTTGGGCCAGTTGTACTTGCGACGATTATGGCGTTCGTCAAGATCTATCGGCAGGAGTATGCGCACGAGCAAGAGGCAGAGCCGCCTCAACCGCTCACGCAGAGTGTCGCCTCCGAGCCGATAGCAATCGAGCACAGCGCTTCGCAATCGCCAAAAGCTACACCTTAAAGCGAAAGTGCACGACGTCGCCATCCTGCATGACGTACTCTTTCCCTTCCAACCGCATCTTGCCAGCATCGCGACACCCGGCTTCACCGCGATAACGAATGTATTCGTCGTAGGCAATCACTTCCGCGCGGATGAAACCACGTTCGATGTCTGAGTGAATCTTGCCAGCAGCTTTGACCGCCGTCATACCACGTGTGATGGTCCACGCCCGGGCTTCCATCGGGCCGGCGGTGAAGAAACTCATCAGATTGAGCATGGCATAGGCATACTGAATAAAACGGTCACGTGCCGACTCTGTTAAGCCAAGGTCGGCCATAAACATGCCCCGTTCCTCTTCATCAAGCTGCGCAATCTCCATCTCGACTTTGCCGCAGATCGACACGACCGTGAGTTTCTCACTCGCGGCATATTCAGCAACAGTTTCTGGCAGTGGGGCATTCAGCACCGCTTCGTCGATGTTGTACACCACGAGCAATGGCTTCTGACTCAGAAACGCAAACCCGGAGAGCATCCCCTGTTCTTCTGGCAAGAAAGATAAATGTCGGAGCGCTTTCTCCTCTTCAAGCGCCTTCTGACACTTTTCCAGTAACTCTTTCTCGCGCTCTTTGCCTTTCTCTTTTTTGACGCGGTCGAGGCGTTTCTCGATAACCGCAAGATCCGCCAGAATTAACTCAGAGTGAAAATTACGCAGATCACGCACCGGGTCAGGAGACGTAGCGACAGCAGGGTCTTCGAACCCACGGACAACTTGTGTCAGCGCTTCACACTCCCGCATCTGCACTAGCGCTTCGGTTTCTAATCCAGCTTTGCGTTCTTCTGGAGGTGGGAAGTCAAGAAATGTTACCTCTGCGTATTTATTTCGCTCGGGATGCACGATTTCAGCCAACGCGTCGATACGCGGGTCAGGCACTTTGACCACGGCGATCGACGCTTCACGTTTTTTTTCAAAGCCTCCAACCTCAGCACTCAAACCAGTCAGGGCGTTAAAGATGGTGGTTTTACCCGCACGAGAGAATCCAACTAAACCTACTTTCATGCAAGAGACTGTAGCAGGTTACTGCATTATGGTCAGGGGCCTCGCGCTGCGAGTACGAGGTGGTACACCCAGCGGACATTTTACGATGCACCGCTTGGGGCATGTCATTCTGAGCTAAGCGAAGAATCCCTCTGAGCGCTCCCTTCGCTTCACTCAGGGTGACAGCGCTGCTGTGCTCATCCGTTATGTCTCGATCTAAATCAAACCACGCGAGACTGGTACACTTCAGGTTGTCCCCCGAGAGACTATAGCGTGCGCCATGCGCACGGGAATCACAGCTGGCGAGCGCATCGTGCGCACAGCGCACGCTACCCCAACTGTACGAATGTTCTGTGGGCCGCTGTAGCGTTTCTCACCGTTGGTTCTGAGCGAACGCTGCTGGCGCTGGTGATCCTCCGGCGGGCAACGACGCAATGGGCAAACTCACAATGGATTCCGGTCGGAAGTCCGGATAGGCAACGTTGCCATGTTCACCAAGGTCGAGCCCTTCACGTTCCTCTTGTTCCGACACACGCACTCCCATCGTCATGTCAATAATTTTCCAGGCAAAGAGCGCAACGCCAAACGTATAGAGACCAACCATGACAATGCCCATCACTTGCACCCCGAGCTGCGATAATCCACCGCCAAAGAAGACACCAGGAAGAGGACCGGCCACAGGAGCCACTGACGGGTCAGAGAATAATCCAACCGCTATGGTTCCCCAGATTCCATTCGTCAGGTGCACTGATAGTGCTCCAACCGGGTCATCAATCTGCATGCGATCAAAAAAGAAGATTGACCAAACAACGAGTGCGCCGGCAATCAGGCCGACCAACAACGCACTCTCAACCCCGATCGCAGCACAAGAAGCAGTGGACGCCACAAGTCCCGCAAGCGCACCGTTGAACATCATCGATAGGTCTGGCTTGCCCGTCAAATAGGTCGCTGCCACCAAGGCACTCAACGAGGCTGAGACAGCGGCAACATTGGTAACAACCGCAATGTGACTGATCGCCCGTGGATCTGCGGCGAGGGTACTGCCGCAGTTAAATCCGAACCAACCACACCACAGAATGAATACGCCGATGGTAGCGGTCGTCATGTTGTGGCCAGGAATCGGGTGGACCTTGCCATTAGCAAATTTCCCCTGGCGCGGACCGAGGACCAACACTCCGGCTAACGCACACCACCCGCCAACCGAATGAACAACAGTTCCTCCAGCGAAATCAGAAAAGCCATACACCGCTAGCCAGCCATCTCCCCAAACCCAATGGCCGGTGATCGGATAGATCACGCTAATGATGACGAAAGAGAACACCATAAACGCAGCGAATTTGATACGTTCTGCCACCGCCCCAGACACAATCGTCGCCGCTGTCCCCGCAAACACCAATTCAAAGAAAAACTTGGCGAACAGTGGAATCCCGGCCCAACTGATGGCTTTGTACACGCCACTGTAGGCTTCCCATGAGGCCGGACTATTGTCCGCACCACGGAGAAAGAACAGACCTTGCGTTCCCATAAACCCATTCCCATCACCAAACATGATCCCCCAACCAACAAAAAGAAACGTCAAGGAAGAGATAGAGAAAACGATGAAGTTCTTGGCGAGGATATTGACGCAGTTCTTGGCTCGACAGAGGCCACTCTCAAGCATCGCAAAGCCAAGATTCATCAAGAAGATGAGCATAGCAGCAAACAGCACCCACACGGTGTCGAGCATCACCTTTGGGGTGAGCAATAACGCAGAGACCTGGTCCGGGGTCGCCGGTTTGAGCACTTCTTGTGCCCAGGCTAGAGATGCACCCAACGCACCTTCAACACCTATCACAGCAAACAAGAACACCACACGAGAAATCGGCCTTGCACTCCGCAGCATGATTCGGTTCCTTCCGTGTCTTCGCAGCATCTCCCGCGTCACTTCCTTACCCACACTTCAACGCGACGATTCTTCTCGCGGCCAAGGGGATCGTCGTTGGAAGCAACTGGTGCTTCCCCGCCAAGGCCAATCACAGTGCCAACTCGCAGCCCTTCGACCTCTAATTCTTTCTCAACCACTTTCGCCCGCTCTAAAGACAAGGCACGATTTGCAGATATCGCTCCGCTCGTATCGGAAAACCCAATCAAGATCAGGGTCGCATCTTTGTAGTCTGGTTGTGCAAGGAGGCCCACCACACGCCCGATATCTCGATTGGCACGAGAGTCGAGATCTGCACTGCCAGAGCGAAAACGAAAGCGCGTTAAAATTTCCGTAGCACCAACTGTGACCTCTCGCCATTCTGCGGATGCCAGTCGCGGATCACTCGTCTCGTCAGTTGCTGCTCCTTCCGCAGCAGCGGCACTGGCAACGGTGGAAACATCCAAACTGACAAAATTTGCTCGAGTGATGGCTGCCAGTGCCCCACTCCCTGGCATCTGATTCGTCGCGAAAGTAATGAACTCCGTCACATACGGGTTCTTCGGCATCACCGGTGCATAAAAATACAACCGCCGAGTGAGCAGGTAATCTTCCGTTTTCACAGTCCGCTGGTTCGGACGGCGTGGCTGCACCCCCTTCTCACTCAGGATCAGCGTCTTATTGGTCTGAATGAAAGACAAACCGACAACACCGATACTGGTCACATCCGCAGCAACGGCTTTCGCTAATTCCGCGCTATCTTCAAATCGGCGTGCTGTCTGCGACAGCGTCTTTTTCTCTCGTAAGAGAATTCTCTCACGGAAGAATTCGAAAGTTCCAGACTGGTCGTCTCGTGCCAGCAACAGAATTGGCCCTGAAGATCCGCCAACCTGTGACCAATTGGTGATCTCGCGTGCAAAAATCGCGGCGACTTGCGCTGTCGTCAGTTCGGAAACCGGATTCGAGGGGTGAACAATGATTGCCAGTCCATCAAGAGCGACGGTATGTTCACTGGCATTCGAACTCAGGTCACCCAGCGACGGCAGCAGCTCACGCACGGTGTCTTCAGTTATTTTTGCCGACGACATGCCAATATCGCACAGCCCATCCCTGAGGGCAGTAAACGCAGTTCTGGAACCGTGCGCATAAATCTCGACCATCTCTGGCGTACCATCATTATTTACATCGCCTCGCACAAACGACTCCCGCTCCCGCTCCCCAGGCACGTGCTCAACCGTCGTCGCGCCTTTTTCAAGCAGAAACGCTTTCGCCAGTTCCGGTCCCAGTTCAGCACCAATGGTATTCGAGCCATGTAGACGGAGAATGATATTGCGTTGTGGTGTAGCCGGAGACACAGAAGAGGACATTGTCGTCGCAGGACCTGGGGCTATAGCCGGACTCGGCACTCGTCGCGGTTGGGCAAGTGGCGCAGGTGGCGGAGTCGCGGATCGCGGCCATAAGAACGCTGCCACAGCGACAGTAAGCAGAGCCGCCGCCGCAACAAGCATTCTGCCGTTTCCTGCCTTTGCGGAGGCAGGTCCCTCAACAATAACGAGCGGTTTGTGACATTCCGGGCAAATGGGGTCTGCCGCTGATCCGCGCCATTCCGCAACGGTAATCAGCCCCGTACTCGCCGCCTTGCTGCAACTCCCTATATTGTTACATCTTCCTGTCATGAACGCTGGCCCTCACTCTATCCGAACGTCATTTCCGCGCTATCCTCTTACCTGGGGGGAAATGGACGATCGGCATTGCGTATATGGAGCTTCCAACTGCGCTCCACAACGTGCCGATAGGCATCACTGATTCGCACAGTCACGATTCTCGGTTGACCCCGGTCAGTCGCCACAGCTTTGTAAGGCCAGGTTTGTCCCTGCGACTGCTCGTTCCCATCAAGAAGCCAGGTGTAGCGCAATCCAGCATGCGGATTGGCGACTGTTACCATGAAAGTCACCTCCTGACCGTCAGTCACTCGCAGTTCTTGGCCGTTCGGCTGGGCCTGTGTGATCTGCGGAACAGGAGACTTGCTCTCTGCCTCGGTCGCTTGACCGACGGGACTCTGTCTCGTCCGTATTGTCGGTGCGACATTTGCACCACTCGCCGCACGATTTGTGCGGGCGAGCCTACTTTGTCTTTGCGGTTGAGGTTGCTCGCCTTGCTCCGCAGCAGGGACACCCGGTCGTACCTCCGTCGCTTGTCGTGTATAGACAACGCCTCCGAGGATCAACGCAAGGACAACCCCAGTGGCAAGAGAGAGACTCGTTCGGCGCTTTGCTTGTGTAATAGGTGCAATAGGAGACGCCGGAGGTTGTATGACGACTGGCAACGATTGTGTTCCGGCTGCCATGTCCGATGGCGAATGCTGCACCGCAACCATCGACGGCGGGAGTGACAGATGCAGCTGTTCGCTCGGTATCGTCCCATTTGCAAGCGGCGTAATCCGTAAATTCGCCACTACCTCGTTCACGATAGCAGCAGAGACCAGGGGCTGCGATTTTCCATACGCCAACAGCAGTGCATTATCGCAGATGATATTGATAAGTCGTGGCAGTCCTCGCGAGGACACCGCGATGTGATGCAGAGCCTCGGGCGTGAATAAGTCAGGACGTTCGCAGCCAACGGTATGTAACCGATGGTGAATGTAGTGCACGACTTCGTCATCAGGAAATGGCTTCAGTTGGCAGCGCAGGGCAATGCGTTGGTGGATTGGGCGAAGTTGCGGTTGCTCTAACTTCACTTCGAGTTCAGGTTGTCCGACCAGAACGATTTGCAGGAGGAGTCGCTCGCTCTTCAGGTCAAGCGGCGCGAGCATACGCAACCCGCCCAACACGGCGTCACTCAAATGATGCGCTTCATCAAGCAACAGCACCCCTGTCCCACCAGCTCCACCTAAGGCATGGGCAAGAATTAAGTTACCGATTAAGAGCGAGGAAGAAGCGTATAGTTCCAATCGCCATGAAACTTACCGGGTTTGATATTGAGCGCTTGAAACTCATCGTCGGAGACCTGTAGGCCTTTG
>Ga0194132_10003257_pt1 | contig 29157 bp, 30 predicted proteins | sample TA2KigOf80mmetaG_FD_148612 | JGI IMG/M metagenome (GOLD analysis project Ga0194132, IMG submission 148612) | Freshwater microbial communities from Lake Tanganyika, Tanzania - TA2015054 Kigoma Offshore 80m | ecosystem: Environmental > Aquatic > Freshwater > Lake | place: Tanzania: Lake...
GTTCTCCTTGCGGTTGGAGTGGGGGCCAAAGCTCATCTGCCGGTCCCCTCCCACCTGGTAGAGAGGGTACCCGTGATGCCGGAGGGCGCACCTGGTCTCGATCCACTCGTAGATCCGCGCAAACCACTCCCACGACCACTCGTCCTCGGTGTGTTCCATCAGCATCAGGCAGCCGATGAGGCCCTCCTCCTGTAGCCACAGCACCTTGTCCAGTTCGTAGTAGTTGGACTTCACCCGCAGGGAGCGGAAGAGGCCGCCGTACACGTCGTCCCAGGCTACCTCGACGTGGCGGCGGAAGCGCGCCGCGCACAGCTCAAAGAGGGTGTGGTCCTGCCGGCGCAGGGCCTCGGCCATGGTCATCCACATGGTCTCGATGCCGTGGCCCAGGTAGCAGAAATCCTCGTTGGCGTCCTCGGGCCGGCGCAGGTCGCAGGTGCGGACCTCGTTGGTAAGCTGGTAGTGCTCGTTCCAGTACTCCACGGTGATGCCCTGCACCATCTCGTCGGCCAGGGCCGCCAGTTCCGCGTCGCCTGGCCGCTGCTCCAGCATCTGGGTCAGGGTCAGGATGAGGACCATGAACTCCCCGAGGATGCGCATACCCGGATAACAGAGCGGGATGTACCCCTCGTCCACCGGGCGACGGGGGTCGCGGTAGAGTTCGACCACCTTGAGCAAGGTGGTCCGCGCCACCTCGAAGGCCCGCTCATCCCCGCTGGCCGCCGCGTACGCCTGCAGGCCCTCGGCGACAAAGAGGCTCTCGTACCCGCGATAGGTCCGCCCCGCCCTGACCCGGCCATCGGCCTCCAGCCATTCCGCCCACCAGCCTTCCCGGTCGCGGCCGTGGGCCAGCAGGAACCCGGCTGTCTTGCGGGCGATCTCCAGGGCTTCCGCGTCGCCAAATTGCCGCGCCAGATGGGAGTACACCCACAGGCCGCGACCCTGGTACCACATGAACTTGCTGTCCTCCAGGCGGGTGCCGTCGTGGTCGAGGGCGCAGAAAAAACCGCCGTGTTCGTGATCGACGCCGTGGCGGTTCCAGAAGGGCAGGTACTCCCCAAAAAGATAGCGTCGGTAGTGGTCGCGGATTTCCTCTAAGGTGTGGGTGCCGATGTGGGTGCGGGGCATGGGGGGATCCTCTCAGAGGGCGATTTTCGGGGTGGCGACTAGGTTGGGGTCGATTCCGGGCCGGGAATTTTGCTTGTGACCGGGAAGGTCGCGCCGAAGCCACCAGTCGAGATTTTCGTCCATTTGGACTCCCCTGGCCCGTTTTCTCGGGCTGATCCGGTCACGGGGTTCTGGCGGGACATCGGGCACCGTATAACTGTACATGAAAAAGTATGGCTCACAATACCGTGAGGAAACCCCTATGGATAACCCTGCCCCCCTATTCGCCACACCGACACCACCCCCCAACCTTTCTCCCCCCGCCGGCTCACCCAGGCCCAGTTCCAGGGCCTGCAGGCCGTGCCCCCCGAGGCGGCGGGGGCTGATGCACCTGCAAGTGCACGGCAAGGGCAGCAAGATCCGCTTCCTGCCGGCGCACCCGCGGGCGCTGATTTGGACGGGCAGGACGCCGTTTCAAGCCCTGTCACCCCGACCGTCGTTGGCCGACGAAACGACCGAGGTCGCCGGGGACCGGAGGGCGTGAAGCAGCCGGCAGATCGTGGCGCCGAAATCCCGAAACTGGCGCGCTGATAGTGGGGACCGCAGCCGGCCCTCGACCTCCTCGGTGAAGGTGCGCCCCGCCGCGGCCAGCAGCAGCCGCCCCGCCGGCGTCAGGTCGACGTACGACGACCGGCGATCCGCCGGATTCGCCCGCCGCCGACACCACCCGGCCGCCTCGATCCGATCGACGAGCTTGCTGGTTCCGCCCACGGTAATCGAAAGCGCTTCCGCGATCTCCTGAACCCGACAGTCCGGCGTGCGCGCGATCACCTGCATGGGCTCGAAGTAATGAAGCTCCAGTCCATGCTCCGATTTCAGGCGCGCAGTCACCGCGTTCCACAATTCGGTCTCGAACCGGATCAGGTCGCTGAACAGTGCAGCGGAATCCATGCCCCCCCCCCTTGACTACTTATATTCCCAGGAATATACTAAACCCCGTGACGTCACATCAAGGCAATTCCTGGAGGGTTCCCATGGCGGACGATGCCGAAGCAATTCGCGGCCTGCTGGCCACTTACGAACGATCCCTGAACACGAGTAACGCGGATCTGGCCGCGTCGTGCTACACGGCTGACGGCATCTTCATGCCCACCACGCTGCCCACAGCTGCCGGCAAGGAACTGCGGGCGGCCTACGCCAACATCTTTGACGCCATCCGGCAGCGAGAAAGCCAAAGAGCTTTCGAACCTCGGCGCCGAGGTGGTGGCGGCGGACTTCGACAGCGTCGCCGACCTCAAGAAGGCTTTCGACGGCGCGTACGGAGCCTACCTCGTCACCAACTTCTGGGAGCACTTCTCCCCCGCCAAGGAGCAGGCCCAGGCTCAGGCGATGGCCCAGGCAGCCAAGGACGCCCGTCTCGAGCACGTCCTCTGGTCGACGCTCGAAGACACCCGCATCCGCATTCCCCTGAGCGACCCCCGCATGCCAACGCTCCAGGAGAAGTACAAGGTCCCCCATTTCGACGCCAAGGGCGAGGCCAACAAGTTCTTCGGCGACCTCGGAGTGCCGACGACCTTCTTTCACACCTCCTTCTACTGGGACAACCTGGTCTCCTTCGGGATGGGCCCCAAGAAGGGCCCCGACGGCAAGCTCGCCTTCACCCTTCCCATGGCGGACAAGAAGCTACCGGGTATCGCAGTCGCCGATATCGGCAAGTGCGCCTACGGAGTCTTCAAGCGCGGTGCCGAATACATTGGGAAGTCCGTCGGCGTCGCCGGCGAGCACCTGACTGGCGCCCAGATGGCCGTTGAACTCGCGAAGGCCCTTGGGCAGGACGTGGTCTACAACTCTGTCTCCGCGGAGGCTTATCGCGGCTTCGGGTTCCCCGGGGCCGAGGATCTGGGCAACATGTTCCAGTATAAGGCGGAGTTCGAGGCGGAATTCTGCGGCGCGCGGGATGTCGGATTCTCCAAGACCCTCAATCCCGAGCTTCAGACCTTCAAGCAGTGGCTGGCGGCCAACAAGAGCAAACTTTCCCTGGACTAGGCCTTCACGTGGCCCAACACGAGGGGAAGGGCCGTCCAACCGGGTAGCCGGGGGTGTTCTGCCCCCGGCCCCGCACCACGCGGCCTGCGGATCCGCACCGGGCGGTTCACGAGTAGGGAAGACACGACGCTCTCACGCATAGCCATGCGCACGTTGGGCAGACGACGTCAAATATGCGTATCGAGATTGGCAAAGTGGAGGCGCTCTACCGGTATCCGGTGAAGTCCATGGCGGGCGAGAGTGTCGATGTTGCCGACGTGGGCTGGCACGGTCTCGATGGCGACCGGCGCATGGCCTTCCGTCGGGCTGACGACCGCGGTGGCTTTCCCTGGCTCCAGGCGTCCAGGCTCCCGGAACTCATTCTCTTTGTTCCGCTGCGGTCGGGACCCGCCGTCGGCAACCTTCCGACGCACGTTCGCACGCCGGAGGGGCAGGAGCTAACCGCATTCGGTCCGGAACTGGCGGGGGAGGTCGGTCGCCGCCATGGTTCGCCGGTCGAGATGATGCACCTCGACCGTGGCATCTTCGACGAAGCCAGCATTTCCGTGATTACCTTCGCCACGGTCTCCGAGGTTGCCAAGCTTGCAGCCCAACGCCCAGACGTCCGTCGATTCCGACCAAACATCCTGATTTCATCACCGCGATCAGTTCCCTTCGAGGAGGACGAATGGGTGGGAGGCGTTCTCTGGTTCGGTGAAGCGATCGAAGGCGCCGCCATCGGTGTCACCAATCGCGACGAGCGCTGCTCGATGGTGAACATCGACCCTGATTCGGCACGTCCGACCCCGGAGGTACTGAAAGCGGTCGTTCGGGTGCGGGACAACAGGGCCGGAGTCTATGGCACCGTCACTCGACGCGGGCGCGTCGCCGTAGGGCAGCCAGTGTTCCTCGAGCCAGCGGCCCAGCATCGCGGGCGACCGTGAAGGGACCGTACTCTCGTGCGGTGGGGCCGCCCAATGGACCGAAATGTCTGGCTTCTCTTGCGATCATCGGTTCGCTGATTGGCCTCGACCCTGAGACCCGTCCGGTCGTTGGCAGCGGAGATGCCGCATGGGACGGCCAGATGCTGACGGTGGCCTACTGCTCCATACCTGGCAATGGTTTCGGAAAGGCAGTCGCGGCCGAGGCGACCCTTTTTCGGACCACACTGCAGCTGACCCCCCTCAACACCGCTTTCCTGCCCCCAATGCGGGTCACCAACTGGATTGCCGAATGGGCCTCCCCGTCCTCGGCGAGAGGCCGACAGATCGGGGAGATCCTCCGCCAGCAGACCGCAGACCTGATCTGCATCACCGAAGGGGAGGGGAGATCCTGCCACCGACCGAAGGAATTGAGCGGCGTTCGCTCCAAGGCCTCGGCCTCGGCCTACGAAGTGGTCGCCCAGCATCCCGAACTGAAGAGCCTGGTGGCCCGCAAGTAGGGAAGTACCCAATCTCATCCACCGCGAAGGCGCCGCCACTACGGGGAGGCGCCTTCGGTCGCTGGTCCAACCCAAAGCTTTCGCCGGACCAACCCGTTTGCCCTCGCCCAGCGTCTAAATAGAGGAGGAGACCACTCATGGATAGGATACCCTTCGCCAGATCCCGGCAGCGTGCATGCGCCGGGGCATGTATCGCGCTCCTCCTGGCCCTGGTGTGGGCTACCCCGGTGCGCGCGGCCGCCGGCCCTGAGGCCCTCTTGGGGATCTGGTACGGGCAGATGTCCATCCCCAGTGGAGACAACCTGAGGTTTGCCCTGGAGATGGCGACACGCGCGGATGGTTCCCTGGCCGCCGACCTCATCTCGCTGGACCAGGGGGTGGCCGGGGTTCCATCCTCGGGCATCCACTTCAACGACCCTCTGGTGCAGATCGAATTCCGCGGGTCCGGCATTGCCGTCAACGGCGTCCTGAGTGCCGACGGGCAAGCGCTGGACGCGGAGTTCCGCCAGGGGAATTTCAGCGGTCATCTGCAGTTGCAGCGCATCCAGCAGATCCCCGGATTGGCACCTCGCTGGCAGAATCCCGTGCGCCCCTATCCGTACCAGGAAGAGGAGGTCACCTATCCCGGTGGTGCCGCGGGCCAGACCCTGGCCGGCACCCTGACCACGCCAGGCGGCGGCGGGCCCTTTCCGGCGGTGGTGCTGGTCAGCGGCTCCGGACCCCAGGGCCGCGATGAGATGGTCGGTTACCACCGGCCCTTCCTGGTATTGGCCGACTACCTGACGCGGCGGGGCATCGCGGTGCTCCGCTACGACGACCGGGGCGTGGGCCAGTCCACCGGTCGCTTCGACCTGGCCACCACCGCCGACTTTGCCGATGACGCCATGGCCGGTGTGACTTACCTGCACGGCCGTCAGGAGATCGATCCCGGGCGGATCGGGATCGTCGGACACAGCGAGGGCGGGATGGTCGCCCCCATGGTCGCCAGCCAGTCGCCGGAGGTTGCCTTCATCGTGCTGCTTGCCGGCCCCGGCATCCGCCTGGACGAGCTGATCCTGACCCAGATCGGGCTCTTTGCCCTGGCGGACGGGGCCACCGAAGCGCAGGCCTCCGCCTTGCGCGCCATTAACCACGTCATCGACCAGGCCATCGTTACCGCGGTGGACCGCGCCGCCGTCTACACCGCGGTGGGCGCGTACTACAACGGCCTGAGCGACGCCGAGAAGGGACTACTTGGCTGGTCGCGGAGCACCCTCAACGCCACCATCGAAAGTCGCCTGACTCCGTGGTGGCGCTACTTCCTCGCCTTCGATCCGGCGGTGTACCTGGAGCAGGTCCGGTGTCCGGTCCTGGCCCTCAATGGCGACCAGGATCTCAATGTCGTCGCGGCGGAGAACCTCGCAGCCATCGAACGGGCCTTGACCGCGGCCGGGAATACCGATTTTCGCGTGGTCCAGCTACCCGGTCTCAATCACCTGCTCAATGGCAATGGGGAAGCCGAGCCCACCGACACCACCCAAGCCATCGAAACCATCAGCCCGGAGGTACTCGACCTGATTGCGTCCTGGCTCCGCGAACACGCCGGGTTGGGGCCTTTGAGCACGGCGGTGGAGGAGCGCTCTACCGCCCTACCGCAGGCGCTCTCCCTGGCGCCAAACTACCCCAACCCCTTCAACAGCGATACCGTGATCCGTTTTACCCTTCCCAAGAGCGGGGCAGTGGAACTGGGGCTCTACAATCTGGCCGGGCAGCAGGTGGTCTTGCTGGCGTCGGGGAGGCGAGAGGCCGGCACCTATACGGTGAACTGGGACGGGCGGGACGAAGAGGGGCAGGAACTGGCCAGCGGGGTCTATCTGTACCGGCTACAGATGGGGGCAGGTATGGTGGCGCGGAAGCTGGCGCTGCTCCGGTGAGTAGCCAGGGAGGTTTGACCAGGGGGGGGCTCCCAGGTCGATGGAGGCGGCAACCAGCAGCCGGTCCACCGGGTCCTGGTAAAACCTTCCAGGCAGCCGAGTACTCAGCACCGCAATGGACGCCGAGATGGGGAGACAGCGGAAAGGGGCAACAGTGCCAAATCCTGCAACCACTCCTGTACGTCCTCGGTGAGGACCACCTGTTTCTTCTGGGCGAGCATGGCGGTTTCGCTCAGGGTGGTATCGACGATGCCCACGCCCTCGCCGGCAAAGCTGGCATCCACCGCCCTGGTGCTGGCCTTCGACATCTTCTCGGGTTCGGTCAGGTACCAGATCAGGGCATGGGTATCGAGGAGGATCACTGGTTCGCCTCCCACTTTTCGCCGAGGGGGCTGATCAGGTCCCCCGAATAGCGGACGGAGCCCCGGAACCGCGTCAAGGCGGTTTCCAGGTCTTTGGGGCAGGGCCGGACCTCGGCGATAGGCTTGCCGTGTTTGGTGACGATCAATACCTCGTTCTCGTCGTTCACCTGCTGGAGCAGCCGGAGGCATTTGGCCTTGAACTCACTGATGGAAATGGTTTGCGTGGATCCCCCCGGGGAATTGGTCGTTTATATTGACCTATTTGGGGAAACCGACGTCAAGTTCAAGAGAGATAGAGAGGCCGAAGTGAGCAAGGCATTCAGGAACCAGAAGGCCGCGCCCTCTCCCCGGCCCTGTCCGACGACCAGGCCCAGCCTGCGCCTGCCACCAGGTCCAGCCGGCCCGCCTGTATGACCCTTTCCTTCCTCGCCCGCGGCAGCCGCTTGAACCAGTATTCCACCTTCAAGGCCATTGACTGATCCCCGATCTCCTGGACGAAAACCAGCTCTTTCGGTTTGTGCGCCCGCAGGTATCGGGCAGTCTTGCGCCCCTGGCTCAGATGCTCCCTGAAGCGCCGCGCCACGTCCGTGGTCACCCCGGCGTAGAGGGTGTGATCCACCGTGCGGATCACGTACAGGTGCCAGGGCATCAGCGGCGGTGCTGCGCTTCGGCCCAGCCCTTGAGCGGGATGTCCTCGTCCTTGGGTCGCCAATAGCGCGAGACCGGCTGCGCTTCGTCGTCGCCGGCGTAGTTCCTCTTGCCCGTGCCCAATTCCCCCAGCAACTGCAATTGAATGGGGGTGCACCCCGCCAGCACCTGCGGCTCCTGGTGCTCAAAGTCCGAGGGCCTGATCCAGCGGGGGTGGTAGCCGTAGTACAGGCATTTGCGGGCATGGCCCGACAGGTTCGGAGTGACGCAGTGCCACAGGGCCGTGCGCCACACCAGGGCCGTGCCAGGCTTCACGTTGACCTCGACGATGCGCTCCGGGTCTGCCCCATTGTTCCGATCCCCGCCGAGCCAGGGCGGGGTGTGATGGCTGCCGCGCACCACGCAGATGGCTCCGCTGTGGCGCTGGGTCAGATCGGTCAGGTAATAGCCGATCTTCATCTCCATGAAGGGGGTCGTCCCGTTGACCAGGGGCCAGCCGTAGTCGGGCTGGTCGGCGTGCCAGGGGAAGAAGCTCTCGGGCGAGCCCAGGGTCTTTTCGGCGATACTGGCCGGCTGCGGCGGCCGCACGTCCATGTGCGAGGTGCGCAACTGGATATTGAAACCCATCAGGTCCACCACCAGCGGCAGCATCCCTGGGTGGTCCATGATCCGCTTGAACGCCGGGTGCACCGCCACGGTGTTGCGCATCTGGAAAGGATCGTGCGGCCCCAGGTTGCGCTCGCGTTGGTAGCGCGCGTACAGCTCATCGATGACCGCCAGCAGTTCCTCGATCTCTCCCTGGCTGAGGGCATCCTCTACCAGAAAAAACCCGTCCTCCTCGAATTGTCGCTCCTGCTGGGGGGTCAACTTCAACTTTTCTTGTTGCATCCCACACTCCTCATCCTGCCAGTTTCACCGCCTCCTCCACCCGCTGCCGGATCAGGTCGCAGCCCCCCTGCCAGAACTCGCGGCTGGCGATGTCGAAGCCCATCGCGCCCACCAGTTCGCCCGGCGCGCGCGAACCCCCGGCAGCCAGCAGCTCGAAGTACTTCTCCACAAAGTCCTGCCCCTCGCGCTGGTAACAGGCGTACAGGGCCAGCACCAACAACTCGCCAAAGGCATAGGCATACACGTAGAAAGGCGTGCTGACGATATGGGGGATGTAGCTCCACCAGCAGGCATGGCCCTCGCCCAGTTTCAGCGCCTCCCCGAACATCGCCTGCATGTGCTTTTGCCAAAGCGCACCGAACCTGTCGGACGAAAGTTCCCCCTGGGTGCGCCGGGCCTGGTGCGCCTCCTGCTCAAAACGGTACATGGCGATCTGGCGGAAGACCGTGGCAAAGGTATCCTCGATCTTGTGGCACAAGAGCGCCAGCCGGTCCTGGGAGGAGGAGAGGCGTTTTTTTAGATGATCGAAGACCAGGATCTCGCCAAAGGTGCTGGCCGTCTCGGCCATGGGCAGCACCGGGTAGTAATCGAGCAGATGGTTGCGGCTGGCCAGGATGTCGTGGATGCCGTGGCCCAATTCGTGGGCCAGGGTCATCACGTCGCGCGGCTGGCTGGTGTAGTTGAGCAGCACGTACGGATGGAGGTCCGGCGTGACCCCGGCGCAGAAGGCCCCGCCCCGCTTCCCCTCGCCCAGGGCTGCGTCGATCCAGCGCTTGCTGAAAAATGGCTCGGCCATCTGGGCCAGGCGCGGCGAGAAACCGCCAAAAGCCTCCAGCACCATGCCCTGAGCCTGGGCAAAGGAGATGGGCTCCTCCTCGCCGGCGATGGGTGCGTAGCGGTCGTAATGGGTCAGCTCGTCCAGGCCCAGGAGTCGCCGCTTGAGCTGGTAGTACTCGGCGACGATGCCGAAATTGTCGGCGCAGACCTGGCTCATCACCTCCACCACCTCGCCGCTCAGTTCGTTGTCGAGGTGGCGGCTGGAAGCCGGCGCCTCGTACCGGCGCAGCCGATCGAGCACGTCCTTCTCGTGCAGCAGGGTATTGTAGATGAAGGTGGCCAGGTGGGCGTTCTGCTTGAGGGCCGCAGTTACCGATTCTGCCGCGGCCCGGCGCACCTCGCGGTCCGGGTCGTGGAGCAGGGCCAGCACCTGGCTCTGGGTCAGTTCCTGCACCTGGCCGCCGCGCTCCAGCCGGTACCGGGTGCGGGTGTTGATCTCGGTGGACAACCGGGAGAAAGCCTGGCCGCGCACATTGGCGGTCTCCACCAGGATCTTCTCCTCCGGCTCGCTGAGGTTGTGGGCCGCCAGTTTGCGCTGGTGATCGAGGTAGTGGCGGTAGGGCGCCAGTTCCGGGCTCTGGCTGATCCTCTCGTAGGTGGAAGCGGGGATCTGCCCGATCTCCAGGTCGAAGAAGACCAGCAGGGTGCCCACGGCGCTGCCGAACTCCCGGCTCTTCTGCAAGAGGGCCCCCCGCGCCGGGTCCTGGGTGTTGGTGGAGAAGAGCAGCGAGGCGAATGCCTGAGGTCGGTACTGGCTGCGCAACAGGGCCTCGTACTCGTCGAGGGCTGTGCGCAGATGCGGCGCGGTCACGGTTGCCGAGGCGATCGTGCCTTTGAAGCGCCGGGCGAATTCCTCGGCCTGCCCTTTGCCGGCCTGCATGTCCGCGTCGAGGCGCGGGTCATCCACCCCGGCGTACAGATCGGAAAGATCCCAGGTAGGCAGGGTTTCGGTGGATTGGATCATCTCTGCTCCTTGTGGTATTTAACGAAGTTGCCGAGAGTTATCTTAGGCGAGTTGATCCCTGGATGCAACTGTGGACCTATCTATGGAAACCCCTCCAGCCGAAGATCTAACCGACGCGGCGCGGTATTTCCCGCCCGCCGACGGGGTGTACCAGGTCAAACCCGGCTTCATCCGCCTGGGCCAGGACCTGGGCAACGGCCCCGCCGACGCCCAGGTATTCCAATTCGACCAGAGCTTCCCCCTCTTCCGCCAGGCCAAGCTCCAGGCCCGCGCCGAACGCCTCGCCAAGTACTATCAGACCGCTGATTACCCTCCCGAGGCTGCCCGCGCCGTGGCCCGCTTCCTCATCCACCGCCTGACCCAGGAGCACCCTGACTATTTCCAACTAGAGGAGGACAGCGCCGGCCCCCACCTCCACTGCGTCCACACAGGTGAAATCCTCCGCTTCGACAACGACTACCAACTGCGAGCAATCCAAGCGGCGGGGAGTGACCCTGGAGGCCTTTACTGGGGGAGCGGCGGTCGGGAAAGGGCCTGGGGGCAGAGTGGGGCGTCGGAGGCAGGCCCGGGACTCGGGAAAGGCCGGAACGGGTCGCTTCCCGACGTGAAGCCAGCGCGCGCGGGAGGGAAAGGGCGCGCCTTGGGAAAGATCGAAGCGGGTCATTCCCCGTCGCCCCCCTACACCAACGCCCTCGACGCCCTCGCCTGCCAGGTCTGCGAAGACCTCGCCGTGGTCTGCCGCCGGCCCGACGGGGGCGACTGGCTCGCCGCCGTCCACCTCTGCTCCCCCAACCACTGGGCCGCCGAGGACAAGGTCGGCCGCCCCTTCGCCCAGGTCCACGCCCCCGTGGCCGGCATGGGCCCCCTCAACCAGCGCAGCAATGACCTGGTCCGGGCCATGATCGAGCGCGGGCCGTACGTGCGCTTTGCCTGGGGCCTGGGCACCGACAGCCGCCTCAACCACCACCCCGAGCCCCCGCCCGGCATTGCCCCGGAAAAATGGCAGGGCCGCCACTTCGATCCCCAACACCCCCGCCTCTTCCTGCGCCTGGAGCGCCAGGTCCTGTGGGGCTTTCCCCAGGAGGAGGCCGCCCTCTTCACCATCCGCACCTATTTTCGCGACTGCGCCCACCTCCCCACTCAAGAACGCGCCCAACTCCGCCTGGCCCTCCTCTCCATGACCCCCGAAACTTTGATTTACAAAGGTTTGGCCGCCCACCGCGATGCCATCCTGGAGTGGCTGGCCTCGTAGCGGCGGGGTCGCACCCCGACGCCCCCACATCCCTGCCAACCCTTTCCCCCCCTTCCTGATTCTAATAACAGTACCCGGTTGGATGAGGCCGGTACCTGGCATGGGCGGGAGGTTTTCGTGAACAAGACCGGACTTTTGACCCTGGCGGCTGCCGCCGCTGCATTCACCCTGCTGGCCATCCTCTTTCTAGACCAACCCCTGGCCGAGTTCATCCGCGCCTCGGGCTGCGAGGATCTCGCCCTGTTCCGCCAGGGCACGGCCCTGCTGGACCTGGTAACTGGCAAGGAGGTCTCCAAGTTCCTGCCCGGCTCCGCCCTGATCGGGGTCGGCCTGGCCCTGGTGGCCGTGGCGCGGAGCCGGCCCCAGGGGGTTTCGCTGCTCTTCATCGGGCTGGTGCAGTTCCTCAGCACCCTGGCCTGCGGGGTCAGCAAGATCCTCTTTAGCCGGTTGCGGCCCTATGAGTTGCTGGACAGCGGCGCTTGGGATCAGGCGTGGTGGGCAGAGGGTAACTCCTTTCCCTCCGGGCACCTGGGCTTTTACCTCGGGCTTTTCCTCCCCCTGGCCTGCCTTTTCCCGCGCTGGCGCTGGCCGCTCCTGACGGTGCCCCTTTTCATCGCCCTGGCGCGCGTCGGGGTCAATGACCACTTCCTGAGCGATGTGGCTGCTTCGACCTCGATGGTGGCCCTGATCGCCCTGGGTGCGGGCACTGCCATGAGGCGCCTGCCAACCATCCCCCCACTGCCTGGCTCTAAGTAGGTAGAATGAGGCCGGCATGAGCGACGACCAACGCACCCTCCTCCTGAGCGCCCGCGAGGGCGACCACCGGGCCTTTGCCGCCCTGGTGGCCGGCTGCGACCGCCGCATCCTCAGCCTGGCCTACGACATGACCGGCAATACCGAGGATGCCCAGGATGTGTACCAGGAGGCGTTACTCGCCGCGTACCGGGCCTTGCCCAGGTTCAGGATGGACAGCCAGTTCTCCACCTGGCTCTACCGCATCGCCCTCAACCAGGCCCTGCGCTTCCGCTCGCGGCGGGGGAGGCAACCACCTCCCGAGGAGTGGTGGCCCGAGCAGGCCGACCACCCCACCCCCGAGGACCTGACCCTGCGGGGGGAGTTCCACCGCCGGCTCCACCAGGCCCTCGGCGGCCTCTCGGCCCAGGAGCGCCTGGCTTTTGTCCTGTGCCACCACCAGGGCTTCAAGATCGAGGAGGCCGCCGAACTGATGGCATGCTCGGTCGGGTCCGTGAAGAGCTACCTGTTTCGCGGCCGGGAGAAGCTCCGGCGCCAGTTGGGTGAATTTCTGGAGAAATGAGGCTGAGATGAGCAGCGACGCCCCCCGCCAGCGGGTACTGCGCTACCTGTACGGCGATCTGAGCCCAGAGGAGCGGGCCGCCTTCGAACTCCAACTGGAAGGCGACCCCGCGCTCAAAACCCTACTGGCTGCCGAGCAGCGCTTTGACCAGCTCCACCCAGTGGGCAGCGGGCCTCAGTTGCCCGAGGCCCTGCTACAGGAGAGCCGGATGATGCTGCGCGCTGCCCTGCGCCGCCAGGATCGGCCCGGTCTGCTGGAGCGGGCCGGGGAATGGTTCCGGCGCTTTATGGCCCCGCTGGCCTGGCCGGCCGGGGTGGCTGCGGCCCTGCTGGTCGGGTTCCTGTGGGGGCGCGGCGGCTGGCAGTCCCCTCCCTCCTCCCTGGCCAGCCTGCTCAAACCCGAGGATCTGGAGGTGGTGGCCCTGCGCGTGGACCACTTCGAGCCGGCCACCGGGCAGGTGAGCCTGGTCCTCGACGCCGTCTCCCAGGTCCAGCTCGACGGGACCCTGGAGGACCGGGCCGTGCAGACCGCCCTGGCCGCGGCCCTGCGGGGCGATCTGGAACCGGGCACGCGGTTGCAGGCCCTGGACCTGCTCCAGCACCAGGCCCACAGCGCCCGCATCCGCGAGTCCCTGATCCACACCCTGGCCCACGACGACAACCCCGGGGTGCGGCTCAAGGCCATCGAAGCCCTCAAGGACCTGGCCAAGAACGAGGAGGTGCGGGGGGCGTTGAGGGAGGCCCTGCAGCGCGACCTCAACCCCGGCGTGCGGGTGGAGGCCATCGAAGCGCTGAAGCATTTCAACGACCCGGCCACCCTCCAGGTGCTGGAGCAGCAGAGCCGGGAGGAAGTGAACACCTATATCCGCGGCGAGGCCGCGCGCGCCCTAGAGGGGAAGCGCCGGGCCGCAGGGGAACAACTCTGAAAGGAGCGCGATTATGAAACGAGTGATTGGATATCTACTGACAGGCGGATTGCTGTTGGCGGGAACTGCCCTGGCCCAGGAAAGGGGCACCATCGAGCGGGATGGCCTGGACTTTGTCGAGCGTATCGACAAGACCGTCCCGGCGCAGGCACGCGGCACCCTGCGCCTGATCACCCCCAAGGGCAGCGTCTCGGTGCAGACCTGGGACAAGGACGAGGTGCGGGTAGAGGTGGCGGTGGAAGCCGATGCCTTCACCGAAAGCTCGGCCAGGGAGATGCTGGCCGAGGCCCAGGTCTTCGTCGAATCCGCCGCAGGCGGGGTGGAGGTCCGCGTCGAATCCGAGGACGACCTGGACGACCTGGAGTTGGAGTTCCACTTCAGCGTGCCCCAGGTCTACAACCTGGACCTGAACACCTCGGGAGGCAGCATCGAGATCGGCGATGGTCTCGAAGGCTGGACCCTGGCCAGGACCGCCGGCGGCTCCATCAACGTGGGCCATGTCCAAGGCCGAGTGGACGTCGAGACCGCCGGGGGGAGCATCTCCATCGCCGGCATCAGCGGCACCGCCGATCCCAACTGCCGGGCGCACACCGCCGGCGGCTCCATCACCATCGGCGAGGTCTCGGGGACCGTGGAGGCCGAGACCGCCGGCGGCTCCATCGGCATCAAACTCGCCGGGGGGACCATCCGCGCCGAGACCGCCGGCGGCTCCATCAACGTCGGGGAGGGCAAGCAGGAGGTACACGCCGAGACCTCGGGCGGTTCCATCCAGATCGGCAAGGCCGGCGGCAAGATCGAGGCCGAGACCGCCGGGGGCTCCATCGCCATCGACGCGGCCGGAGGAATGGTCAGCGCCGAGACCGCCGGGGGTTCCATCAGCGTGGGCCCCTCGGGCGGCAACGTGGAGGTCGAAACCGCTGGGGGTTCCATCCGCATCGGCCAAAGCCAGGGCAGCGTGGACGCCGAGACCGCCGGGGGCGGCATCACCGTGGAAGGCTCGGGCGGGCCGGTGCGGGTGAACACCAGCGGCGGCGGCATCACCATCGCCAAGGCCAGGGGCTTCATCGAGGCCCACACCGCCGGCGGCGGCATCGAGGCCGAGCTGGCCCTGACTGACATGAGCGCCGACGGCCACTGCACCCTCCAGACCGCCGGGGGCAACCTCACCCTGTACCTGCCCGAGCAGTTGCCGGCCACCATCGACGCGCAGTTGCGCATCGAGCGCAAGGTGGGCCGCGACTACCGCATCTATTCCGACTTCCCCATCACCATCCAGGGCGAGGGCACCCGGCTGATCACCGGCAAAGGAGCGGTGAACGGCGGCGGCAATCTGATGAGGCTGTATACCACCAACGGCGATATCTTCATCAAGAAGGGGCCCAAGTGATCTGTCACTATTGCCAGTGCCGGGGAAAGGCTCTCTGAGCGGATTCCCGACTCCTCTGGCCCAGGGACGAAAGGCCAGAGGAGTCGGGCCTCGCAGCCTGCCAGGGATGGCAGGCGAGAATGAGCGAAGTGAGCCTTTTCCCGACACCTACACAGCGAGTATCACTGACAAATACAACTCCTCAAGCTGTCTCGCCGACACCGGCCCCGGCGCCCCCATCAATAAATCCTGGCCCTGCTGGTTGAGCGGAAAGGCGATCACCTCGCGGATATTGGGCTCGTCGGCCAGGAGCATGACGATCCGGTCGATGCCAGGCGCGATGCCGCCGTGGGGCGGGGCCCCGCACTGAAAGGCGCGGATCATCCCCCCGAACTTCCCATCTACTACTTCCCGCGAGTATCCGGCCAGCTCGAACGCTTTGTACATGACCTCCGGCCGGTGGTTGCGGATGGCCCCGCTGGAGAGTTCCAGGCCGTTGCAGACGATGTCGTACTGGTGGGCGAGGATCTCCAGGGGCGGCTTGTGCTCCAGGGCTTCCATCCCGCCCTGGGGCATGGAGAAGGGATTGTGCGAGAAGGCCACCGCGCCCCGCTCCTCGTCCCACTCGTACATGGGGAAGTCCACGATCCAGCAGAAGCGATAGGCCCGTTCCTGGCGCAGTTGGAGCAGGTCGGCCAGGTGCAGGCGCAGCTTGCCCGCCAGGGCGCTGGTCTCTGAGGTCTGGCCGGCGAGCAGCAAGAGGGCGCTGCCGGCCTCTGCCTTAGTCAATTCCCGCAGCCCTTCGACCTCCTCCCGGCTCAACGCCCTGGCGATAGGTCCCTCCGCCCCTTCTTCCTTGAAGATCAGATACGCCATCCCTTTGCCGCCCAGGCTGCGGACAAACCGGTCCAGGCTGTCGAAGAAACTGCGCGGTTTTTGCGCCACCTCCGGGACGCACAACACCCGCACCACCCCGCCTTCCTCCACTATCTTGCGGAAGAGGCGGAACTGGGAGCCGGCGAAGAGCGCCGACACATCCTCGATCTCCAGCCCAAAGCGCAGGTCCGGCTTGTCCGTGCCAAAGCGGCGCAGGGCCTCGGCGTAGGGGATGCGGGGGAAGGGCGCCGGGCTGACCTCCCAGTCGCTGAACTCCCCGAAGAGCCCACATAAGAGCTCCTCCATCACCCCGAAGACCTCCTCCTGCTCGACAAAGGACATCTCCACATCCAATTGATAGAACTCCCCTGGCGAGCGGTCGGCTCGGGCATCCTCGTCGCGGAAGCAGGGGGCGATCTGGAAGTAGCGGTCGAAGCCGGCCACCATCAGCAACTGCTTGAACTGCTGTGGGGCCTGAGGCAGGGCGTAGAACTGCCCTGGGTGCAGACGGCTGGGCACCAGAAAATCGCGCGCCCCTTCTGGCGAGCTGCTGGTGAGGATGGGGGTCTGGAACTCGCTGAAGCCCATCTGGTGCATCCGCCGGCGGATGCTGGTGATCACCTGGGAGCGCAGGGCGAGGCGCCGGTGCAGGGCGGCCCGTCTCAGATCCAGAAAGCGGTACTGAAGCCGCAGGGCCTCGGCCACCGGCGGCTCCTCGGCTACGGCAAAGGGCAGGGGTCCGGCGGCGCTGAGCAGGGCCAGTTCCACCGCGTGGACCTCGATCTGGCCGGTGGGCAGTTCCGCGTTCACCGCTTCGGCGGGTCGCAGGCGCACCCGCCCGGTGACAGTGATGACGGATTCGCGGCTCAGCCGGCCCGCCTCCTCGCCAGAGGCGCTGCCCGGCGCAAAGACCACCTGGGTGAGGCCGTAGTGGTCGCGCAGGTCCACAAAGAGCACGCCGCCGTGGTCGCGCTTGTGATGGACCCAGCCGGATAGACGGACCTGCTGGCCGGCGTGGTGCGGCCGCAGTTCGCCGCAGGTATGGGTGCGATAGGGGTGCATGGTTTCCTCCTTTCGCGGGAAAAAAAGAAAACCCGCTGCCCTGGACTGCGGCAGCGGGTTGATGGGGGGTGGTGCAGTGAGTGCAGATCAGCCGGCCGGCGCAGTTCCTCCTCTGGAGGTGCGATTATTGTTGTCCCGGTTATCGTTGTTGTCCTGATTGCGGTCTGCGGCAGGGATATCCTGCCCCCTGGCCGGTCGCGTTGCCTTGGTCATGGGAAAGGGGATTACCTCGCGTATACTCGCCGCGTCGGTCAGCAGCATGACCAGGCGGTCGATGCCGAGTCCTACCCCACCAGTAGGTGGCATGCCGCAGCCCAGGGCGCGCACAAAATCCACGTCGAGGGGATGCGCCTCTTCCCCCTGCGTCCGGCGCTGGGCCAGGAAGCGGTCCAACTGCTCCAGCGGATCGGTCAACTCAGAGTAGGCGTTCCCCACCTCCATCCCGCCGACGTACGCCTCGAAGCGCTCGGCCAGCCTGCCATCGCCGCGCCTGGCCCTGGCCAAAGGGCTGATCTCCAGCGGATGGTCCAGCACAAAGGTCGGCTGCACCAGATGCTTCTCGCAGGTCGCCTCAAAGAGCCGCGCCACGGCCAACCCCCAGGAGAGGGATTCCGGCGGTTCAGCGCTGTGCCGCACCAGTTCTTCCTGTAGTTCCTCCGCGGTCAGGGATTCGGCGTCCACCCCGGCGTACTGGCGCAGGGCGTCGAGCATCCCCAGCCGCCGCCAGGGTGGAGCATAATCCACCTCCGCCCCTTGATAGACTACCACCGTCGAGCCGCAGACCTCCACGCACACGGCCGCTACCAGTTCCTCAAAGCGCCGCATCTGGTCCTCGTAATCGGTGAAGGCTTCGTACCACTCCATCATGGTGAATTCCGGATTGTGGGAGCGGTCGATGCCCTCGTTGCGGAAGTTCTGGCAGATGGTGAAGACCTTCTCGAAGCCGGCCACCACCAGGCGTTTCAGATGTAATTCCGGAGAGATGCGCAGGAACTGCTCCTGGCGGTCCAGCGCCCACACTGAGGTCGTAAAGGGCCGGGCCTCGGCCCCTCCGTACAGCGGGGTGATGGTCGGCGTGGAGACCTCCAAAAACCCCTCCCCTTCCATCCGGCGGCGGACCGCCGCGATGATCCGGCCGCGCTCGTATATTCGCTCCCGGTCTGTCTTGTCCAGGAGCCAGTGCAGATAGCGCTCCTGGTACTTCACCTCCGGGTCTGCCACCCGGTAGTAGGTGGTCTCTCCGGCCTCCTTGCCGATGGGTATGGGCACCAGGGCCTTGGCGAGCAGGGTGCAGGCGCGCACCTGCACCGACAACTCTCCGGTCCGGGTAAGAAAAACCACCCCCTCGACGCCGAGGATATCCCCCAGATCGAGCTGGGAGAGGGTTTCCCAGTCCTCCCCCAAGGTTTGTGGGGTGAGGTAGAGCTGGATCTTGCCGGTGTGATCCTGCAGGTCCATGAACAAAACCCGGCCCATCCCCCGCCGCGCCCAGATGCGGCCGGCGACCCGCACCGCCAGCTCGGGAGTCTGTCCGGCCTGCGCCCGCACCTCGCCGATCCGATGGGTAGTCGAGAAGGTATAGGGGTACGGGTTCCTCCCGCTGGCGCAGAGTTCCGCGCGCTTCTCCAGCCGGCGCGGGTCGAAGCCGCAGGTTTGGGTGTGGGTTGATTCCATCAGCGGATTTACCCCTCTGCCCTGTCCACGATCTGACTCATTCCCTCAGCGAGATCACTCTTTGGTGAACAGGTATTTGAGCCCGGCCGTGAAGCTGCGGGGCTGGGCCTGGGCGTGGGTCTCCCCGGCGTACACCTCGGTATGGAGGCGCAGGCCGGGGTACTGGCGGTTCTGCAGGCGGTAGGTGAAGTCCCAGATGGCCGACCAGTATTTCAGGTACCAGGTGTTCTGCTCGTTGCCCTCGGCGCTGATGAACACCCGCGCCGGCAGGTCCTTGTGGTCCTTGGCAAAGGTCTCCTCCATGCCGAAGAGCACGTTGTTGTCGTAGACCACCGAGGGCACGGCCGCCAGGTAGCGCTGGAACAGGCCCGGCTCTTCGAGCAGGGCGTAGAGGGAGAAGAGCCCCGCGTACGAGGCCCCGGCCAAGGTCCGGTCCCCCGGCCTGGTGCGATAGCGCTGGTCGATGGCGGGGATCAGTTCCTCCTTGATGAAGGAGAGGAACTGCCGCGCCCCGCCCCCGCTCTTGGCCCGCTCCGTGGCCGTGGGGGTCAGGTCGCGGGTGCGGTTGGTCCGCCAGGTCTCCTCGTCCGCCCCGTAGGCAATGCCCACCAGGATGGTGGCCGGGATCTCGGAGTCGAGGCGCAGCATGCGGCTGATGTCGGTCATCATGCCGAAGGTGATGTCCGCGTCGAGGCTGTAGATCACCGGAAAGGTGCTGTCCGGGCTGCTGTACTGCGGGGGGAGCGCGACGAAAATCCGGTAGGTGGTGCCCACCTGCTGCGATTTGATCTCAAAGGTCTCGATGTTTTTCAGGGGCCAGTTGCTCTGCTGTGCTTCGAGGCCCAAGACCGGCAGCACCAGTCCGGCCGCGACCAGCATCCATACCGCCACATATCTCATGATTGCCCTCTGTCTCTGGAAAGGAATGGTGCGCTCAGTTTCTGTCTAAGTACCCCTCCGCCTTCAGCAACTCGGCGGTGAGGATGGCCCCACCGGCCGCCCCGCGCACGGTGTTGTGGCTGAGGGCCACGAACTTGTAGTCGAAGAGGTTATCCTCCCGCAGCCGACCCAGGGTGACGGCCATGCCATTGCCCGCGTCCCGGTCCAGGCGGGTCTGGGGCCGGTTCTCCTCGGAAAAGTAGCGCAGGAAGGGGGCCGGGGCCGAGGGCAGTTGCAGCTCCTGCGGCTTGCCCTTGAAAGCAGCCCAGCGGCTGAGGATCTCGTCCTGTGGCGGCTTCTTCTCGAAGGAGACCGAGACCGCGGCCAGGTGCCCGTCCGAGACCGGCACCCGCAAACACTGGGCCGAGATCACCGGCCCACTGGCCTCGACGATGCGCTCGCCCTCGATGCGGCCCCAGATCTTGAGCGGCTCCCGCACGCTCTTGTCCTCCTCCCCGCCGATGAAGGGGATGATGTTGTCCTCCATCTCCGGCCAGGTCTTGAAGGTCTTGCCCGCCCCGGAGATGGCCTGGTAGGTGCACACCGCGGCCCGCAGCGGCACAAACTCGGCCAGGGCCTCGATGGCCGGCACATAGGGCTGGAGCGAACAGTTGGGCTTCACGGTGACAAAACCGTGCCGGGTGCCCAAGCGCCGGCGCTGCGCCGGGATGATCTGCAGATGGTCGGCGTTGATCTCGGGGATGAGCATGGGCACATCCGGGGTCCAGCGGTGGGCCGAGTTGGCCGAGACCACCACCACCTCGCGCCGGGCGTACTCGTCTTCGAGCTTGCGGGTGGCCTCCTTGTCCATATCTAAGGCGCAGAAGACCAGGTCCACCTCTTTGCCGATGGCATCGATGTCCTTCTCCACCTCTTTGACCATCAGCCGGCCGATGGCCGCCGGAATCGGGATGTCCATGGTCCAGCGATCCGCCACCGACTCGGCGTAGGTGCGGCCGGCCGAGCGGGCGCTGGCCGCCACACTCACCACCTCGAACCAGGGATGCTCGGCCAGGTGCTTGACGAACTTCTGGCCCACCATGCCAGTGGCCCCCAGGATACCCGCTCGCAATCTGCTCATCACTTGCTCCTTTCCGCAAAAAGAAAACCCGCTGCCGAGGTTGGATTCGACAGCGGGTTGAATGAGGGTTTCTCAGTTCAGTTAGAATTCAGCCGGCCGTCGCCATCCACCTTTAGCGGTGCGCTTATTATTATCCCGCTTAGTATTGGGCTTGGACTTGGGGCCGGTGAAGGTCATCTTATCTACAAGGGCTTTGGGATTTTGGCGTCGAGTGTGTTCTAATATATCGGCAGGGACAGGCAAAAGCAAGACCGTCCGTTACCTTTCGCCGGAACCCGCGTCTAAAGAAGTGAGGCGCAACACGAGGAGGGCGTGTGGACGAGCAGACCGACCTGGGACTGATCGCCGCCTGCCAGCAGGGCGATGCGGCAGCGTTCCGCCAGGTCTTCGATCTCTACCGGGACCGGGTCCACCGCCTGTGCCGGCATATGGCCGGCAACCCCCAGGACGCCGAGGACCTGGCCCAGGAGAGCTTTGTCCAGGCCTTTGGCCGCATCCAGAACTTCCGGGGGGAGTCCGCCTTTGGCACCTGGCTCTTCCGCATCACCGCCAACTGTTGCCTCAGCACCCTGAGAAAGCAGCGGGCCGCCTTTGTGCCCCTCGACGAGCAGCTGCCCCTGCCCGCCGGTTCCACCCCCGAGGACCAGCTCATGCGCAAGGAGCTGGGCAAAAGGGTGGAGGCGGCCATCGCGGCCCTGCCCGAGAACCAGCGCCTGCTCTTCGTGCTGGGTACCCAGTTGGAGATGCCCTACCGCGAGGTGGTTCAGATCGCCGGCTGCTCCGAGGAGGCAGTCAAGATGCGCCTGCACCGGGCCCGCCAGCAGGTGCGCCACGCCCTTCGACCTTATATAGAGAGCTGAACCCGATGAACTGCTTCGCCTGCGAGCGCCACCTGTCCGCCTATATCGACGACGAGCTGTCTCTGGAGACCCGCCTCGAACTGGAGGGCCATCTGGACGAATGCGCCCGCTGCCGCGCCGAGTTCGAGGGCCACCAGGCGGTCTGGGAAGCAGCCCATCAGATGCAGAGCGGCCCGGCACCAGACACCCTGTGGGAAGGCATCGCCGCCCGGCTGGAAAAACCCGGACCTGCCGGGGTGCGGCTGGAGGACCTGGCCCTGATGCTGCGCGGCCTGGCCGGCCAGGTGCAGGACCTGCAGCGCAGCGTGGACGAGATGCGGCAGGACCTCGACAACACCGCCGAACCAGAGCCGCCGCGCCAGGGCATCCGGGTGCGCGCCAACCCCTTTGTCCCGGGCCAGCCGCGCGAGTCCTCCATCGAAAGACTGCGCCGCAGTTCCTGAACCCCCCTGACCGGAGAATGGATCATGGCTGCCAAGAAGAGATCCCCCGCCCCCGCGGCTGCCCTGCCCGCGACTCCCCCATCGCCAGTCCCGACCACACCTACCGACCCTCTGGCCGAGGTGGAGGTGGAACTCGCCGTCGAACTGGGTCGGCACACCCTCACCCTGGACCAGGCCCTGACCCTGGGCGAGCATTCGATCCTCGACCTGGACAGGATGGTCGGCGAGCCGGTGGAGGTGAAACTCAACGGCAAGCCCTTTGCCCGGGGCGAGGTGGTGACCGTAGCCGAGAATTTCGGGGTGCGGATCACCGAGATCCTCGCGGGAGGCTGAAATGGACGCTACTACCGCCGAAATGCGCGAGAAAGCCAACCTGTCACACCTGGGGGATATCGCGGTCGAAGGGAGGGTGTGCGTGGGGAAGCGGTCCCTCAAACTAGGAGAAGCCATGGCCTTGCGCCCCGGCTCGGTGGTGGTGCTGCCGAAACTGGCTGGCGAAGCCTTCGAACTGCGGCTCAACGGCGCCCTGCTGGGGGAGGGCGAGACCACGGTCCACGGGGAGACCCTGGCCTGGCGCCTCACCCGGCTGGCCCCGCTGGCCGGCCAGGAGGTGTCATCGTGAAAACCCCCACTAAAAGTGCGCGAATCGTCGGATGCCTGGCCCGGTTGCAGGAGCCGGTGAGTGCAGAGCCCTGGCAACCTCTCACCAGGGCCGCTGTCCAGGCCCTGGCCCCTCTGCCTTTGCCCCCGCCGCGCGGCTGGCAGGTGAACCCTGCGGTTGCGACAACGCCGGCAGCGCCGTCGGAATCGCCGGCCGCACCGCCAGCCCCCGCTTCGGCCACGGCCGCGCCCCCTCCTGATGTCTGGAACAAACTCAGGCAGGTGCCCGCCCAGCAACTGGCCCCGCTGCTGGCCCACGAGCATCCCCAGACCATCGCCCTAGTCCTCTCGCAACTGGAACCGGCGCAGGCCGCCGGGATCCTGAACCACCTCCCCGAACCGCTGCCGGCCGAGGTGGTCCTGCGCATCGCCACCATGGAAACCGTCACCCCCAAAGCCTTCGAAGCCCTCAAAGCGGGCCTGGAGCGCGGCCTGCGCGATATCCTGGGCGGCGAGCAGGAGGCGGGCGGTCCCAAGGTGGTGGCCGGCATCCTCAATCTGGCCGGCGCCAGCGCCGAGAGGAAAATGTTGGAACAACTGCACGCCCAGAGTCCGCAGGTGGCCGAACTGGTGCGGAATCTGATGTTCGACTTCGGCGACCTCGCCCGGATGAGCGACCACGATATCCAGGTGCTGTTGCGCGAGGTGGACCAGAAGGATCTGGTGCTGGCACTCAAAGGCGCCGGCGAGGAACTGACAGAGCGGATTCTCAGCAACATGTCCGAGCGGGTACGCGTCTTCATCACCGAGGAGATGGCGTTCATCGGCTCGGTTCGCCAGAGCGAAGTGGAACAGGTGCAACAGCGCATCGTCCAGCAGGTCCACATACTGCAACAGCAGGGCCAACTCGCCGTGGTGTGCAACACCGAAGACCCTTTGGTGGGATGAGCGCTTTCTGTCAGGAGATTTCCGATGGGTGACGTTCTGTCTCAGGAAGAGATCGACGAATTGAACAAAAAAGAAAATGCACCGGCTGATCCGCCGGCCGGCTGGTCTTCCGATCAAGCCTACGGGTACGACTTCAAACACCCGGCCCGGATCAACCGGACCCAGCTCCGCACCCTGGAGGCCCTGCACGAGAGCTTTGCCCGACTGCTGGGGTCCACCTTCTCGGGGGCCATGCGCACGGTGGTGGAGGTGAACACCGCCTTCGTGGACCAGACCACCTACGCCGAGTACATCAAGTCGCTGTCCAACCCCTCCTGCACCTACGAGTTCACCCTGAGGCCCACCACCGGCCGCACGGTGGTCGACGTGGCCATGCCCCTGGTCTTCGCCGCCGTGGACCGCGCCTTCGGCGGCAAGGGCGCCTCCGCTGACATGGCCAACCGCCAGCTCACCGCCATCGAAATGGGGGTGATCAACCGCATCGCCAAGCGCATGATCGAGGATCTGGAGGCCACCTGGCAGCCGCTCTTGCGGGTGGCGATCAGCGATGTCGAATTGGAGACCAACCCGGAGTTCATCCAGGCGACTCCCGGCCACGAGATCGTCGTCCTGCTGGCCTTTGAGGTAAAAACCCCTCACGCCAGCGGCCTGATCAGCCTGTGTTATCCCTTCTTCACCATCGAACCCCTGCTGCCCCTGCTCGGTCCGGGCCGGGTGCGCCGCCCCCCGGAAAAGACCGAAACCCTGATGCGCGACAATCGCCTGCGCCTGGGACCTATGGAGATCCCCCTGGTGGCCGAACTGGGGAGAGTGAAGGTGTCGCTGGCGGAGGTGAGGAAGTTGCAGGTGGGCGACGTGCTGCGCCTGCCGGCCCGGGCCAGCGACCCGGCAGCGGTCTACCTGGGGGGCAAGCCCAAGTACTGGGCCCACCCCTTTGCCGAGGAGAACGGGGAACTCAAGCTACAGGTGGCCGGCAAGATCCCGGCGGAACAGCAGGGCAGATACGGGGCGGTGCGCTAGGGCCTGTCTGAAAAGTCGCATTTGGGCCCAAGCCCGAGCGAAAGCGGCGCGGGCAAGGCGCCCGCAGCAGGCGTATTGATCGGTAGATCCGCCAAATGAGGGCAACGCCGAACGCGCCGCTCCCCGACACTCAACCCATTTGGCCCAGGTAGATCTCCAGATCGTACTCGAAGACCACCTCGCCTTGCTGCTGGTGCGCGGCGAAGATCCGCGCCAGATCCTCGACCATGGGCTCGTACCCGGGGTCTCCTTCGGCCGGGGCATAAGAGGAGGAAAGCAGCCTGGCCCTGACCCCCTCCAGGTCGAAGCGCTGCTCATTGGCCAGCACGTGGCGGGCCACCTCCCCGCCGACGAAACGGCCGATCTCCGCCGGATCGGTTCCCTCGGTCCCCCTGCCCGCCACCTGGTGCCCGCGATGGCGCACCTGCGCGTAGTCGGTCCCGTGGGTATTGAGCAGTTCCTCGTACGCCTGCATGAAGGGGTTGGCCGCCAGCTTGCGGGTATTCCACAGCAGCACCACCCATCCTTGGGGGCGCAGCATCCGGCGGAACTCCTGCCTGGCCTTGGCCGCATCGAACCAGTGGAAAGCCTGCCCGGCCACGGCACAGTCGATGCTGCCTGCAACCAGCCCCGTCGCCTCTGCCCTTCCGTCCACGCTGCGGAAATCGGCGTATCCGCCCAGGTGCGCCTCCGCGGCCTGGCGCATCTGGTGGTTGGGCTCGACCCCGTAGACCAGGTTGCCGTTGCGCACGAAGAGTTCGGCGGAGAAACCGGTCCCCGAACCCACGTCGGCGATCACCCACGCAGGAGTCAGGCCGGTCTGCATCACCACCAGGTCTAGGGCAGCACGCGGGTACCGCGGGCGGGCGCGCACGTAGTTCTCCACCCGGTTGGAGAAACGGGTGGTCGAATGCAGTGGATCAGCCAACCCGCCTCAGTCAGCGCAGGCGCAGGAAAGCAGCCCGATGGCCTCGGGCGCCTGCCACACCCGCTCCCAGCTGGCGCCGCGATCGAGACTGCGATACAGGGTGTCGGCCACCGCTGCCCAGGCCGTGCCGGCGGCGGAGTAGATCACCTGGAAGGTGTCGATATTGCCGCTGGTAACCTCGGGGAACCCCTCCCCCACCTGGTTCCAGTTGCGACCCGCATCGTCGGAGCGGAAGAGCCGGCCCTCCACCCCTTCGCCCGGCCCACGGCTGACGCTGGCCAGCAGGCAGTCGGGGTCGCGGGGGTGGACGGCGATGGCCCGCCCATACTGGGTGGCCAGGCCCTGGTCGCGGTGAAGCCATGAATGCCCGCGGTCTTCGCTGATATAGACCGCTTCCGCGGTATTGGCGTAAAGCCGCTCCTCCAACACGGCCGAGGTGGCCACCTGATGGACGTCTTCATTGATGCCCGGCTGCACCGGCTCCCAGGAAGCGCCCCGGTCCGGCGAGCGCACGATGCTGCCCACGTGGATGTCGGCGTAGAGCCAGTCGCCCCGGCGGGCCAGGCTGCGCACCGCCGCTGGCCCGCCCCAGGGGGTGTGCCATTTGTGGCGGCACTCCAGCTCGGCAAAGGACTCCAGCTTGCAGGCTGGCCGCCCCTCGTCGGCCAGCAGGTAAAGATTGGGGCCCTCTGTGCCCACCAGCAGGCGCAGCGGCTCCTCCTCGACCAGCAGCAGGGATTCGATGGGCTCGGCGATGCCCGCCGCCAGCCAGCGCACCTGCCTGGCCCGCAGCAGGGCGACCTCGCCGCCGGCGGCCACTGCCGAGACCTGCCAGCCCTCCTCCAGGGCGGCAATGGACTCGGAACTGGAAAAAAGCAGGGCCGGAGGTGCACCTTCCTGGCCTTCGGCCAGGGCGTAGACCTGGTTGTTGGTGGCGATCAGCATGGCGGCCTCCTCCAGTTCTAGGGTTTCAGCGCCAGGGTTTCCATCATGATCGGGAAGAGGGCGGTGTTGTCCACGATGCCGCGGAAATGCCCGGACCCCGGCCCCAGGGCCCCGGCGATCACCGGGATGGCGCTGTGGCTCTTGGTGGTCCAGCTTATGCACAGCAGGCTGTCGAGCTGGAGGCCGTGTTCGGGGTAGAGGCCCTGGCGGGGGATCGGGTGAAACCCGTCGTAACAGGCCGTGCCCACCGACATCCCGCCGGTTTCGTGGTCGGCCACCACGATCACCAGGGTATCGTTCCGGCGGCGGGCGTACTGGATGCCCTCGGCCACGGCCTGGTCGAAGGCGATGGCCTCCCACACTGCCCGGTTGGCGTCGTTGTTGTGGCAGGCGTGGTCGATACGCCCGCCCTCCACCATCAGAAAAAACCCCCGCTCGTTGTGGTCGAGCAGCTCTAGGGCGGTCCGGGTCAGGACTGCCAGCTCGGGCACCTGCTCATCCTGCCAGTCGTACCGATAGGGCAGGTGGCCCTCGGCAAAGAGGCCCAGCAACCGGCGGGGCCGGCTCAGGTCTAGCCGGGACAGTTCCCCGGCGCTCTGCACCACCTCGTACCCGGCGCTGCGGGCCTCGGCCAGCAGGTCGCGTTCGTCCTCCCGCTTGGAGCCAGTCTGGGATTTGGGCATCCAGAAACTCCGGCCGCCGCCCAGCATCACCTCGGCGCCGGTGGCCAGCATCTGCTCGGCGATCTGGGCCTCGGCCCCGCGATCGCTGTTGTGGGCAGCAAAGGCGGCCGGGGTGGCATGGGTGAGGGTGGTGGTAGTCACCAGGCCGGTGCCATACCCGGCGTCGCGGGCATATTCCAGGATGGTCCGCACCGCGGTGCTGTCCGGGCTCATGGCCAAAAACCTGTTGTTGGTCTTGCAGCCGGCGGACCAGGCCGTGGCCCCGGCGGCCGAGTCAGTGGTGTAGCCGCTGGCCGAGTAGGTGGTGATCAGGCTGATCTGTTCGAGTTGGTCCATGGCCAGCCGCCCTGCCGGCCCGAAACCGCCCACCCGCGCGGCCTCGCGCTGGGCCAGACCCATGCCATCCCCCACGAAGAGGATGACCTTGCCGGGCCGGGCTTTGGCGCATCCCATCGCCGTGACCAGGCCCAGCGCCACCACCCAGCAGAACAGCGCCTTTGACCGCATCTCACCTCCGCGCTTTGATCGCAGACAAAAAAGCAGTGGAGAAAAAACCCTTCCTGCCGATGATAAGTACTGACGCCCATCCCTACTACCGACGGATCCCGACATGAAAAACCCTCTTCTACAGCTTGAGCGCGCCCTCGACCGAGGCGAACTGGTGACTGTCTGTTGGGAACCCACCTGCTCCATGCACCGGCTGGGAAAGTGGGGGCCGCAGCAATGGCTGGCTTTCGAGAAAAACACCACCTACCGCAACTACACCCACGGCATCTGCCCTGAACACGCCCACCAGCTCCAGGAGGAGGTCGACCATCTCCTGTTCGAGCAGCAGCTAGAGGCGGTGCGCCACTTCGAGGTCGAGTACCAGTCTGCCCCCAACGACCTCGACCCCGATCCGGAATTCGAACTCGAACTCAAACTCATCGCCGCCGCCTGAACTAGTCCTCCTTCGACAGTACGACCGGCTCCAGACCCGGGATCTCCACGTCCACCGGGAAATAGGGCCGTTTCAGGCGCTTGTACTGCACCTGGCGCACCGTGGGCGGCGTGGGTCCAGGCGTGTCGAGGACAAAAACCTCTCGGGCAAAATCCCCGTACGTCTGGCGGTAGTTCATCGGATTCTTGGCGACCACGAATCTGGCGGTCCTGGGCTCCATGCCCAGGGCGGTGAACTGCTCGTCCAGCCAGTCGTAGGTGGGATGGGTGGCCAGGAGGATCTGGATCTGCCCTACTTCCAACACCGCCGCCGGCCCCATGTTCCCCTCGGTGCCCCCCCAGATTCCACCCAGATAGCGAAACCGACCATCGCTCAGGCGCAGCACCCGGCCTTTCACCCGCACCGGAGTGCCCCAGCGCGGATCGAGGCGGTGACCCAGTTCCAACTCCACCTGGGCGCCCACCCCGGCTCTATGGCAGGCCGCCGCCCCCTGGGGGTCCACCACCGGCACCAGGGCCGGGCCGGGCAGTTCCACCTTTAGCAGCGCCTTGAGGGTGGCCACGCTGTCGCCGGCCGCCCCGCCCCCACAGCAGTCCGAGGTCTCCACCAGGACCACCGGGCCGCCCTCCAACTTCAGGCCCGCGGCCACGGCTTCGCCGGGGGTGTGGACCTGGGGCTCCAACTCCGAGCGCAGTTCCCAGTACTGCCGGGCCAGCCCCAGGGCCAGGGCCCTGGCCTTGGCCAGGTCCCCGTCGGTGACTACCAGAGCCCCACTGCCCATGCCGGGCTGATCCAGATACGGATGCACCATGATCGCGCTGGTGGACAGGATGCCCGGCTGCCCTTCGAGGGCCTTGGTTGCGGCCATGATCCGGCCGAAGGGATCACCCCACTCGGTAGAGCCGCGCACCCCGCTGGTGACGACCGGCACCTTGGCCATCGCCATCGTCGGCCGGCAGCGGCCCGCTACCGTGTCGAACAGCAGCCGTGCCCCGCGCTGGCCCGTGCCCAGGGCATCGCGGTGGGGATATGTCTCCCAGGCCACCAGGGCGTCGGCATGGCGCACCATCTGGGGAGTGATGTGGGCGTGCAGGTCCAGGGTGGCGACGATGGGCACC
>Ga0194132_10003258_pt1 | contig 29152 bp, 26 predicted proteins | sample TA2KigOf80mmetaG_FD_148612 | JGI IMG/M metagenome (GOLD analysis project Ga0194132, IMG submission 148612) | Freshwater microbial communities from Lake Tanganyika, Tanzania - TA2015054 Kigoma Offshore 80m | ecosystem: Environmental > Aquatic > Freshwater > Lake | place: Tanzania: Lake...
GTCTATTCCGATTGCTGGAAGGGCTACAACGTGCTCGACGTATCCGACTTCAAGCACTTCCGGATCAATCACTCCGAGCTCTTCGCTGATCGGCAGAATCACATCAACGGCATCGAGAACTTCTGGAACCAGGCCAAGCGCCACATGCGCAAGTTCAACGGTGTCCCGAAGGCCCATTTCGGGCTATTCTTGAAAGAGTGCGAGTGGCGCTTCAACACCAGTGACCCATCCAAGCAACTAACCCAGATCAAACAATGGGTTAAGCGTCATCTCAGGTAGTTATCTGGGACAGCCCCTTAATCTAAATAGTCAGTCAGGAAACCGCGGCGGTTGTCATCCTCCGCCCGCCATGCGACAAGCCGCCCGGCCAGAGGCCTCGATGCAGCTTTCCGTCGTCATTCCGGTCAAGAACGAAGCCGACAACATCGTGCCACTGGTCGATGAGGTCGAAGCGGCGTTGAGCGGCCGTTTCGATTACGAAGTCATTGTAATCGATGACGGATCCACCGATGCGACGGCCGAGCGGCTGAAGGCCGCGAAGGCGCGCCTGCCCCGGCTCCGGCTCATCCGCCATGCCGCCAACCGAGGCCAGAGCGCCGGCGTCTGGACCGGGGCCAGGAAGGCCCGGGGCGAGTGGATCGCCACCCTCGACGGCGACGGCCAGAACGACCCGGCCGATCTCCTGGCCATGTGGGAGAGGCTCTCGGTCGAGCCACGCCCTGACATGGTCGCCGGCCATCGCGTGAACCGGAAGGACACGGCATCCAAGAAAATTGCCTCGCGCCTCGCCAACCGCATCCGCTCGGCCTTCCTCAAGGACCAGACGCCGGACTCCGGCTGCGGCATCAAGATCTTTCGCCGCGACCTCTTCCTCGAGCTTCCCTATTTCGATCACATGCATCGCTTCCTGCCGGCTCTGGCGCGTCGCCATGGCGGCCGCGTGATCTCGGTCGCGGTCAATCATCGCCCGCGCGGCGCCGGACGGTCGAACTACACGAATCTCGGGCGGCTCAAGGCCGGCCTGCTGGATCTCATCGGCGTATGGTGGCTGATCCGCCGCTCCCGCCTTCCCATCGACGCGAAAGAAGAGACTTAAGGATGACCTTCGATATCGAGCCGATCTGGCTCGCCATCGGCTTCGCCGGTCAGGCGCTGTTCTCGGCCCGCTTCATCGTCCAGTGGATCGTCAGCGAGCGTGTCGGCAAGAGCGTGATCCCGATCGCCTTCTGGCTGTTCTCGGTCGGCGGCGGCATCGTGCTGCTCGCTTACGCGATCCACCGCGCCGATCCGGTGATCATCGCCGGCCAGGCCGGCGGCCTCGTCGTCTACGGCCGGAACCTCTGGCTCATCTACCGCGAGCGCCGGAGCGCCGCAGCGTGACCAGCGCGCGCGTGTCCTTGCCGGCGGCGAGCGCGGGCTTTGGCGCCGCGCTCCTGATCGTTGCCGCGGTCACGCTCGCGCGCCTCGTCTTCCTCGGCCTTGATCGCTTCGACCTCTCCGGCGACGAGGCACAGTACTGGGTGTGGTCGCTCGACCCGGCGCTCGGCTACTACTCGAAGCCGCCGCTCGTCGCCTGGATCATCTGGGCCAGCACGCTTACTTTCGGCGACGCTACTTTTGGCGTGCGCGTGGCCTCGCCGCTCGCGCATGCCGCGACCGCGCTTCTGCTCTTCGCCACCGGACGGCGGCTCTACGGGCCGACGGTCGGGCTGTGGGCGGCGATCCTTTATGTGACGCTGCCGGCGGTCTTGGTCTCCTCGCTGCTGATCTCGACCGATCCCTTCCTTCTCGTCCTCTGGGCGGCGTCGCTCTATTTCAGCGTTGTCCTCGTCGAAACCGGCGAGGAGCGGTGGTGGGTCGCGCTCGGTCTCGTGGTCGGCCTCGGCACGCTCGCCAAATACGCGATGGCGATGTTCCCGGTCGGGCTCGCACTCTTCTTCATGCTGAGCCCGGCTGAGCGCCGCCGGCTCTCCTGGCGCGGCCCCGCGCTCGCGCTCGTGCTCGCCTTCCTCTGCTACCTGCCGAACCTGATCTGGAATCTCGAGCACGGCTTCGTCAGCTACAAGCACACCGCCGACAACGCCAATCTCGCCGGCGCGCTGGTGCGCCCGTTCAAGGGTATCGAGTTCCTGGCGTCGCAGTTCGGCGTGTTCGGCCCGATCCCCTTCGCGCTCCTCCTCGTCGCGCTGGCACGGCCGCGGCCCTTGATCGCCGACTGGCGCTCGCGCCTGCTCGTCTCGGTGCTGCTGCCGCTGGCTGCGATGATGGTCGTTGTCGCTTTCCTCTCGCGCGCCAACGCCAACTGGTCGGCGCCGCTCTACGTTTCGGCGACCGTGTTGGTCGTGGCCTGGGCGATCGAGCGCGGTCGCGCCTGGCTGCTCGGCGTCGCTATCGCGATGCATCTCGCGGTGGCCGGCATCGCCGCGGGCTACCACGATCTCGCGCGCATCGCCGGCATCGAGCTCAGCGGACGCACCGATCCGTTCAAGCGCCTGCTCGGCTGGCGCGCGCTCGGCGATGGTGTCGGCAATGTCCTCGACCGGCATCCCGGCACGGCTCTCCTCATGGAGGACCGCATGGATCTCGCGACGATGATCTACTGGGCGCGTCCTCCAGCCTGGGCCAAGTGGAGCCCCTCCGGCCGCATCCGCGATCATTGGGACCTGACGGCCAATCTCGACCGCATGCCGAGCGCACGCTTCATCCTGGCCACGCCCAACCCGAAGCCCGACGACATCCTCGGACGCTTCGACAAGGTGACAACACTCGGAACCGCCGGCGGCCGTGTCTATCGCGACCTCGACCGCACACATCATCTTTTCCTGCTCGAAGGATTCAAGGGCTATGCGCGCTAGCCCGAATCTTCGCGCCTGGGCGCTCGTCCACCTTGCGCTCTTCGCGCTGGCCGCCATCATCTTCACACTATGGCCGGGTATCGATCTGGCGGCGGCGAAGCTCTTCTTCCACGACGGGCGTTGGCTCGGCTCGGAAAGAGCCGGGGTCGAAGGCTTCCGGCGCCTCGCCGCGATCCTCGTCTTCGGCGTGCCCGTCGTCGCCGTGCTGCTGTGGCTGCTCGGCCGCGTCATCGGACGTCCGACGGGCGGACGCGCGGCCATCGTGCTGGCGCTGTCGCTGGCGCTCGGGCCGGGCCTCATCATCAACGGGATCCTGAAGGAGCATTGGGGCCGCGCGCGGCCCTCGCAGACCGCGGAGTTCGGCCGCGACAAGATCTTCACGCCGGCACTCAGGCCGACCGATCAATGCGAGCGCAACTGCTCCTTCGCCTCAGGCGAGGCGGCCTTGGGCTTCGGCCTCACGGCGCTGGCGCTCGTCATCGGGCGCAGCGTCTGGCTGATCCCCGGCCTCGTCCTCGGTGTCATGCTGGCGCTCGTCCGCATGGCGGCGGGCGGGCACTTCCTCTCCGACGTGATCTTCGGCGGACTGATCGCGAGCGCGACGGGACTCGCGGTCTACGCGCTCGTCTATCGCCGTCAGGCCGAGGCGTAGGGCCGGCGCTCAGCGGCCGGCACCGGCCGCATCGCCGTCACTTCCACCATCAGCGTCGAGACGGCTTCTTCGTCACCAGCCTTCTTCGCCGCATCGACGAGGAGCTGCCAGAGCAGGTCGCGCTGCGCATGGCTGGCACCGAGGCGCCAGAGCTCGGCGCGCACCGGCATCAGCGCGGCGATCGCTTCCTTCCACTCGCCGCGGCGGTGGTGAACGGCGGCGCGGCAGGAAGGCAGCGCGATGCCGGCGGCGACGGGGCCAAGCGTCGGCGTAGCGATCGCCTCGACGCCGTCGATCAGCTTGTCGGCGGCAGCGAAACGCCCGTCGGCGGCGAGCGCCATCGCCAGATGAGGCAGCGTGAACAGGTTGGAGCCGTCGCCGATGCGTGCCTCGGCCTTGTCGGCGAGCTCCTTCCAGCGCGGCCCGACATCGACGCCGAGATGCTCGAGCCGCCACAGCAGCGAGGCAGCATTCTGCAGGTCGATGTAGAGATCGGGCAGCGCCTGCACCAGCGGCGATGAATGATCGCGCACCCGCGTGTCGTACCAAGCGAGCAGGCCGTCCGGCCCGTCCTGCTCAAGCTGCAGGAGCGCGCGATGCCAGGTCAGATGGAACAGGAAGTTGTTGGCCTGCGCATGGCAGCCCTGGTTCTCATCCAGCCAGGCGATGCCGTCGGCCGTGCGTCCCTGCATCTCCAGCACATGCGCCACGGCATGTACGCCCCAGCGGTCGTTCGGATCATAGGCGACGGCCTCGCGCGCCAGATGCTCGGCCTCCGGATACTCGCCGCATTCCTCGCGGCCGAAGGCCTCCATCGAGGCGACCCAGCTCGCGCCCGGCGTGTCGCTCTTCCAGCCGCGGCGTGCGGCGACGACGGAGTCGAGCATGCGCGCGGAACGGCCGAGCCAGAAATAATGGAAATGCGCGAGGCGAAGCGCCAGCAGATCGGTCGGGTGCAGCGCCAGAATCGACTCCCAGGTGCGGAGCGCGCGGTCGAGGTCGCCCTCGGCCCAGGCCTGCATGGCTTCCAGGTGCCGGCGCTCGCGCGCATTGGCTTTCTCCGCGAGTGTCGCCGCATGGGCGAGCCCGGCCTTGGCGCGGTCGAGGTTCTTCGCGTTCAACGACAGCAGCGCCATGCCGGCCTTCATGACATTGGCCATGAAGAAGCCGGGGTCGGCCTTCAGCGCCTCGCCGAGCCGCTTGGTGGTGTCGACATGGAAGGTGACGTAGCCGTCGACCATGTCGTCGAAGGCGGCGAGCGCCGCCGGATTGTCGGTGGAGGCTTCGAGTCCGCGCCGGTCCTTGAGCATGCCCCGTCCTTAGCGGCAGCCGCGGCAACGCTCAAGCGCTGATCGGCTCGGCCGATTTGAGCGCGTGGAAGCGGTAGACGCGAATGTCGCCGGTCCGTAGCACGGCGCCGCGCCGGGCCCAGAGCTCGGCCTCGGCGACGAGATGCGGCACGGCGGCGGGCGGGATCGACCCCGGCTTCAGCGACTGGGTCAGGTCGCGCCAGCCCTGCAGGATCAGCGCCTGGTGCGTGTCGGTCATGTCCTCGGCGACGCGAACCTCGAGCCCGTTATGCGTCAGCAGCTCGAGCGTGTCCTGCGAGGAGCAGAGGAACGGCTCGAGCGGCTCCTTCTTGGCCCAGGCATCGACCGCCGGCGTAGGCTTCGCATCCTCGGGCAGCACGTAGTCGGTGAAGCAGAGCTGGCCGCCGGGGCGGAGGCTCTCCGAGATCGCCCCGATCAGCCTCACCTTGTCGGCGATGGTGAAGAAGGCTTCCTTGGCGAAGACGCAGTTGTAGCCGTGTTGCTTGAGCTCGATGGTCGCCGGATCATAGGCCTCGACAGGCGCCTTTTTCTCGATGCCGGCGGCGATCGAGCGCTGCATGCCGGCATCGACCAGGATCGGCCATTGCTCGAGCCCGGTCACCCAGCAGCCAAAGGTCTTGCACATGGTGCGCGTGGCGCCGCCGAGACCGGCGCCGATGTCGAGCACGTTCATGGTCGGGTTGAGGCTGAAGGGCCTGACCAGGGTCTGGATGTGATCGTCGCCGCCCGGGTTGTGCATGCCGAAGCCCCAGAGACGCTCGACCACGTCGATACGCTCGGCGCTCCACAGCGGGACCTTGGTCGTGGGCTGGCTCTTGGCCTCGGCGGCGGTGTCTTCTTCGCTGCGCGCTGTGTCGAATTCGAGCGGAGCCGGGTCGCCAGGATAGATGTCGGCAGGGTCATAGCCTTCCCACCAGGCCGCGAGGCGGACCCGGAACGGAATCTTCAAAGGCCGGCCTTCGAGCACGACAGCCGCCATGACCGAAACCCCACCCCCAGGGCTTGTCCCGACATCCCTACTATAGGCCAGTTTGGTTAATCCAAGCTTAAGGTTGTCGGGCAGGCCCGGCCGTCGCCCTGGATCGCATAACCCCCTCTTGCCGTTATATGGCCGTAATCCCTGGCGAGATTCCTTCCGTGGCCGCGAATCATGATATCCGGGAGCCCGTGGCCGTCACCTCCCAGGCGTCTCGTCGTTCGCCGCGCAAACGCGGTTCCGGCTTCAAGTGGAAGCCGGTCCTTTCGGCCGCGCTTCGCTGGGGGCTGGTCGCCGGCATCTGGGCCGGGGTGGTGGTCGCCGGCATCGTCGCATTCTACGCCCTGACCCTCCCCGACATATCGAGCCTGGAGGATAGCGGGCGGAAGCCCTCGATCCGGCTGGCGCTGACCGACGGCACCGTCTTCGCCAGCTCCGGCGAGGTCCATGGCCGGCCGGTCAAGCTCGCCGAGATGCCGAAGAGCCTGCCGCAGGCCGTGATGGCGACCGAGGACCGGCGCTTCTTCGGGCATTTCGGCCTCGATCCGATCGGCCTCGCCCGCGCGCTGGTCGTCAACATCCGCGAAGGCGGCATCCGCCAGGGCGGCTCGACCCTGACCCAGCAGCTCGCCAAGAACCTCTTCCTCACCAACGAGCGCAGCTTCGGTCGCAAAGTCCAGGAGCTGATCCTCGCGATCTGGCTCGAATGGCGCTTCACCAAGGAAGAGATCCTGACGATCTATCTCAACCGGGTGTATCTCGGCGCCGGCACCTTCGGCGTCGCCGCGGCCTCGGAGCGCTACTTCGCCAAGGATCCGCGCGAGCTCAACGTCTATGAGAGCGCGCTCATCGCAGGCCTGCTAAAGGCGCCGGCACGCTACAGCCCGACCGCGAGCCCGGAGCGCGCGCGCGTCCGCACCGAGCAGGTGCTCGCCAATATGGTCGATGCGGGCTACCTGACCGAGGCCGAAGCCACGGCAGCGAAGCGCCTTCCGGTCGGGCGCGGCCGCTATCCGACGGGGGGGCTCGGCCCGCGCTACTTCGCCGACTGGGTCCTAGACCAGGTCGGCTCGACCATCGGCTATGTCGATCGCGACCTCGTGGTCACGACGACGCTGGATGCGCGCCTGCAGCGCCTCGCAGAATCCGAGGTCGAGGCGATCCTCGCCAAGAACAGCGACAAGCGCGACGTCGGGCAGGCGGCGATGATCACGCTTGGGTCCGACGGTCGCGTGCTCGCGATGGTCGGCGGGCGCGACTATCGCGAGAGCCAGTTCAACCGCGCGACCCAGGCGCTCCGGCAGCCGGGATCGGCGTTCAAGCCCTTCGTCTATCTCGCGGGGCTCGAAGCCGGCTACGGGCCGGACACGATCGTCGACGATGCGCCGATCACGATCCGCAACTGGAGCCCGTCCAACTTCGATCGCCGCTTCCGCGGGCCGATGCGGCTCGGCGATGCGGTGACGCAGTCGATCAACACGGTCGCCGTCCGCGTGTCCGAGACGGTCGGGCGCGGCCGCGTCATCGATGCGGCGCATCGCCTCGGCATCCCGCAGGCGCTCGACGACACGCCGAGTCTCGCTCTCGGCGCCAGTGAGGTGACGCTGCTCGACCTGACGCAGGCCTATGGCGCCTTCGCCACGGGCGGCGAGGCGATGCGCGCCTGGGGCATCGTCGAGATCAAGGATTCCGACGGCCGGCTTCTCTATCGCCGCCAGCCGGCACCGGAGCGCGTGATCGCGCCGGCTGTGGCCGCGCGCATGACCGAGATGCTGGCCGGTGTCGTGCAGGCGGGCACCGGACGCGCTGCGCGCCTCGACCGGCCGGCCGCCGGCAAGACCGGCACCACCTCGAATTCCAAGGACGCACTGTTCGTAGGTTACACTGCCGACATGGTCACCGGCGTCTGGTTCGGCAACGATGACGGCCAACCGATGAAGGATGTGACCGGAGGCGGGCTTCCGGCCGAACTCTGGGGCAGCTTCATGCGGAAGGCGAGCGAGGGCTTGCCGGTCCGTCCGCTGCGCGCCGTGCCGCCGGACTATCCGGTCGCCCAGGTGCCGGGCGGCTGGTTCGGGCGCGTCTTCGGCGCGCCGCAACCGATCGATCGTCCGATGCCCCGCGGCGGTGCCACCTACCAGAGCCCCAGCCAGAACCAAGGCGGCGGGCGCGACTAAAAGACCCTTCTTAATCTGTGGTCAGGTGGTACCCACCTACCTATTATCCTGGAATCATTCCAAGCGGGGAGAGCGACCATGGCGAAGGGCGATGCGGTGGCCGATGCGCTGACCAAGGTGCTGGCGGACTCCTATGCGATCTATTTCAAGACCCACGCCTTCCATTGGAACGTGACCGGGCCGAATTTCTTCTCGCTGCACGAGATGTTCGGCGCCCAGTACAACGAGATCTGGACCGCGCTCGACACCATCGCCGAGCGGATCCGCGCCATTGGCGGCACGCCGCCGAGCGGGCCTGCGGCGCTCGGGCGGCTGGCGACCATCGCCGATGCCAAGGGCAATCTCGAAGCCAACGCCATGGTGCGCGAGCTCCATGACGGCCACCAGGCGGCGCTGAAGACGATCAAGGCGGCACTCTCGGCCGCGGAGAAGGCCGGCGACCAGGCCTCGGTCGACCTCATGGTCGAGCGCACCGACGCGCATGACAAGCACGCCTGGATGCTCAAGTCGACGCTCGCCGACTGACTTGAAGTCCGGGCGCTATACGCAGCCGGCGGATTGCGTATAACGCCGCGCGCTTGCTCGGGCAGGCCGTTCGGATAGCCTTCCTCGGGGGTATTTCGAACGGGAGGTACACATGGCACGCATCCGTTGCCGTCCGTGGCTGCCCATTCTCGCCGCGACGGCCATCGCCGCTTTCCTCGCTCCATCCGACACGCGCGCGCAGACGACGCTCAAGGTCGTCATCCATGCCGAGCTCAGGAACCTGGATCCGCTCTGGACCACGAGCCTGATCGCCTACAACTACGGCAACATGGTGCTCGACACGCTCTATTCGCTCGACACCAAGCTCGGTGCCCATCCGCAGATGGTCGAGGCGCATACGGTCAGCCCCGACGGCCTGAACTGGAGCTTCACGCTCCGCCCGGGGCTCAAATTCTCCGACGGCACGCCCGTCACCACCAAGGACGTGATCGCGACTCTCAGGCGCTGGGGTCAGCGCGCGCCGGACGGCCGCGTACTGGTGGAGCGACTCGCCAGCCTCGAGGCAAAGGACGACCGCACCTTCGCCATCGTGCTGAAGAAGGCCTATCCGCTGATGCTGCAGAGCCTGGCTGGCATCGCGACGACGCCCTTCATCTACCGCGAGCAGGAGGCCAAGACCGACGCCTTCACCGAGGTCAAGGAGTCGATGGGCTCCGGCCCCTTCGTCTTCGTCAAGGACGAGTGGGTGCCAGGCGCCAAGACGGTGTTCCGCAAGAACCCCCACTACGTGCCGCGCTCGGACGCGCCCAACGGCTACGCTGGCGGCAAGACGGTCAAAGTCGATCGCGTCGAGTGGAGCAACATCCCCGATCAGGCCACCGCCGCCGCGGCCCTGATGAAGGGCGAGGTCGACATTATCGAGGCTCCCTCGCACGACCTGATCCCGCAGCTCAAGAAGGACGCCAACGTCGTCGTCCGCGTCATCAACCCGATCGGCCGACAGGCGGTGGCACGGCCGAATCACCTGGTGCCGCCCTTCAACAACGTGAAGGCGCGCCAGGCGCTGATGCTGATCGGCAGCCAGCAGGACTACCTGACCGCGATGGTCGGCGACGATCCGGCCCTGCAGAAGGTCTGTCACGCGCCCTTCGTCTGCGGCACCGAGAACGAGACGCTGGTCGCGGCCGAGCCCTATCTCAAGCCCGACCACGAGAAGGCGCGCCAGCTGATGAAGGAGTCTGGCTATGACGGGCGGCCGGTCGTCATCATGACGCCGACGGACCTTCCGATCCTGCACAACATGACCGTCTACACCGCCGATCTGCTGCGCCAGATCGGCGTCAATGTCGATTTGCAGGCGACCGACTGGGCGACCCTGGTGCAGCGCCGCGCGACCAAGGACGACCCGCAGGCCAACAAGGGCGGCTGGCACATCTTCCAGACCACCTGGCCTTCGGCGCTGCAGTCGCATCCGTTCCTCAACATCTCGGCGGCGACGCCCTGCGACGGCAAGAACTGGTTCGGCTGGGCCTGCGACGAGGAGATGGAGAAGATGCGGATCGCCTTCCTCGACGCCAATACGCCGGCGGAGAAGAAGGCCTCGCTCGAGGCCTTCCAGAGGAAGTTCTTCGAGGTGCTGCCCTATCGCATCCTCGGCCAGATGCTGAACCCCGTCGCCTATCGGAAGAACATCGAGGGCGTGCTCGACGCGCAGGAGCTCGTCTACTGGAAAATTGCGAAGAAGTAGGGTGAAACCCTCCTCCGGCTCAGCCGGGGGAGGGCCTTCGCGGCGCGCGCAGCACCAACGCGTAGAACGTCGCGAAGCCCGCGACCGAGACCGCCGCGATCGCCGTCATCATCGGTCTCGTCGTGTCGTCGAGGATGTGGCCGACGCCGGCGCCGACCGCGGCGGCGATGCCGAGCTGGAGGAAGCCCACCATCGCCGAAGCCGCGCCCGCCATGCGCGGGTAGGAGCCGATGGCGCCGGCGATGCCGGCCGGCAGCGTGAAGCCGATGCCGATCATCACGACGACGAAGGGCAGCACCACGGCGAAGACATCGGCGATGCCGGCCCAGGCGAGCGCCGCGCCGAGAAGCCCGAAGCCGGCGGAGATCAGTGTCCCCGTCGTCACCATGCGCTCGATGCCGAAGCGCTGGATCAGCCTTCCGGCCATCAGCGCGCCGGCGGAGTAGCCCGCCGCGGCGGCGCCGAAGCAGAAGCCGAAATACTCGGTCGGCAGGCCCAGCACGTTGATCAGCGTGAAGCTGGAGCCCGAGATGAAGGAGAAGATGCCGCAATAGGCAAGGGTGACGGCGAGCGCGTAGCCTAGGAACACGCGGTCGGAAAGCAGGCTTGCATAATTGGCGACGAGCCGCTTCGGATCGAGCGCCGTCGGGTTCGGCTGGAGATTGGTCTCGTCGAGCAACGTGTAGAGCCCGATCAGGCAGATCGCGCCGAATCCCGCAAGGAAGAGGAAGTTCGCCTGCCAGCCGAAGGCGACGGTCATCCAGCTCCCGAGCATCGGGCCGATGATCGGCGCGATCGCCATCGCCGAGGACATGTAGGCCAGCACGCGCGCGGCGACGACCGGTGCGTAGAGATCGCGCGCGACTGCCCGGCCGAGCGTGACGCCGGCGCAGCTGCCGATCGCCTGCAGCAGACGGAAGACGATCAGCGCCTCGACGGTCGGCGCGAAGGCGCAGGCGATCGAGGCCGCGACATAGAGCGAGATGCCGAAGCGCAGCACCGGGCGCCGGCCGAAGCGGTCGGAGATCGGGCCGTAAGCGAGCTGCATCAGCGCCGATCCCAGCAGGAAGACGCTCAGGGTGAGCTGGACGCGTGCCTCGTCGGTCGCGAAGACGCGCTGCATGGTCGGCAGCGAGGCCAAATAGAGATCGGTCGAGATCGCCTGGAAGGCGACGAGTCCGGTCAGCAGAATATTGACGGCCGGGCCGGAGCGCGGCGGCGAAGCGGCAGCGGTCATCCGTAGCGATGCAGCCGGATGCCGTGGTCGCCGAGCCACTTCTTCGGCCCGTCGACATCGCTGACGAGCTTGCGGACCAGCTTCCAGAATCTCGGCCCGTGATTGAGCTCGACCAGATGCGCCACCTCGTGCGCGACGACGTAGTCCATGACCTCCTTCGGCGCCAGGATCAGCCGCCAGCAGAAGGCGAGCGCGCCGCTGGGAGCGCAGCTGCCCCAGCGCGTCGTGGTGTCGCGCAACGTCACGCGGCTCGGCTTCCTGCCGACGACGGGAGCATGATGCTCGATCAGCGCCAGGATCTGGCGCTTCGCCTCGGCCTTGAGCCAGTCGGTAAGGCGCCGTGCCAGATGCTCGATCCTGCCGGCGACATGGATTTCCTGATTCTCGATCCACACCGTGCCGCGCATGCCGGGGCGATGGCGGATGATGTGGACGACACCGCCGACCGGTACCTCTGCACCGTCGGCGAAGGGTACCGGCGGCGGCAGCCCGGCCAGCTTCCTGCCGATCCAGCTTCGGTTCTCATGCGCGAAGTGGGCGGCGCGCGTCAGCGACACGCGCCTAGGCACGATCAGCAGCACGACGCCCTTCGGCGCATCGACGCGAAGGCTCAATCGCCGCGCGGTCGCCGAGACGCGAAGCTGCACGCCGGGCGGCAGCGTCACCTGGACGTCCTTTCGTATCACGACGTCGGCCTAGCCAAGTCGGAACTCCGATGAGGGGGCGGTCCGTCCTAGCCGGTCCCGCCGGCCATGGTCAATCGCGCCTCAATTTTTGGGTCGCGCATCGCTAGGGAAGGGCCGACAGGCCGGCCTCGACGACGCGAAGGAGCTTGGGCAGGTCGATGGTCATGTCGGCCTGGTAGTCGGGCTCGCCCTCGGCCGGCGCGCCCGAGGTGACGATGCCGTAGCGATGCCCGAGCGCACGCGCCAACATCCAGTAGGTCGGGTTGAGCAGGCTCCGCGCATGGCACTCGACCATAAGCGTGCCCTCGGGTGCGGCAGGCAGGTTTCCTCCGGCAGCGCCATGCGGGAGCACGATGGCTTCCGCGCCGGAGAACAGGTCGAGCTGCTCGGCGACGCTCCGTCCGTCGAGGGTCACGGGCACGAACCCGTATCGCTGCAGCGCGGCCGCGACCTCGGCGTCATTGGTCACCTTGCGGCGCGTCGCATCTCGCCGCGACAGATAGAGCCGGCGCGGCATGCCTGCGATCGGCGCGCCGCCCAGGCGAGACCGCAGCTCCCTGAACCAAGGCCGCAAGCGCGGCGTCACCTCTCCCGAGGAGAGGAACGAGCTGAGATAGAGGCGCTCGACGCGGATGCAGCGCCAGGGGAACGGCGTGACCAGCGCCGGCCTCAGCGTCGTCAGGGTCTCGTGCTGAAACGGCAGAAGGCCGCCGTCGTTGATGAGCATGGAAAGGGGTGAGAAGGCCGGTTCCGCATCGCGCACGCGCATGCGCGGCAGGACCTCGCACATCCAGTGGTAATAGTTCTTCGCGCCCTTATCGAGCATGTACATCACCGGATCGCTGACGGTCAGCTCCGGCTCCAGCTCGTGATGCATGTAGATGGAGACGCGCTCGCCCTCCATGTCCAGGTTTGCGGCGTCCGGACGGCGCATGAGCGGCCAATCGGCCTTGTAGTGCGCGGCATAGGGCTCCGACAGGGCCACGCCGCGGTCGAGGAAGATGCGAAAGCACTCGAAGCCGTAGAATGTCAGCCGATGGATCGTGACGTCGTCGAGCCGTGCGACGAAGTGGTCCTGGGAGCTGTCGAAACCGACGCCGAACTGCTCGCGGTTGCGCTCGCCCGACACGATCTTCGCCGCGTCGTCGGCATCGGCCGGGTCGAGCAGATCGATCGGACGAAAGTCGACCGGCTCGTCGGGCGGCGCGCGCAGGATCGAATTCGGTGTGCGGAAGACCTCGGCGAGCGTGCCGACAGGTCGGCATACGGTGTGAACTGAGAGGAATCGGAAGGCGCTCGCCGGCATTTCGGTGTGACTACCGAATGCGCTCCGGCCGGTCAACCGGACCCGGCCTCTTGCCCTCGGCGCTTCGGGCCATTAAACTACGATCAATTCAGTCGCAGTTATGAACGAGCCATGGCCTTCTACGGCGCCCGTGTCGAATACGCGCTGCACACGCTGCTGAACCTGACCTTCGCACCGGGAGGCACGGCGCCGAGCGCGCGCGATCTCGCCGATTTCCAGCGCCTGCCCGTTGCCTTCATGCGGAAGCTGCTGACCCAGCTCGAGAAGGCAGGATTGATCGAGGGCACCGAGGGCGTGCGCGGCGGCTGGCGGCTTGCCCGCGATCCGAAGCGTATCAGCGCGCTCGAGGTGGCGGAGGCGGCCGAAGGCCGGACACCGTTGTTCGAGTGTCGCGAGATCCGCGCCCGCTGCGCGCTCTGGCCCGATGACGGCAAGCCGAAGACAGCGACCACGGGTGTCTGCGAGATCCATGCGGTGATGCTGCAGGCCGAAGCCGCGATGCGCCGCGAGCTCGGCCAGACGAGCCTCGCCGACATCCTCGCCAAGGTCGAGGCCAAGCGTTCGACAGCCTCCAAGGCGGCTGCACCTGCTTGGTTCGCCGACCGTTATGCCGAGAGGAGAAAAGCATGACCGACATCCTGGTTCTCGGCGGCGGCTTCGCCGGCTTCTGGGCGGCGCTCGCCGCCAGGCGCGTCGCCGGCGACAAGGCGAAGATCGCTCTCGTCTCGCGCTCATCGGTCTTCGAGATGCGACCGCGCCTCTATGAAGCGCGACCCGAAACCCTCGGCGTCGATATCCGCGAACCGCTGGGTGCTGCCGGCATCGGCTTCATCGAGGGCGAGGCGACCGGCGTCGATGTCGCGGTGCGCCAACTCAAGCTTGCGTCCGGGACTCTCGGCTACCAACGCCTGGTGATCGCGACCGGCAGCGCGCTGCGCCGGCCACCGGTGCCAGGCGCCGACCGTGCCTTCTCGATCGACACCCAGGCCGAAGCGATCCGCTTCGATCGTCGGCTCGCCGAGATCGCCGGCAAGAGCGAGGCGATGGTCGCCATCATCGGCGCCGGTTTCACTGGCATCGAGCTGGCGCTCGAGCTGCGGGACCGCATCGAGACGCATGGCGGCGACGGCGAGAAAGTGCGCGTCGTCCTGATCGACCGCGCCGCCGAGGTCGGCTTCGAGCTCGGCGCCAATCCGCGGCCGACGATCCAGGCCGCCCTCGACGCGGCTCGGGTCGAGTGCCGGCTCGGCGCGAGCGTGACGACGATCAGCGAGAAGGGCGTCACCCTAGTCGACGGCACAGTGCTCGCCGCCGATGCCGTTGTCCTCACCTGTGGTATGGCCGCCTCCAATTTCACGCGCCATGTTCCGGGCGAGCGAGATGCCTTGGGCCGCCTCTTCGTCGATCGCAGCCTGCGCGCGCCCTCGGCACCGGGCCTCTTCGCCACCGGCGACGCCGCCGCCGCCGATACCGGGGACGGCCATCTGGCGCTGCAATCCTGCCAGCACGCGCTGCAGCTCGGCCGCTTCGCCGGCGAGAATGCCGCGCGCGATTTCTTAGGCCTGCCGTTGATCGACTATGCGCAGCCGCGCTACGGCACCTGCCTCGACCTCGGCCGATACGGCGCCATGCGGACGCTCGGATGGGACCGCCAGGTGCAGGAGGCCGGCGCGGCGACCAAGGAGCGCAAGCGCCTTATCAACACCCGGCTCATCTATCCGCCGCCCGGCGCCACCGGCGCGACCTTGCTCGCGATGTCCTCGACCGACCCGGCGCGGCAGGGACGACCGTAGGAGTTCCTTCCGCTACACGTGATCCCGCGGGATCTCCAGGTTCCAGCTTTTCGAGAAGATGCGGCCGACGCCTTCGTAGGCGTCCAGCGTGGCGTTGATGCGGAAATGCGTCGCGGTCGAGGTCATCACGGTGCGCGTGCGTGTCTCCACGTTCCAGCTTCCGCGCGAGAAGCGCACCGACCAGGCCGTCTCGGCGCGGGCCGACAGCGGATCGTTGGGCAGGATCGAATAGTACTGGTCCTGGCAGGCGCGCATGGTCCAGCCGGTGTCGTCGAACTGGATGAGGCCGCCATTCTCCTGCACATGGGAATCGATGCGGCCGGTCTCGATGTCGCGCTTCATCTCGCGCATCTCGAAGCCCTTCTCGATGATGCGTGCGGCCAGCGGCCTCGGCCGCTCGGCCGGCGGCAGCGGCTTCAGCATCGAATCGGCCAGCTGCTCGCGGCGCACCGGCAGGTCGATGGCGCTGATGCCGGCGCGCACCGTCACCGTCGCGTTTGCCGGCGACGGCCAGGCGATCGGCCAGTAGCTGGTCGAGATCGAGACGCGGATCTTGTGTCCGGCGTCGAAGGCCTGGCCGAAATCGTTGAGCTTCACCTGAACGCGGTAGCGCTTGCCGGGCACCAGCTTCTGCGGGAACTCGTGGCTCTCGCGATGCGTCAGGTTCAGGAGCCCGTAGGTCGAGCGTGAGACACGACCGTCCGGCGCGACATCGCCCAGGCGCACGCAGATCATCGCGTCAGGCTTCTCGCTCTCGATGTCGAGCTCGACGATAGGCGCGCCCAGCATCTCGATACGGTCGGGCAGCGGCAGGGAGTCGAAGACCAGCGCATTGCCGTCGAGCTCGCGCTGGTCGGTCGGCATATCGGGGCCGAGCCCGTGCGGGCACCAGCGGCCGTAATGGCCGGGCGACAGGGCAGAAAGGATCTTGAGCGGCGCTTCGGCACCCGCCTTGGCGAGCAAGCCGTCGCGGTTGAGATAGAAGCGCTGCATGGTCACGCTCGGCGGCGGCCAGGACGGCTCGGGCACGAAGCGCCCGGCGATGGTCGCAGGCTTGGCGACGGGCGGCGTGTAGTCCTGGATGAAGCAGCGGAGCATCGGCTCCTTCATCATCCCGGTGTCCTTGTCCTTCAGCCAATGGTCCCAGAAGCGCACGGCCTCCTGCAGGAATCCCACGGCCGGTCCCGGCGCGGCGTCATGCGGATACTGGTGCGACCATTGCCCGATCCACGCCAGGCGCGGGCATTTCAGGTTCTCCATCAGCCGCGGGATCGCGTTCGAGTACCCGTCTGCCCAACCGCCCACGGCGAAGACCGCGCATTCGATGTCCTCGTAGGTCTCGCAGACCGAGCCGTGCTTCCAGAAGCCGTCGCGGCGCTGGTGCTTGAGCCATTCCCCGATCCAGAGCCCGCTGCCCTCGAGCCGTTCGAGCCACATGTCGCGCCACCGCGAACCCGAGATCTCGGGATCCGGCGGCCGCGAATTGTGGGAGAACATGTTCGCGCCCCACTTCATGTTGTCGTTGAGAAGGCAGCCGCCCATGTAGTGGATGTCGTCGGCATAGCGGTCGTCGGTGGAGCAGGAGGTGATGATCGCCTTCAGCGCCGGCGGCTTCCGCGCCGCGACCTGGAGCGAATTGAAGCCGCCCCAGGAATTGCCCATCATCCCGACCTTGCCCGTGCACCAGGGCTGCTTGGCGATCCAGGCGATCGCTTCCAGGCAGTCGTCATGCTCGAGCTTCAGGTACTCGTCATGGAGCACGCCGTCGGAATCGCCCGATCCCCGCATGTCGACGCGGATCGCGGCATAGCCGTGTCCGGCGAAGTAAGGGTGCAGCTTGGAGTCGCGGATCGAGGTCGCGTCGCGTTTGCGATAGGGGATGTATTCGAGCACGGCCGGCACCGGGTTGGCCTCGGCATCGGCCGGCAGCCACATCCGCGCCGACATCCGGCTGCCATCCGCCAGCGGGATCCAAAGATTGAGGACCTCTTTGATCTTCTGCGGAAAGCTGTCGAGGATCTTCACGTCGTCGGGCATGCGGTTCACTCCTGGGTCGGGCCAAGCTTGCCACCGTCTCTTCTGTTCCTACAATCGCCCGCACGCCGATGGCGGAACGAGACCGGACCGGAAGATGACGTCGCGCTTCGAGGTTCATGAGGCCGGCATCCGCGAGCTCCAGGCGGCAATGGAGACCGGTGGCGTCACGAGTCTCGGTCTGATCGAAGCTTATCTCGCGCGCATCACCGCCTATGACCGGAGCGGGCCATGCCTGCAGGCGATGATCCGCCTCAACCCCGCAGCCGAGGCGGCGGCGGCGGCGCGCGATGCCGAGCGCCGAGCCGGCCGTCACCGTGGTCCGCTCCACGGTGTCCCCGTCATCCTTAAGGACAACTACGCGACATCGGAGATGCCGGTATCCGCGGGCTCGCCGGCTCTTGCCTCACTCCGCCCGCGCGCCGATGCGTTCCAGGTGGCGCGGCTGCGCCAGGCCGGCGCCGTGATCCTCGGCCTCGCCAACATGGACGAGCTCGCCGAGCTCACGAATGGCCTGAGCAGCCTCGGCGGCCAGACACGCAATCCCTACGATCCGACGCGCATCCCCGGCGGGTCGAGCGGCGGCAGCGCCGTCGCGGCGACGGCGAGCTATGCGGCCGTCGCCTTCGGCACCGATACGGGAAGCTCGCTCAGGATACCGGCGGCCGACAACAACCTGTTCACGCTGCGCCCGACCAAGGGCCTGTCGAGCATGCAGGGCATCATCCCCTATTCGCGCACCCACGACACCGCAGGGCCGATGGCGCGCTGCGTTGCCGACCTCGCGATTGCGCTGGATACGACAGTCGGTGCCGATCCGGCCGACGCGGCAACACGCATCCTCGACGGCGGAGCGCTGCCCTCCTTCGTTGCCGCCCTCGACGCGGCGGCGCTCGGAGCTGCGCGGCTCGGCCTTCTTTGCAGCGGCTTCGACGGCGAGGAGACAGCCGAAGTCGCGGTGATCGTCGAGGCCGCGGTCGCGAGCATGGTCGAGGCCGGCGCGGCAGCGGTCGAGGTCGCGCTGCCGGAGGGGACCGACCTCGCCGGCGCGATCGTCTGGGACCATGAACTCAAGCTCGACCTTGCAGACTATCTTGCCGGCATACCCGATGCGCCGGTCCGCTCGCTCGACGAGATCCTCGCGCGCGGTCTCTTCCATCCTTCGCTCGAGGCGCGGCTCCGCCAGCTGGCAGCGATGCCGGGCCGGACTGACCCGGCTTACCGCCGCGCGCTGGAGAAGCAGGTTGAAGTCCGGGCGGCGGTGACCGCCCTCCTCGACCGGTACCGGCTTGATGCGCTGATCTACCCGACGATCCGGCAGAAGCCGCCCCTCGTCGGTGCGCCGCCGCGGAGATCGAACGCGCGCCTTGCCGCTGTCACCGGGCTGCCCGCGCTCGCTGCGCCCGCAGGCCTCACCGCCGACGGGCTTCCGGTCGGCTTGGAGATGGTCGGGCGCAGTCTCGGCGATGCGCGCCTTCTGAGCCTCGCCTATGCCTATGAGCAGATAGCAAGGCCGCGGCGGCCGCCTGCGACGACGCCGGCGCTGACGCCCTCGGGTGTCAGCGTGTAAAAGATCGACCATGGACAAGACGCTTCTCGCCGCGCGCGCACATCTGGTTCTGGACGATGCGACGATCCCGGAACTGCCGAACCATTATCGCGGCAAGGTCCGCGACAACTACGACCTGCCGGACGGCCGGCGCATCCTGATCTCCTCCGACCGCATCTCGGCCTTCGACATCAACCTCGCGGCGATCCCCTTCAAGGGCCAGGTGCTGACCCAGACCGCGCGCCACTGGTTCGAGGCGACCCGCGACATCTGCCCGAACCATGTCCTCGACTATCCGGACCCGAACGTCGTCGTCGGAAGGCGGCTGAAGATCCTCCCGGTCGAGATCGTCGTGCGCGACTATCTCGCCGGCACCACCGGCACCTCGATCCTGACCCTCTACAAGAAGGGTCAGCGCGAGATGTATGGGATCAGGCTGCCCGACGGGCTCAAGCCGAACGAGAAGCTGCCGGCGACGATCATCACGCCGACCTCGAAGGCGGCGGATGGTGCGCATGACGAGCCGTTGACCTCGCAGGAGATCCTCGGCCGCGGTCTCCTCAACCAGGGTCAATGGCGCGTCGTCACCGACTACGCCCATGCGCTCTTCGCCCGCGGCCGCGCCATGGCGGCGAAGCAGGGCCTCATCCTGGTCGATACCAAGTACGAGTTCGGCACCGACGAATCCGGCACCATCATTCTCGCCGACGAGATTCACACGCCGGATTCCAGCCGCTACTGGAAGATGGCGACCTACCAGGCGCGCTTCGAGAAGGGCGAGCGCCCCGACAGCTTCGACAAGGACTTTGTCCGCTCCTGGGTGACCGAACGCGTCGATCCCTACAAGGAGCCGGTTCCGCCGATCCCGAAGGACGTGATCCTCAGGACCGCCGAGGTCTATGTCGAGGCCTACGAGACGATCACGGGGAAGGCGTTCGAAGTTCCCGCCGACGAGCCGGTGCTGCAGCGGATCAGGCGGAATCTGAACCGATACATTCCCTCCTGATTCCTAGCTGAACACCTTCTTCAGAAGGTCGGTCGAGCGGGCCGCCGGGTTGGTGCGGATCTGCTCCTCCTCGACCGCCATGTAGTGGAACAACCCGTCGAGTCCCTTGCCGACCGAGTAGTCGGTCAGGTTGAAGTCGGACAGGCTGGAGCCGGCAAGCGGCAGGCTCGATGCCTTGGACTCGACCGCCTTGTAGGCGGTGACCGCGCCGACGCCGGACAAGCTGCGGTCGACGATCGGGCGGAAAGCCTGGGTCAGGTCGTTCGAGGTGGTGCGGCGGAAATACTGCGTCGCTGCGTCCTTCGGCCCCGACAGGATGCCGCGTGCGTCGGTGATCGACATTTTCGTGACGGCGCCGGTGAAGATGTCGAGGGCCTTGGGTGCGGCCTCCTCGACGGCCCGATTGATCTTGAGCTGAAGCTCGTCGAGCAGGCCGGCGGCACCGATCGAGCGCAGCGGCGACTGGATCTGCTCGAGCGCGCCCGGCAGGGGAATGCGGATCGCCGGATCCTTGTAGAAGCCGTCGGTCTTGCCGGTGCGGCCGACGACGCGCTGCGAAGCGAATTTGAGCGCCTCCTTGAGTCCCCCGCCGATCTCGCCTTCGCTCAAGGACGAGCCGGAGCCGGTACTGCCGCCGGTCGTGGTGCCGGTGCCGAGGAGGCGCCGGCCCTGATCGAGCAGATTGCCTTGGGCGAAGGCGGCACCGGGAAGGGCGGAGAAGAGCGCGGCGAACACGAGACGGCGGCTGAGCATGGGGGACTCCAGGCATCGACGATGCTGAAGCACTAGCAGGTTTTGCGGTGTCTCGCTCGCGGGTGGCTGTCGCCTATCAGGGCATCGGAAATGGAAAGCCCCGCCGGCCCGGGAGGATCGGCGGGGCTTTCTCCGAAGCAACGATCGGGGGCCAATCCGATCCGTGCCCGATCACCTGACCAGTCTAGTAGCGGTAGTCGATGCAGTTGCCGCGGAAATCGCATTCCACCCTCGGCGTGGCATTGCCGACGGCGACGCCAGGCAGCGCGGGTTGAATCGCAATCTGCGCCGGCGGAACACTGCGCGACGCGCGCGCATCGTTTTGCGGTGCCACGCTACGCCCGCTCGCGGTCGCCATGCGATAGGTCGGAAGCCCGGCCACGCTCGACGTGCAGTTGCCGCGATAGTCGCACTCCGCCCAGACGCCGTAGACGACCGAGCCATTCGGCGTCAGCGCCGCCGCATTGGCGTAGCGACCGTCGACGATGGGCGTTACCGCGTCGGCGGGCACAAAGCCCGTGCGCTCGGCTACCATCGCAGTGCCGGGTACGATCGCCATACCAGCCGACACGCCGCCAAGACCGGTGGCGCGACAATTGTTGGGCGCGTCGCAGACGACTACCGGGATACCTGTGACGAGTTCGCTTGCCGGCGTAACGACGCCGACGGGGACACCGCTCGGCACGCTCGTCACAAGGGGGACAGCGCCGATCGTCGGCACCGCGATAGCGGTGACCGGGGCGCCAGCACTCGGAATCAGGCGAACATTGTCCGCTCCACTTCCGAGGATCGCGACGCTGTTGCCAGCCGATCCGCTGACACCATTCATCCCCGGGGAACCAGACGCTCCGGGCAATCCGGCCGTTCCGGAGGCGCCAGCCGATCCGGCCGTGCCACCGATTCCGCCAGCGCCGCCGGTACCGCCCGTACCACCGGTGCCGCCCGCCCCGCCGGCACCACCAGTCCCGCCGATCCCGCCGGTGCCGCCAGTGCCACCGGTGCCGCCCGTCCCGCCAGATCCGCCGGCTCCACCAGTCCCGCCGGTGCCCCCGGTCCCGCCCGTCCCGCCGGCACCACCACTCCCGCCGGAGCCGCCCGTGCCCTGGCTGCCGCCGGCATTGCCGTTTGTGCCGCTGTTGCTGCCTTGATTGCCTTCGGTGCCCGAAGGGTTGTTGCCGGCCGGGCTGTTGCCGTTGCCCCCGGCCTTGCCTTTGTCGTCGCTGTCAACCGTTCCCCCGGAACGTCCACCCCGATCCCCGCCACCCTTGTCGCCGCCACGTCCACGGCCGTTTCCGCCATGCCCGCCATGCCCATCATGAGCACCGGCGCCCTTAGCGAGAGCGGGCTTTCCCTCCAGGCTGCTTGAAGTGATGGCATACGGGGTGAATGACAGGATGGCGACAAGCGCGGTGGTACCCACGAGCTTGCTGGCAAGCCGCATCGGAACTCTCCTATGAGATGAGGGGACCCGGCCCCAAATTCAGGGGACTGTTGCGACCATCAACAATCGAAAGCCCGAAAAATGCCGATTAATGTAGTGACAACGAGGTGACGACGGCACCTCCGACAACTGAGAGACTTTGGGCAAATAGACAACCGCTGGTCTACGGCATCGCGCCGCAGCCTTTCCCTGATTTACCTATCGTGCGGACTTACCGCGCCAAAGACTAAGGTTCATCCTATGGGTGCGGGTGCATTAACGTTAGATAGTAAGTTTGTTCCGCGCGGAGTTCGCCCTTTCCGGTACGGAGCGGTGCGTGCGGGCTCTTTCACCGGGGCGTTTCTCAGCGTAAGGGTGCCCCAAACTTGCATAGGCCCAAGAGCGGGCATTAGGGTCGGACCGCCCCATCTCGCGCCGACATGAATTCTCGAATTTCCCCGTGACCACGCTCGTCCAAACCACGCATCGCCGCGTCAACGGCTTCCTGATCGCTGCTGCTCTCGGCGTCGTCGCGCTGTTTCTCTTCTCCTTCACCATCGGCCCCTATCCGATTCCGGCATCGACCGTGGTCTCGGTCTTCCTGCATCGCCTCGATCTCGTCGAGAAGACCTGGAGCGATGCGGTCGAGCTCGTGATCCTCGATGTGCGAGGCCCGCGCATCGCCGCGGCGGTCCTGGTTGGCGGCGCGCTCGCCGCGGCCGGCGCCACCTACCAGAACCTGTTCCGCAACCCGCTGGTCTCGCCGGGCGTGCTCGGCGTCTCCTCGGGCGCCGGTTTCGGTGCGGCCCTCGGCATCATCCTCGGCATGCCGGGCTTCGGCATCCAGGGGCTCGCCTTCCTTCTTGGCCTGGTCGCGGTCGCACTGACGATCTGGCTCGGCCGCACCTTCGACCGTCGCGCGACGCTGGTGCTCGTCGTCGCCGGCCTCGTCGTCTCCGCCTTCTTCCAGGCGCTGATCTCGCTGATCAAGATCGTCGCCGATCCTCTGAACCAGCTCCCGACCATCACCTTCTGGCTGCTCGGCGGGTTGCATCGCATGAGCGCGGCCTCGCTCGTGACCGCGCTGATCCCGATCGCGGTCGCGGGCTTCGTCCTGCACGCGCTGCGCTGGAAGGTGAACACGCTCGCTGCCGGCGAGGACGAGGCGCGGACCATGGGCGTCGACGTGCCCAAGGTGCGGCTCGCCCTGATCCTGGCATCGACCCTGATGACGGCGGCCTGCGTCGCGGTCAGCGGCATTGTCGGCTGGGTCGGGCTCCTGATCCCGCATATCGTGCGGATGCTGGTGGGGCCGAGCTTTGCCGTCGTGCTGCCGCTCTCCGCACTTGTCGGCGGCGGCTTCCTGCTCGGCATCGACAATCTCGCGCGGCTCCCCGGCACCACCGAGATTCCGCTCGGCATCCTCACGGCGCTGATCGGCGCGCCTTTCTTCGCGCTGATCCTGGCGCGGACGCGCCGCCAATGGTTCTGAACGTCACCGAGATCGGCTTCGCCTATCCCGGCGGACGCACGCTGCTGGACAAGGTCTCGTTCTCGCTCGGCGCGGGTGAGGCGCTCTGCCTTCTCGGCCCCAACGGCACCGGCAAGACCACGCTGATCCGCTGTCTTCTGGGATTGGAGCGCGTCTCCTCTGGCCGCGTCGCGCTGCATGGCCGCGACCTGGCAAGCCTGAGCTCGGCGGAGTCGGCCAAGCTCATGGCCTATGTGCCGCAGGACACCAATGCGGTCTTCGCCTTCCTTGCTTTCGATGTCGTGCTGATGGGGCGCAGCCCGCATCTCCGCTTCATGGCGAGCCCGACCGACGAGGATCGAAGGCTGACGCGCGCCGCCATGCTGCGTCTCGATATCGCGCATCTCGCCGAGCGGCCCTTCCTCGAGCTCTCCGGCGGCGAGCGCCAGCTCGTACTGGTGGCGCGCGCGCTCGCGCAAGGCTCGACGATCCTGGTCATGGACGAGCCCTGCGCCGGGCTCGACCTCGCCAACCAGCTCCGTATCATCCGCATCATCCGGGCGCTCGCCGAGGACGGCTACAGCGTGCTCTTCACCACGCACCTGCCCGACCATGCCTTCGCCGTCGGTGGCAAGGTCGCGATGCTGAAGGACGGCAGGCTCAAGGGTCCGGCGGCACCGGAGACCCTGCTCGACGCCGAGGCCCTGGGCACGCTCTACGGCACGCCGATCGAGGTGATCCGCATTACGCAAGGCCTTGCCGAGGGACAGTATCTCTGCGTGCCGGTCATGCTGCAGGAGGAGAGACGATGATGCTCACCCGCAGACTCGTGCTGGGCTCGATGGCGGCGCTGTCGTTGCCGCGTCTCGGCTTCGCCGCCGACCGCGAGGTCACCGACATGGCCGGGCGCAAGGTGAAGCTGCCGGCGAAGATCGAGCGTACGGTGACGTTGGGCTCGCTGCCGGTGATCAACAGCTTCGTCTACTCTATGGCCGAGGGCGGCACGATCGTGAACGGGCTCGCCGATTTCGCCCGCGCGCATTGGAAGTACCAGACCGTCTTCGCGCCCAACGTCGCCAGCAAGCCGACCATGCAGCAGCCGAACCGCGAGCCTAATGTCGAAGCGATCATGCATGCGAAGCCCGACGTGGTGCTGACCATGCATCGCGAGCATGTCGAGACGCTCGCCTCGCGCGGTGTGCCGGTGGTGTTCCTCTCATGGCAGCAGCCCGAGGAAGTCAAGGAATGCATGAGGGTGCTGGGCGAGGTCTTCGGCAAGCCCGAGCGCTCGGCCCGCTATCAGCGCTACTTCGATGACACGATGGCGCGCGTCTCTGCCGCCATCGCGCCGGTCGCGGCGGCGCGGCGGCCGACGGTGCTCTATTTCCAGCCGTCCAATTTGACGCAGCCGCGTCTGATCGCCGAGTGGTGGATTCCCGCCGCCGGCGGCGTCAGCGTCACCGATGACGGCCGCCAGACCGAGAGCAAGACCTTCTCGCTCGAGCAGCTGGTGAAATGGGATCCCGACATCCTGATCGTGACCGAGCCCAAGGATGTCGAACTGGTGAAGAAGGATCGCGTCTTCAGCCAGCTCAAGGCCGTGAAGAGCGGCAAAGTCCATGTCGTGCCGGTCGGCGCACATACCTGGTCGAACCGCACCGCCGAGCAGCCGCTGACGGTGCTCTGGGCGGTGGAGACCTTCCACCCCGGCCGCCTCAAGGACCTGAACCTCGCCGCCGAGACCAGGCGCTTCTATCGCGAGTTCTTCGACCACGAGCTGCCGGATGCCGCGGTCACCGAGATCCTGAGCGGAACGCTCTAGGCGGTGTATCCGGAGATCGAGCCCTACGAGCACGGCTGGCTCGAGGTCGGCGAGGGCCATCGGATCTACTGGGAGATCTGCGACAACCCGAATGGCAAGCCGGCGCTCGTCCTCCATGGCGGGCTGGGTTCCGGCTGCAGCACCAACATGCGCCGCTACTACGATCCCGCGCTCTATCGGGTGGTGCTGCTCGACCAGCGAGGATCGGGGCGCAGCCTGCCGCATGCGAGCGAGCCCGACGCCGATCTCTCGGCCAACACGACCGGGCATCTGCTCCAGGACATCGAGCGCCTGCGCACCCATCTCGGCATCGAGCGCTGGCTGATCTTCGGCGGCTCCTGGGGCTCGACGCTGGCGCTCGCCTATGCCGAGCGCCAGCCGGAGCGCGTGACCGAGATGCTCCTGGCCTCGATCGCGACGACGACGCCGGCCGAGATCGACTGGATCACGCGCGGCGTCGGACAGTTCTTCCCGGATGCCTGGGAGAAGTTCCGCTCAGGCGCGCCGGAAGGCGAGCCCTTGCTCGACGGCTATCATCGCCTGCTCATGTCGAAGGACCCGGCCGTGGCGGCGAAGGCCGCCAGCGACTGGTGCGAGTGGGAGAACGCGATCGTCGCGGGGACGCCCGGTCACAAGCCGCATCCGCGCTGCGCCGATCCGAAGTTCCGCCTCGGCTTCGCCCGCATGGTCACGCATTACTGGCGCCATCGGGCCTGGCTCGAGGACGGCGTGCTGCTGAAGAACAGCGGCCGCATCGCGCATATCCCGGCCGTGCTGATGCATGGCCGCCTCGATCTCAGCTGCCCGCTCCAGGCCGCCTGGGCACTCGCCAAGGCCTGGCCGGCGAGCGAGCTCGTCATCCTCGCCGCTGCCGGCCATGACGGCCGCGACCCCGGCGCCGGCGAAGCGCTGCTCGCGGCGACGGACAGGTTCGCGCGGCGCTAGTTCACCTTCTCTGGCTTGCCGCTCTTCGTCGACCTTTCGATCGCGTCCAGGATCGCGGTCACCTCGCGCGAGCTTTCCAGCGTGATCATCGGCGGCTTGTCGTCGCGCACGCAGGCGATCATGTGGTGCACGATCTCGGTGAGCGCGCCCGCCTGGCGGCCGGCGATGGTCGGCATCACCAGGATGCGCGGCCATTCGAAGGTGTCCTCGCTCGCCATCTCGAGCTGCTCGTGCTTGCGGTCGAGATGGATGACGCCAGCCTCGCCGATGATCTCGATGAAGCTGTCGGTCATGGTCGGAAAGGTGTCCGGATAGATCCAGCAGGATTCGAAGGTGGCGACGCCGCCCTTGGCGAAGCGCACCTGCGCCTGGATCGCATCCGGCGTCTCGATGCCTTTGCCGCGCAGCACGCCCCATACGGCGGTCGCATAGACCTCGACCGCCTTGTCGCCCATGTACCAGGCGACGAGGTCGATATCGTGGCTGGAGAGGAACCAGGCCGAGGTCGTGCCGGCGGCCCAGGGCAGCATCTTGGTCGGGACCCAGATGCGGTCGTTCTTGCGCGCATAGGCCATGACCGGACGGCCGATCTTGCCGGCGGCGATGCGCTCATGCGCGCCCCAGTAGGGCGGGATCCAGCGATGGCTGAAGCAGGCCATCAGCTTGCGCCCCGACTTCTTTGCCGCCTCGATCAGCCGGTCGCATTCGCTTAAGTCGACGGTCAGCGGCTTCTCGACCAGCACATGCTTGCCGGCCTCGAGCGCTGCCTTGCTGATCGAGTAATGCGCATGGTCGGGCGTGGCGACGATCACCATGCCGATGTCGGGTCGCTTAAGCAGGTCGTTGTAGTCGCGGGTGGCTAGCGCGCCGTGCCGGCCAGCCAGCGCCTCGGCCCCTTCCAGGCTGGCGACGCCGACGAGCTTGGCCCGCGGGTCCTGGGAAACCGCCTGGGCATGACCCCGCCCCATTATTCCGGCCCCGATGAGCCCGACGCCGACCACCTCACTCATGCCACAATCCTCCGTCAGAATTTTGCGCACGTTATCAAGGGCCGGCGGAGCCGTCCGAACGCGCATCGCCGTCACGGAACCGTCGCCCCCTATCGGACTTACTTCTGATCAAGGCTCTTGACCGCCCTCGCCAGGAGGTTCCCGTGAACAGATTTTCATCCCGCCTGTCGGCCGCCGCGCTGGTCGCGGCCCTGATGCTCGGTACCGCGCTGAGCGTCACGCCCGTGTCCCCCGCACATGCCGAAGGTGCCGACGCCGCGCCGTCTCAGGGCGGCACCGCGCCGGTCATCGATCGCCGGGGTTTCGACCGCGCGCGCGTCTTCGACGACAACCGCGACCGCTTTCGTGGCGATCGCGGCTTCGAGCGCCGCGGCAGCTATACCTACTACAACGGCCATCGCGGCTATCGCTCCCGCCGGGACGGATATCGCGAGTACAACGGCTTCTGGTTCCCGCTCGCTGCCTTTGCTGCCGGCGCGCTGATCGCGGGTGCCGCCGCGCCGGCTCCGGCCGTCGCGGTTCCGGTCAATCCGCATACGGATTGGTGCGCGCGGACCTACCGCTCCTACAATCCTTATGACAATACCTTCCAGCCTTATCGCGGGCCGCGCGCCTACTGCATCTCGCCCTATAGCTGACCCGCGGGCGGGCTTCGCCCGCCGATACCGGCCGTGCTATGACCGCTCCTGCTCAACCCGGGCAGGAGCGGTTCGTGTTTCAGGCCAAGGCCATCGAGAGCGCCTCTAAGGCTGACTTCTATCGTGAACTCGCGAGCCAGCTCGAAGGGCTCGTGCATGGCGAGCGCGATGCGATCGCCAATGCCGCCAACATGTCGGCCCTGATCTACACGACGATGCCGGACCTGAACTGGGCCGGCTTCTACTTCATGCGCGGCGGCGATCTGGTGCTGGGTCCCTTCCAGGGCTTGCCGGCATGCATCCGCATCCCGGTCGGCAAAGGCGTCTGCGGCACCGCGGTCGAGCGCCGCTCAACCATCCTGGTCGAGGACGTGCACGCCTTCCCCGGTCATATCGCTTGCGATTCCGCCTCGCGCTCGGAACTGGTGGTGCCGCTGGTCAGGGGCGGCACGATCATCGGCGTGCTCGATCTCGATAGCCCGAGGAAGGCGCGCTTCGACATCGAGGACCAGGCCGGCGTCGAGGCGCTCGCGCGGATCTGGGTCGCCGGCAGCGACGCTCTTTAGGTTCCGGCGGGTGGCGATCCGCCGCCGAGCTCGTCGGCGAGGCGGTGATTGACGTCGCGGTGCCCGGCCTCGTCCAGGCGGACCTGGATGACCACGTCGCGCAGCCGCGCGTCCGGTGCCATCTTCCAGTACTCGATCGCGATCAGTGGCGCGGCGACGTTCTCGATCTTGCCGTCGTCGATGTCGGCGAGGAAGCGCGTGTAGCTGACCACCGCCTCTTCCTCGAGATAACCCACGACGCGGTGCGCGACGCGCGGGCGTATCAGGTAGAGGATGAAGCACGCATTGTAGAAGATTCCCTGCGCCAGGATGATCAGCATGCGCTCGAGCCAGTTGGGCCGGGCGATGTGAATGAAGGTCATCAGGTGCTTGCGCTCGTTCTCGGCCTCTTCGAGCAGCGTATGGATCCAGCCGCGATCATCCTCGAAGCGCCTGAGGCATTTGAGATGGACCAGCGCGCCGCCGACCATGCCCGGCACCGCCGCGACCGTCTCCAGCACGACGGCGCGATGGCCGTAGCGATGCGCGAAGAAGGCATCCGCGAAGACGCGCATGAATTTGACCAGCCCGTAGGCGAAGCGGTCGCCGGCATTCGCCGGCTGGGCATGCGTCACCGCCAGCTGGCGCTCGTTCGGCACGGCTAGCAGGCTGTTGAAGAAGTCTGTAGCGAATCGGGTTTGAAGGGTGATTCG
>Ga0194132_10003259_pt1 | contig 29148 bp, 27 predicted proteins | sample TA2KigOf80mmetaG_FD_148612 | JGI IMG/M metagenome (GOLD analysis project Ga0194132, IMG submission 148612) | Freshwater microbial communities from Lake Tanganyika, Tanzania - TA2015054 Kigoma Offshore 80m | ecosystem: Environmental > Aquatic > Freshwater > Lake | place: Tanzania: Lake...
GGAGGCGAACTCCTCTTCGAGCGTCTTGGTGCGAAGCGTTTCGGTCGTGCAGAACGCCGACTGTTCGAGTTCCGTTATGGGAACGACAATCGGCCTCCTCAGCGTTGTGGTCATGCCCTTCTCCCTGCCGTTGCCGGCGCGAGCACTTCGCCCTGTATCGAGTACGGCGAAGTCCCGGTGATGCGAACGCGCACCGTGTCCCCCACGTCGACGTTCCCACCCGTCAAATACACGAGCTTGTCGGTCCGGCTGCGGCCGGATGGCGCTCCCCTGGTCGTTCCATCGACCAGGACTTCCAGTTCGGCGCCTAGCAGCGCCGCGTTGACTTCCGCCTGGATCCGCTCCTGGAGCGCGGCCACCGCCGCCAGCCTCCGCTTCTTCTCATCGCGCCCCACCGTTTCGGGCTGCTTTCGAGAAGCAATCGTGCCGGGCCGCTCCGAGTAGGCTGCAGCGTGGACCTTGTCGAACCTCACCTCGCGCAGCATGTCGAGAGATCGCTCGAACTGGGCGTCGGTCTCCCCCGGGAATCCAACGATGAGATCGGTCGAGATCGCCACGCCCGGCACGCGGGATCGAATCGAACTGACCAGGTCCAGGTAGTCGGCGTGGGTATACCCGCGATGCATCGCTTCGAGTACCGCATCGTCGCCGGCCTGGAACGGGAGGTTGATGTTTTCGCAGACCTTCGGGAGCCCGGCGACCGCGTCGATGATGCGCGTGGTCATGTCAGAAGGATGGGAGGTCAGGAACCTGATGCGTTCGATCCCGTCGATGCCGTGCACGGCGTACAGCAGGTCAGCCAGGTCTCGCGGCGATTCGAAGTCATGGCCGTAGGCGTCCACCGTCTGGCCAAGGTAGGTCACATCCCGTACGCCCCGTCCCGCCAGCAGCGCGGTCTCGTGGACGACCTCATCAAGTGGCCGGCTCACCTGCCTGCCCCTCCGATACGGGATGATGCAGAAGGTACAGAACTTGTCGCAGCCGTGAATCACGGGCACGAATGTCGCAACTGCCGGCGCGCCCGGGATCAGTTGCCCGATGCAACCTTCGGCGTCGATGCCGAGCCGGTCGCCGACCGCCCGGAGGATCGGCGCGTACTCCTGGGGCCGGGCCCAGACATCGACATGCGGGAAGCGTCGCCGCAGGTCGTCCTGGCGAGGACCGACCATGCAGCCCATCACGGCCAGGAGTCGCTCCGATCGTGGCGTACTGCCACGCCGGAGGGTGCCGAGCATGCCCGTTGCGGTGTCCTCGGCTGACTGACGTACCACACACGTGTTCAGGACTACGACGTCCGCATCTTCCGGCCGGTCGGTCACGGCGAGGCCAAGCTGGTCTAAGCCGCTTGCCAGCCGCTCGGAGTCCGACTTGTTCATCTGGCACCCTACCGTCCAGATGTGGTACTTGGCCATGAAACGCTCTTCCGTCCTTTTTCGGGTAAGCGAGGTCGCCGAGTGCGACCGTTTGATGTGCGTGCGCCCTGGGCCATTTCCAATAGCTGGCGGAGGGAGAGGGATTCGAACCCTCGGTAGGCCCTTACGGACCTACACCCACTTAGCAGGCGGGCGCACTAGACCACTATGCGATCCCTCCAGACCTTCCTTGGGACGGTAACAGAGCGTTCAAAGCTGGCACAATGCTTGGAGACGAATCCCGCAGCTTTGCGTGTGAATTAATTCACAATATGCGCTCCGTCAGGTGGGAGCTGATACGGGACGCCTATCGAGTTATCGGGCTGTGTCGGCGATCCAGGCCTCGCCGCCCTCGAAATGCTCCTTCTTCCAGATCGGCACCACTTCCTTCAACCGATCCACGAAGTAGAGAGCGGCCTCGAAGGCCGGACGGCGGTGAGCCGCGCCGACGGCGACGACCAGGCTGATCTGGCCGATGTCTACCCTGCCCAGCCGGTGCCCGATGGCCACCGCGTCGATCTGCCACTTCGCCCGCATCTCGGCGATCAGCTCTGCGATCTTGCGGTCCGCCATGGGCCGGTACGCCTCGTACTCCAGGTGCCGAACGACCCGCCCCTCATTGTGGTCGCGCGTGACGCCTTCGAAGGTTACGACCGCGCCGTTGTGGTTCGTCTTGACCCGTTCGGTAAACGCGGCGGGATCGAGCGCATGCTCGGTGATCTCCACGTAGTCGCGGCTCTCCGCGACCGCTCCTCCACTCACCGGTGGTATCAACGCAAGCTCATCGCCTTCGCTCAGCTCGTGGTCCAGGGCGACGTACTCCTCGTTGACGGCAGTCATGAGCCTGGACGTGACACTCCAGCGCTTCGGGGTAGCGGACTGCGCCATCGCGATCGCCGCCTCCACGTTTGCACCGGCGGGCAGGTCGAGTTCTGCCCGGCCCGTGCCCGCGCGGTCGCGCATGCCCGCAAAAAAGAGGACTCTGACTTTCATTTCAGGTGTCGAGTATAGCCGCAGAAGGCCGACGTACATTGACGCCTGATAGCTACGCTGCATACACTAACCAATTGATCCAGCGTCTCGCGGACGCGCCCTGCCGGCTGCGTGGCCGTGCATCCGTGAACCGAGAAACCTGTACGGAGATCATTAATGGTTCGTATCCGACTTCGCCGTGTTGGCGCCAAAGGGCGACCTTTCTACCGCATAGTGGTCGCCGATCAACATCGCGCCCGCGACGGCTCGATCATCGAGCAGGTCGGTACTTACGACCCGATGCAGCAGCCACCGGTGATCAAGCTGGACGCCGAGAAGGTGCAGCGCTGGCTGAAGCACGGCGCCCAGCCATCTGAGGGCGTCGTCCCGGTCCTTCGCCTGGCGGGCATCCTCGCCCCGGCCAAGTCTGGATAGGCGGTCCACTATGCGCGAGATGGTCGAATACATAGCCAAAGCCCTGGCAAACGATCCCGACGCCGTCGAGGTCACCGAAGAAAACCGCGGGAACCGAACGGTCCTCAGGTTGAAGGTGTCCGATGAAGACAAGGGCAAGGTGATCGGGCGCGGCGGGCGAGTCGCCCAGTCGATCCGGTCCTTGATCCGCGTTGCCGCGGTCAAGAACCGAACACGTGCGGTCCTGGAGATCGACTAGACCTTCCGTTGCCGCAAAGGAAGCGTCGTCCCTTAACCCGGGCCAGCACCAACGATCCCCCGGCTCCAAGTGCCGCCGCGCAGATGGTCGCGGTTGGTGTTGTGCGACGCCCCTGGGGATTCGACGGGTCGGTTGTCATTGCCCAGAACGGCGACGACCCGGACCGTCTTGCGGCTGGTCGCACGGTCCATATCGGCACCGAACGCTATCTGATCGAACGCGCCGGGGCGTCCGGAGCATCGCTCGTCGTGAAGCTCAGCTCGATCGATACCGAGGACCAGGCGAACGCCCTGCGCGGCAAGGCCCTCGAGGTGCCCGCCGGGGACATCCCGCCGCCCCCGCGCGGCTCTTACTATCACTACGAGATCCTGGGCGCCCGCGTCATCACGCGGAGTGGCGAGGAGCTCGGAAGGGTGGTCGAGATCCTTCAAACCGGTAGTAACGACGTATATGTCGTGCGCTCGGACGGTCCGGACAAGGCCGAGATCCTGATACCGGCGCTGCGCGAAATCCTCTTGGACATCGACACCAACGAGGGCCGGATTACGGTTGACCTGCCTGAGGGCCTTCGGTAGCCGCCGGTTCGCCCCCTTTGCCCGCTCCACCGGCGCTGCTACCATCGATCAGACGACTTTTTTTGCATGGGCGTCGCCCTGCCCCCTTGTGGAGGGAGCAAGCATGTCTGGACATTCCAAGTGGAGCACGATCAAGCACAAGAAGGCCATCACGGACCAGCGCCGCGGAGCGCGGTTCACCAAGCTGGCCCGCGAGATCATCGTGGCCGCACGCGAAGGTGGTCCTGATCCGGAGATGAACTTCCGTCTGCGGCTGGCCATCAACAACGCGCGCGCGTCCAACATGCCCAACGACAATATCGACCGCGCTATCAAGAAGGGCGCGGGACTGGATGGCAGCGGCGAGCAGCTCCACGAGGTCATGTACGAGGGTTATGCCCCGGGTGGCGCGGCGATCATGGTCCAGGCCCTGACCGACAATCGAAACCGTACTGCGTCGGAGGTGCGGTCTCGCTTCACCAAGGCGGGCGGCAACCTGGCAGAGTCCGGGGCCGTCGCCTGGGGATTCGATAACAAGGGCACGATCACGGTGACCCTTGAGTCCGGTGCCGCCGAGGACCTGGCCCTGGAGGCTGCGGACGCCGGCGCCGAGGACTTCTCGATCGACGGCAACACGATCGAGTTCACGGTCTCTCGAACGGATCTTGCCCGTCTTCGCACCTTCCTCGACGGAAGGGACGGCGTGACGGTCGACCAGGCCGAGTTTGCCATGGTCCCGAAGAACCAGGTGCAGCTGGACACTCCCAGGGCGCAGCAGGCGCTCCGCCTGCTCGAGGCCCTCGAAGAGCTCGACGACGTCCAGAAGGTCTACACGAACGCCGACTTCCCGAATGAGGTGCTGGCCGCGGCCTCTGGCTAGCGCCCGACCGTTCAATTTCCCGGATCTGCCGGCCGAAAGGGCACTCTGAGATGAACTATGCGGCCTGGGCAGAGTGGTATGACGTCGTCTACGCCACCGAGGGAGACGCCGAGGTCGACTTCTATGTCGGCCTTGCTCGCAAATACGGCGGCCCGGTCCTCGAGATCGGCGCCGGGACCGGCCGGATCGCCATCCCCACCGCAAGCGCGGGTATCGATGTCCTTGGCATCGATCTATCGCCCGAGATGCTCAGGGTCGCCAGGCAGCGGGCGGCCTCCACGAGGCCGGTCGGAAAGATCGAGTTTGCCACCGGCGACATGCGGGAATTCGAGCTTGATCGAAGGTTCAAGCTCGTGACCATCCCGGCCCGCACTCTTCTCCTGGCGACGTCTGCGGAGTCCCAGATGGCAACCCTTGCCAACGCTGCGCGGCACGTCGCTCCGGGAGGGATCCTGGCGCTCAACGTATTCGTCCCGGATCCCCAGATGCTGGCCGACACGAATCGGAGCCCGTTCTTCTGGGATGACGTCACGAACCCGGCCAACGGGCGCCGGTGCCTGCTATGGGCTCTGAACCGGTTCGATACGAGTGAACAGCTGAACGAAGGACTCCAGATCATCGAGGAGCTCGGTGACCACGGCGAGGTCCTGCGCAAGGCGTACCTCGACGTCCTCCTGAGGTATATCTACCCGTCTGAACTGCGGCTGATGCTCGAAAAAGCAGGCCTGGAGATCGTCGACGAATACGGCGACTTCTTCGGATCGCCGTTCGAATTCCAAAGTTCGGAGCAGGTCTGCGTCTGCCGCGTACGAGGCTCCTGAACCGGCCCGGACTGGTCGGGGTGGCTCGTGCCCGAGCGGGAGTCGCTGCCTCAGGCCGGCGGTGCGACGACCACGCTTTCGTACGGGTGTCGCTTCGTGATCAGCTTGCTGTGCAGGAAGACATCCAGCGCCGTCTCGTAATGCGCCCGTTCGACCACGATGTCTCCGGTCCAGGACCCGAGTCTCTGGTAGGTCCGGATGGTCTCCGCAAGCACGGCAGGATCGGTCCCTGGGAAGTACTGCTTCTCCTGCGCCGCAATCCGGGCGGGATCCGCCTCTAGCGCCCATTTCCTCGACTCACGGTACGCGCCCGTGAACGCGCGCGCCGCTTCGGTCTTCAGCCACTCGCGCGAGGCAACCAGGCTGCTGAAGGCCACCGGGCCAATCGCCTGGCCCACGCTTGCCACCACGTGTCCAATGCCCTCGTGTTGCAGCTGCTGGGGGTAGGGCCCCTGGAGGTGAACGTAATCTCCTTTGCCGGATCGGAACGCGGCTTCCATGCTGTCCGGCCCACCGGCGTCGATCACTTTGATACTCGAGTAGTCGAGTTTCTGGCGGTGGGCGGCATATTTGAACATGGCAAGGGGCTGGCCGACGCCGTCGACGATAACTTCCTTGCCCGCGAGCTTCGCCCAGGTGAAGGCCGGGTCCGGCCTGCGCGCGCAGATGAAGAACCCGTCACGCTGATTGATCTGGGCGAAATGAACCGCCCTGGGCTGCTGCCCTCTCTCGAGCGGCGCCCAGCTCCCAGAAACGGCGGACTGCGCAACGTCGATCTCCCCTGCGCCGATGAAATCCTGGACGTTCTTCCCTGCTGGCAGCACCGCGTATGAGGCTTCGAACCCGGCCGCCTTGAGGAATCCTCCCGCGATCGCGCCGATCAGCGGGGAGTAAAACGCCGAGTGTCGGGAGGCCATGATTCGGATCTTTGCCAACAGTTACCTCCGGCAGCTGAAGGGGGATGACGGTCTGCCCATTCTAGTCGGGTGCCTTCCGGGATTGGTGAAAGCCGGACAAAGGTGCTGGTTGGTCTACACTGGAGCTTCGCAACAGTTATCAAGGGACCGCTAATCTGAACATGCAAGACCGAGAACGGGACGCGCGCATCGAGAACGCGGTCCGCTTCACTCGCGTCGTACGACCGCCGGCACAGGCGCTCGCGACCTTCGGCCAGACCATCATCCGGTACCACCTGGTGAGCAGCCCGGTCTACGCCGACCTGAACCTCACGGACCAGAAGCAGGAAGCTGTGGTTCGGGACGGCATCGTAAGGGCTGAGAAGCCGCAGGTCGTTACGCCCTACTACCTCTCCAGGCTGGAGGGGTTTGGCGAGAACGCCAGCCGTTACCTCCAGTACCTGATGCGGGAGTACGGCCCATCGGCGCCAGGGCTGTTGTACACGTACAAGAACGAGCCTTCGGGCATGAGCTTCGTTTCGGGCCGGCCGGAGGAAGTCGCCTCTCGCCTCAAGGACTCGCTCGACCGGGAGGAGCGGGCCCTGGAGGCGGTGATCCAGGGTGTCGACGAGCTGTGGGACGTCTCGCTCATGAAGTTCATCTTCGAGCTCACCAACTTCTCCGCGCAGAGCAACTTCCGTGAGATGAGATCCATGGGGCTGCTCGAATCTCGCAACGGCCTCCCGGAGGAGGCGCGCCGGAGGATCGAGTGGATGCTGGAACAGGCGCGCGCCGGCAATATCGAGCCGGCCGAAGTTCATCGAGAGCTCGAACGGTGGGGCGTGTTCGAAGAGTATGAGGATCGCTTCCTGGGCCTCTTCCGACGCAGCTAGGTCACGGAGTCGAACATGCCTCCGTTCAAAGTCGTTTCGGACTTCAAGCCAACGGGCGACCAGCCCCTCGCCATCGAGCAGCTCGCGGCTGGCGTCGGAGAGGGGCTCAAGCACCAGACACTGCTGGGAGTCACCGGCTCAGGCAAGACCTTTTCGATGGCAGGCGTGATCGAGAAGGCGCAGCGGCCCGCTCTCGTCATCGCGCACAACAAGACGCTGGCCGCCCAGCTCGCCACCGAGTTCCAGGACTTCTTTCCAGAAAACGCGGTCGAGTACTTCGTCTCCTACTACGACTACTACCAGCCGGAAGCGTACGTCCCCCGGACCGACACCTATATCGAGAAGGAGTCGGACATCAACGAGGAGATCGACAAGCTGCGGCATGCCGCGACCCGCGCCTTGCTAACGCGCCGGGACGTCGTGATCGTCGCCTCGGTTTCGTGTATCTACGGACTCGGTCAGCCCGAGGAGTACATCAGTTTTGTCCTGAACATCGCGAAGGGCGATAACACCGGCAGGAGCAAGATCGTCCGCCGCCTGATCGACATGCAGTACGACCGCAACGACTTCGACCTGGCGCGCGGGCGGTTCCGAGTGCGAGGCGACACCCTGGAACTGATGCCTGCCTATGAAGACCTGGCGGTCCGCGTGCAGTTCTGGGGCGACGAAGTCGAGAAGATCGTCACGCTCGACCCGCTGACCGGAGAGGTGCTCGGCGAACGAGACCAGATCGACATCTTCCCTGGTAAGCACTTCGTCACGTCCGAGGAGCGCCTCAAGCAGGCGATCGCCGGCATTGAGTCGGAACTGGAGGAGCGGCTCAAGGTCTTCCGAGACCAGGGGAAGCTGCTCGAAGCCCAGCGGCTCGAGTCCCGGACCCGTTACGACGTCGAGATGCTGCGTGAGGCCGGTTATTGCGCGGGTATCGAGAACTACTCGATGCACCTGGGTGGACGGCAGCCCGGCAGCACGCCGTGGACCCTGATCGACTACTTCCCGAAGGACTACCTGGTGTTCGTCGACGAGTCGCACATCACGCTCCCGCAGGTACGGGGGATGTATCACGGGGACATCGCACGGAAATCCGTGCTCGTCGAGTACGGGTTCCGGCTGCCGTCGGCGCTGGACAACCGCCCGCTCTCCTTTGCTGAATTTGAAGAAAAGGTAAATCAGATCGTATATGTGTCGGCTACGCCCGGTCCGTACGAGGCGGAGCACGAGCAGCGGCGGGCCCAGCAGGTCATTCGCCCCACGGGGCTGGTCGACCCGGAAATCGAGGTCAGGCCAACGAAGGGTCAGATCGACGACTTGCTTGCGCAGATTAACGAGCGCGTGAAGTCGAAAGAGCGGGTGCTCGTGACCACGCTGACCAAGCGAATGGCCGAGGAGCTCTCCGATTACCTGAAGGAGATGGGGATTCGGACGCACTACCTCCATTCGGAGATCGAGACATTTGAACGCACGCAGATCCTGCGTGACCTGCGCCTGGGTGTGTACGACGTCGTGGTCGGGATCAACCTGCTGCGTGAAGGTCTCGACCTGCCCGAGGTAAGCCTGGTCGCGATCCTTGACGCTGACAAAGAGGGCTACCTGCGCTCAGGTACGTCGTTGATTCAGACGATGGGCCGGGCGGCCCGTCACATCAACGGCCGGGTCATCATGTACGCCGACCGAATGACTGACTCCATGAAGCTGGCCATCGAGGAGACGGAGCGCCGCCGACAGATCCAGGTCGACTTCAACGCGCGACACGGCATCAACCCGGTCTCCATCATCAAGGAAGTGCGCGACATCACCGAACGCGTCCGCATGATCGCGGAGCAGAAGGCGCCGTTTGAGGCCGCGCCTGCCGGCAAAGTTCCGGGGACCGACGTTCCAGCCCCCGAACTTGCCCGGCTGATCAAGGACCTGGAAACCCAGATGAAGGCGGCAGCAAGGGATCTCGAGTTCGAAAAGGCCGCGCTCCTCAGGGATCAGATCACCGACCTGAGGAAGGTCCAGGTCGACCAGTCGCAAGACCTGATACGCAGTAAGTCCTCAGCGCTGCCCCGCCCTGCCAAGAGGTAACGTCCTGGAATGGGCTAGGACTGGCTGGCGCTGGTCCCTGACGTTGCGACGCGGCTCGAGTAGGCCAGGAACTGCACCGCTATCACCGCGATCACGCCGGCGCCGGCAACTCCAATCAGTGCCCACCTGACCCCGACCAGTTCCGCGAGCGCGCCGAGTACCAGCGCGCCCACCGGCTGCAGCCCGAACATGACGCCTCGAACGGCCATGACCCGCCCGCGGAACTCGTCCGTGGTCGACAACTGAAAGGCGCCGAAGTTGGTCGCGAAAAAGAGCTCCCGAGTGATGCCGATCGCGATCGCTATCGTGATCGATATCGCGACGATCGGGGAGATTGCGAATAGAGAGATCGCCGCCGCCCAGGCGAACGCGGCGATCACCTCGAGCTTCACGTACGGGATTCTCGAACCGGCGCCTGCTATCAGGAATGCGCCCACAAGTCCGCCGATCCCGCCGGCAAGCCCGAGGGTCCCCAGGAGGCCCGCCCCGCCATGCAGAATCTCGTCGGCTATGGTGGGGAGGAGCGCCTGCCAGGTTGCCATGGTCAACGTGACTACCGAGCCGAGCGCAAGGAGCCACCGCAGGGTCGGATCGGTAGCAACGTAGCGCAGGCCAACGACCAGGTTTCGGATGATCGGCTCCGCCCGCCTGGCATGAACATCTCCGGGCCCGGCCTGCAGGCGTGCGTACAGGAATAGCACCGGCAGGATCAGGAAGGTGCTGAGTACCAGCGCGGTCCCCACCCCTGCTGTGGATATCATGAGTCCGGCCAGCCCCGGGCCGATTATCTGCGAGAAGTTGAAGACGACCGCCTGCATACCGATCGCGACGGGTACCTCATGCCGCTTCACAAGCCCGGCGACCATGGCCTGGCGAGCCGGCATCGAGAACGCGGTCGAAACGCCGTTGATCATCGTGATTCCGAGGATCTGCCAGGTGGCGAGTTCGCCAGCCAGGAAGAGGAGCGCGAGGGCGGCATAGCACGCCATGTTGGCGATCTCAGACACGACCATGATGCGCTTTCGCTGCACGCGGTCGGCCAGGACGCCGCCGAAGAGCGAAAGGAACAGGGATGGCCCCATCATCATCACGGGCACGAGTGCGACCAGGAACGGTGCGCCGGTGTCGCGCTGGATGAGCCACCCGCGGGTCAGCAACTGGATCGCCTGGACCGTGAAGCTCAGGAATACGGCTGCGTAGTAGCGCCGGGCATTCGGGTAGCCGAGGACGGAGAACAGCCCGGTCCACGGAGAGCGTGGCCGGTTGTCCGCACGCTGTTCGCGCGGCCGATTCGTCGCACCGGCTCGTGCGCCGATGCGTGACAGGATGCCCGTGGGATTTCTCGAGTTGCCCAGGGGCGCGGTTGCCTGCCCCGGGAGCCGATGGTCGACATCTAAAGTATCCGGCCTCCTTGACCCATCCTCAATGGGGACCGGTCAGGCGACCTGCCTTGCTACAATCAGAGAAGGAATGCAAGGGAGGTGCCCGTGGGCAGCAAACTAAGCAAGGACCAGGTGCTCGAGGCCCTCAAGGACGTCTACGACCCTGAGATCCCGGTGAACATCGTGGACCTCGGACTCGTGTACCGGATCGACGTAAACGACAGCAACGAGGTCGAGGTCGACATGACCCTGACCGCCCCCGGCTGCGGGATGGGGCCGTACATCGGCCAGCAGGCCGAGTGGCGTATCGCCGAGCTCGACGAGGTCGAGGACGTCAAGGTGAACGTCGTCTTCGAGCCCCCGTGGACCCCGGACCGTATCTCCGAGGACGGCAAGAAACTGCTGGGGATCGACTAGCCCATGACGACTCCTTCACCGCGGCGCAAGCTGACGCCGCAAGAAGAGGCGCGGCTTGCCCAGATCCGGCAGAACTTCGAGCAGCGCAAGCGGATCGGCGACCGGCTTGGCCGCATCCAGCACAAGGTCGGCGTTTACAGCGGCAAGGGCGGGGTCGGCAAGACCACGGTGGCCGTAAACCTGGCGGTCACGCTGGCCCAGGAAGGCGCAAGCGTCGCCCTGTTCGATGTCGATATCGATTGCCCGAACGTAACGCGGGTTCTTCGGATCACGGAGCCGCCAACCCAGAACGCCGATTCTCAGACCTTCACGCCTTCGTCCCGGTTCGGCGTAAAGGTGATGTCGATGGCCTTCTTCCAGCAGAACGAGGAGGAGGCCGTGATCTGGCGCGGGCCGATGATCCACAACGCGATCAACCAGTTCCTGACCATGACTGAGTGGGGCGAGCTGGACTACCTGATCGTCGACCTGCCACCCGGCACGTCGGACGCCCCGCTGACCGTGATGCAGACCCTGAACCTCGACGGTTTCGTCGTGGTCACTACCCCGCAGGAGTTGGCCAAGCTCGACGCCAAGCGGTCGATCAACATGATTCGCAAGCTGAACCTCGAGGTAATCGGGATCGTGGAGAACTTCACCGGCGACATCTTCGGCCGCGGCGCCGGCGAAGAGCTGGCGGAAGAGACCGGACTGCCATTCCTCGGCCGCTTCCACATGCGACCGGAGTACACGAATCGAGAAAAGCCGACCGTGCTGGTAAGCGAAGCGGTCGCCGACGAGTACCACGACGTTGCCGAAGGCGTCCGCAAGCGACTGTCCGCGATGGGCGCTCCTGCTCAAGCGCCCGGCCGTTAGGCCGGCCTCGATCCTCTTGAGGCCTGCCTCTTTCGCATATTCCCTGCCAGCCGCCAGCCGCGCCTCGGCCGGCTTGAAGCGGCAGGCCGGCGCCGATCCATGGTTCCACAACCATGACCAGTCCTGGAGCTTCGAATGAAGAGGACCGCAAGCCCGCGCGCGACTTGGCTGGCGCATGACCACCAGTTCTGGCCGGAGGACTTCAAACGGGACCTGGCAGGGGGCGTTACCGGCAAGATCGTCCACCTGTCCGTAGACGGCTGGATCGAGGCGCCCACCCGCGAGCAGTACGAAGCGGCCTACTACTCTGACGCCGGCTTCTTCCACCGGATAGTCAAGAACATCTCACGAGTCCTCGAGCAGGCTTCGACACCTGGGAGCCGTCTCGCCATCATCCGGAACGCGACGGACCTCGCATCTGCGGCAGAGCAAGGCAGGCTCGCTCTGGTACTGGGGTCTGAAGGCGGCAAGATCATCGAGGACGACCTCGAGCTGCTGGACGCGCTCTGGCGCCTCGGACTCCGGCACATGCAGCTGAACTGGGCGATGCGGAATCGCATTGCCGCCTCGCAATCCAACGAGACCGAACCTGATCAGCCCGGGCTTACGGAATTCGGCCGTTCGGTGGTCGAACGGATGAACGAACTGGGGATTGTGATCGATGTTTCGCACTCCTCGCCCCAGACCATCAAGGACGTGCTGGGCCTCACCAGGAAGCCGATCCTGAACTCGCATTCCGGGTCACGTGCGCTGGCGCCCAAGCTGCAGAACTTATGGGACGACCAGATCAAGGACATGGCTGCGAACGGCGGAGTGGTCGCCATCCACTTCTGTTCGAGGCTGGTGCTCGGGGTCAACGACCGCCAGTCCGAGATCCCCGACGTGATCCGGCAGATCAAATACGTCCGGGACGTCGGCGGGATCGATGTCGTCGGCCTTGGGCCAGACTGGGTGCTGGGGCACCCTGAGCGGGACGTCCCCTACCTGCGGAACACGAACCAGGAGTCCATTTCGTGGACGCGTGGCCTCGAGTCGAGCGCCGAGATGCCGAACCTGCTGCCTGCACTCGAGGAGGCGGGCTTCAAGGACCTGGAAATCGAGAAGATCCTGGGTGGGAACATCATCAGGTTGCTAAGGGACGTGCTGCCGGCGCGCTGAACGCGGAGGACCCTACGGTCCCTGAGCTTGTCGAGGGGCGAGTATCTAACCTGAGGCGTCTTCGCCCTGCCTGGCCTCGAGCGCTCGTTTGGCGGCGCGCCGGAACAGCTCGATCGGCTGCACCCCAGAGAACCAGAACAGGTCGTCGATGATGAACGCTGGAACGCCCTGGATGCCGAATTTCATCGCTTCGTCGTGCTGTGCCTCGAGCTCGGCATCGAACTCCCGCTCCTCGAGTCTCGGCCGAAGGTCGGCCCAGTCCAGTCCCACCCCGGCCGCGAGACCCTCGAGGACATTCAGGTCGCCCAGGTTGGCGCCTTCCTCCCAGAGCGCCCTGTAGGCGGCGTGGTGGAATTCGTCCGCTTTGCCGTGTCGCTTCGCGTATTCGGTGGCGGCTTGCGCCAGGCGGGTGTACGGCGTCAGCGCCGCCCGACGCATCGTCAGACGCTCTTCGTCGGCGAATGCCTGCCAGCGGGGAACCTCACCCTCCGGTTCGAACGCTCGTTGCCGGCGCAACTGCCCTTCAGGCGGAATCTCCGGGTGCAGGAAATACGCCCTGAGATCCACCTGGATCGGGAACTCCTTGCCAAGCCGGTCGAGCCTGCCCAGCCCGATATAGCACCATGGTCATATGTAGTCGTACCAGACCGTGAAGACGATCGGCCTCTCTTCGCTGACCTGGAAGCCGCCCTGGTTCACGCTACTGGCCCCGGTACTGGATCGTGCGCAGCCGCTCGGTCTGTAAACGAACGTATTCCGCTCTCGAATACGCCGGTTGGTGCTTCTGCCTGATCTCTCCGGCCAATCGCGCGCCGTCTGCCAGCAGGTCTATCACGGTGCCTACCATGACTCTGGCCGGGAGGATCACGGCCGTTTCGTAGTCGGAGATCTTGTAGTCGGCGCCGTGCGTCATGCCGCGCGCCGCCGTCACGTAGGGATGGATGACCGGCATCAGGTGGCTGAGGTCGCCCATATCCGTCGAACCACCGCGCGTGTCGTCGTACGGCTGCCTCGTGATGCTGCCGGCGCCTGCGACGGCCTTCGCGTTCGCTACGAAGACCTCATCGAACGCAGGATCGTTCCTGATAGGCAGATAGCCCGGGATGGCGGTGACCTGCACCTCGCAGCCGAGAGCAAGCGCGCCCGCCTTGAAGCACCTTTCGACGCGAGCAGCGACCTTGTCGACCGCCGCCAGGTTCCGACCGCGCACACGCCCCTCGTAGATCACCTCCGCCGGGACGGAGTTCACTGATGCCCCCCCACGGGTGATGATTCCGTGGACCCGGGTCACGTCGCGTTCCTCGAAGGTCTCACGCTGGGTGTTGATTGCAGTTAGCGCAACCGTGGCCGCCTGCAACGCGTTGATCCCTTCGTGCGGTGCGCCACCGGCGTGGGAGGCTCGTCCGGTGAATCGAACGCTGTACACAAGATGGCCGTTGCTGCTGCCACCGACGATGAACCTGCCCGAAGGCTCCTCCGAGCTCGTGTGGACCATCATCGCCAGGTCGACGTCATCAAATGCGCCCAGCCGAATCATTTCCTGCTTGCCTGAGAGGAAATGAATCTCGCCGGATTCCCTTCTCTGAAGCCGCCTGCCGACGTCGATGAACTCCTCTGCAGGGGTGGCCAGGAACGCCACCGATCCGCTCAGTGGGCCCGAGAGTTCCGGGATGTTGAGCCCGACGGCGACTGCGTACAGCGAGCCAAGCTGAGCGTGGTGGCCGCAGGCGTGCGCGGCGCCCGTCTCGGGGTTTGCGTCTGGATGTCCCGGCACCCGTACCGCGTCCAGCTCGCCGATCACCCCGATCGTCGGACTGGCCGCGCTGAACCTCCTCACGGCCTTGAGCCCGCTCAACGCGACGCGGCGCCTGACGTTCAGGCCAAGCGCCTCGAGCTTTTCCGCCACCAACCCGGAAGTGACCGTTTCCTCGAACCCTACTTCGGGGGTCTCGTAGATCTTGCGCGCAAGCCCGATGATCTCGTCCCTGGCACGGTCGATCGCCTTGAAGGCAGCAGATTTGAGGGACGCGTGGTTCTGTTCCGGCAAGGTGCTTCTATTCCGTGTAAGTCTTCGAGGTGTGCAAGCTGCGCATGAACGAGAGGTACTCGGTCCTGGTCATCGCGGGCCGGTAGCCGGAGAGTACCTTCTGCGCACCGGCGCCACCGGCCCCCAGCAGGTCAACCACGGTCATCGCCAACGCCTTGGCCGCTTCAACAACAGCCAGGTGATAGTCCTTGATCACGTAGTGCTCGCTATGGCCGGCGCCCGACGCGCCGCCAACGTACGGTTGAATCGTTGCCACGAGGTGCGAGATGTCGCCCATGTCTGTGGACCCACCGCCATGATCGCCGTGGACCACTCTTCCTTCGCCCACCAGCTTCCTGGCGTTGGACGCGAAGACTTCGCTCAGCGCCCCGTTCTGCCGCAGCGGCAAGTAGCCCGCCACGGTTTCTATCTCGACCGACCCCCCGACCGCGAGCGCGCCTGCGCGCAGGGCACGATCAACCCCCGTGTTTGCCTCAAGGATCGCCTGCACCGACGCGGCCCGCACATAGGTCTCCATGCGCACATCGTCGGGTACGGCATTCACGACCGTGCCGCCCTTCGTGATGATCGGGTGGACCCTGACGAAGTCCTGGTCGCGGTGCGTATCCCGCAGCGCGTGAATACCCGCCAGCGCAATGTGCGCGGCATTCAGTGCGTTCACCCCGAGATGCGGCCGTCCGCCGGCGTGGGCGGCTGTCCCGTGGAAGCGGATCACCTTGCCGACCATCCCGTTGCTGCTGTTCCCGATCGAGAAGCCGGGGTAGTCGGCCGATGTGTGAGCGAGCATCGCGATCTGGATGTCGTCGAACTCCCCGAGCCGGACGAACTCAGGCTTGCCACCCAGAAACTCCAGCCGCCCGATCGCCCGCTGATGCGACCGCCATTCGAGCTCGATGAACTCCTCCGCGGGGACCGCCATGAAGGTCACCGATCCGGTGAGGTGCTCTGCAAGCCCGGAGTTCACCAGGCCGGTGGCGACGCCGAGCATGCTGCCGATCTGGCAATGGTGCCCGCAGGCATGTGCGGCCTTCGTGTCCGGATCGGCGTTTGGATGTCCCGCCACGATCAACGAGTCAAGCTCACCCAGCACGGCCACGTTGGCGCCCTTGCGGCTGCCCTCGAGCCGGGCGCTGACGCCGGTGACCGCGATGCCCTCACGGTATGGGAGACCGAGCCTGGTGAATGCGGCCGCAACCAGGCGTGCCGTATTTATCTCTTTGAATCCAGTTTCCGGAGCGGCCAGGATGCGCTGGGATACACGAACGATCTCTTCAGCGTGCCGATCGATTTCCTCGACGGCTGCGGCCTTGAGTGCCTCGATCGACGCGCCGGCGGCAAGCCTCGTTGGCGGCAAACTTCTCCCCTTGGTCCGCGTGGCCGACGCGGCGTAAAGCTACAGTCGAAGGTAGGTTCGCAGTGTACCAACCGGCAAAGCCACCGACGACCGGTGCGGCCGACCATATAATCCCGAACCATGAAGATCGTAATTGCTCCCCAGGGATTCAAGGGCAGTCTTACGGCGCTGGAAGTTGCGCAGGCGATGGCCTCCGGCATCACGCGGGCGCTGCCGGCCGCAGAACTGATACTGGTGCCCGTCGCCGATGGCGGAGACGGCACGCTGCAAGCGCTGGTCGACAGCAGCCGCGGCAAGATCCTCAAGAGCCGCGTGACCGATCCCCTGGGCAGACCGGTGGAGGCCCAGTGGGGTTCGATGGGCGATGGCCAGACCGCGGTAATCGAGATGGCGCGCTCGTCCGGGCTGGCCCTGCTCAAGCTTCCTGAGCGAGACCCGCTGCGGACCACGACGTTTGGCGTCGGTGAGCTGTTCAAAGCCGCGCTGGACGCCGGCCATCGGAAGTTCATCCTGGGCATCGGCGGCAGCGCTACAAACGACGGCGGCGCCGGATTCGCTCAGGCACTGGGATTCCGCCTCCTCGACAAGGACGGCAACGAAATACCACGCGGGGGCGCCGCGCTCGCCAGGCTGTCGAAGATCGATCGCACACACGCCGATCCACGGCTGCGAGATGCCGAAGTCACGGTGGCCTGCGACGTCAACAACCCGCTGTGCGGCCCCACAGGCGCTTCGGCGATCTTCGGCCCCCAGAAGGGGGCGACCCCAGCGATGATCAAGGAACTTGATGCCGCGCTCGCCCGTTTTGCCGAGGTCGCCAGGCGTGACCTTGGCAAGGACGTCAAGGAAATTCCGGGTGCAGGTGCTGCCGGCGGGCTCGGCGCAGGGGTGATGGCCTTCGTCGACGCCCAGCTGCGTGCGGGCGTCGACATCGTCCTGGAGGCGGTCGGCCTGGAGAGCCGCCTCGACGGCGCCGATCTCGTGTACACGGGCGAGGGCCAGATCGACAAATCCACTGTCTTCAACAAGGCGCCGGTCGGGGTAGCCCGGCTGGCCAAGAAGCGCGGTATTCACGTCATAGCCATAGCGGGATCCCTGGGGGAAGGCTACGAGCAGTCGCACCCGTTGGGCATCGACGCGATGTTTCCGCTGGTTAGCGGGCCAATGTCGCTGGACGACGCTATCCAGGCCAGCCGGCGCCTGATCGAACGGGCGGCCGAGGAATCCATGCGAGCCGTACTGGTTGGGCAGCAATTGAAAGGCTGAACTGCGCCCACCCCTATCGATCCCCAGGATGGAAGCGCCGGGGGCACGCCGGCGGGAAACAGGACGATCACCACTCCGACCCGAGCGGGACGAACGTGAAGTTTGCCGGTATCGGCAACCTGTCTGGCGGCTTCGATCCGCACAGGATCGCCTTCTGGGCCGGGTAATCAAGAGAACTCATGCGGGTGACGCTGTCCAGATCGCGGGCGGCGTTACCCGATCAGCACCATGTGGACTTCCACAGGGCCATGGACGCCCTGCACGATAGTGGCGCCGATATCACCGGTCCGGCTGGGTCCGCTGATCAGGTTGTACGACGAGGTGAGCCGCCCGGCATGGAACGCTTCTCGTTCAAGCGCGAATAGCTCGTCCAGCGATGGCAGGACCTGGCCCTTCTCGATGATGGCGATGTGCCGGGGCGGCGCAAGCGACACCAGTCGCGAGACGCCACCTCGGGGATGTAAGACCACCGTTCCGGTCTCGGCGACCGCGTAGTCGACGCCCGTGATACCAACATCGGCCGTGAACGCCGCCCGGCGGACAGCAAGCCGGGCCTCCTCGCTGTAGGCCTCGCCTTCAGGGCGCGCGGCAACCGTCACATCGATGCCCGCCGCCTTCAGGGTCTTCTCGACCGGGACGCGGCTCAGAGCTTCCATGCGGGCCAGCAGCACCGAACGTGCGGCACTCCGCTGGCAGATGTCGATGACCGCATCCGCCGCGTCTTCCGGCGATGGCACGCGGTGCACCACCCAGCCCTGCGCGGTGGCGCCCTCCTGCAGGGCACCAAGAAGCGCCGGCGCGTTGTCGCGGGCTTCCTTCCGCATCCGGTCCGCGCGTGCGCTCGCCTGTTCTCGCGTCTCGGCAAGGTGGGTGGATACGTCGGGCTGCACCCGCCGGTCCCGCTTCTTGCCGAGGTGGTCCGCGATCTTTTCGAGGAAGGCGTTTCGGTCGGTCATGCCCCCCCCTGCCTGTTGCGCCACCGCGCGACAAACGATCGGCCGGCCGGCACCTTGAATCTCCGGGTCGAAGTCCAACCCCCGAGCGGGAACGGCAGCCAGCCGGTCCAGCCCCGGCGGCTCAGGGGCCACAGGACGAACCGAACCAGGCGCGCGCCAAGGTCGAAGCGGCCCCTGCCAGACATCCCGAAGCGCCACAGGCGGAACGAGGCCCGGTCGACCACGCCGGCCGATCGCTGGGACCGGTCCGCGCCTTCCGCCAGCTCCGATCTGAGATGCAGCAGCATGGAAGGTATGTCGATCCGGACGGGGCAAACTTCGCGACACGCGCCGCACAGGGAAGAGGCGAAAGGAAGCGCCTTCCCCTCTTTCAGGCCAGACATCACGGGCGATACCACCGCGCCGATCGGACCCGGGTAGACCCAGCCGTAGCTATGCCCGCCGACCTTGCGGTACACCGGACAGGCGTTCATGCATGCGCCGCATCGGATGCAGTAGAGCGACTCGCGCAGCGCAGCGTCCTTGAGGAGCCTGCTGCGGTTGTTGTCGACGATCACGAGATGGAACTCCTCGGGACCGTCCTCGTCGCCGGCCGCCCTCGGACCGTTAACGACACTGACGTAGGCGCTGATGCGCTGACCGGTCGCTGACCGAATCAGGATGCGCAGGAACGCACTGAGGTCGGCCATCGATGGCACGACCTTCTCCATCCCCATCAGGGCGACGTGTATTCGTGGCGCCGACGTGCACATCCGGCCGTTGCCCTCGTTGGTGACGAGGGTGATCGATCCGGTTTCCGCGACGGCGAAGTTCACGCCTGTTACGCCCATATCGGCTCGCTGGAAGGCGTCCCTCAGCAGTGTCCTGGCTACCGCGGTCATTTCCTTGGCAGTCGTTTTCTTCGGTCCACCGCTCTTTGCCGCCAGCAGTTCCGCGACCTGTTCGGGCGTCTTGTGGATGGCCGGAGCGATGATGTGGTACGGCGTCTCGCGTGCCAGCTGGATGATGTACTCGCCGAGGTCCGTTTCGACCGGCTCGATCGACTCGGCCTCCAGCAGGTCGTTGAGCCCGATCTCTTCCGAGACCATCGACTTGCTCTTGATTACGGTCTTGACCCCTCGGCTCCTGGCGAGATCCACGACGAACCGCGCCGCCTCTTTGCCGTCGTCCGCGAAGTGGACCTTCCCGCCCTTTGCCTCGACGTTGCGCACCAGCATGTCCAGGTAGTAGTCGAGGTTTGCGATCGTGTGGGCCTTGATTGCGCGGGCGCGATCGCGCTGTTCATCCCAGCCTGGGGTTGCCCCGCCTGCCTGGATCCGGCGGAGGTGGAAGCCCGAATAGACGTTCTCCAGTGACTTCTGAAGGACCGGATCCGCGAGCGTCTCGTTCGCCTTGCCCTTGAAGGCGCGTGTCTTAACTTCCACCGGCGCCCGCTTTGCGTCCAGCGGTTGCGCGGTCGAGAACTTCCGCCAGGTGCAGAGCCCGCACCTTCATCCCTCGCTTCCGCATCCCGCCTTCGAGGTGCATCAGGCAGCCCGCGTCGCTCGCGACCAGCATCTCGGCACCTGACGCCGTTACGTTATCCAGCTTTTCGTTCATCATCGCGGTCGAGATTTCAGACATCTTGATCGCGAACGTCCCGCCGAAGCCGCAGCACACTTCGGCCTTCTCAAGCGGGCGCATCTCAAGTCCCTTGATCGAGGAAAGCAGCGCTTTCGGTTGCCGGTCGACCTTCAATTCACGGAGGAGGTGACAGCACTGGTGGTATGCCGCGCTGCCATTGAGCACGCCATCCAGGTCGACTGCGCCAAGGCGATCGACCAGAAATTCCGAGAATTCGAACAGCCGGTCTCCGACCTGTTTTGCCCTGCCTTCCAGCTCAGGATCACCGTGGAACAGCTCGGGGTAGAAGTTGCGAACCATCGCCCCACACGACCCTGACGGAACGACGATCGGGTGGTCGCCCGCGAACACCTCGAGGAAGCGCTGTGCGACCTTCCGTGCGTCCTTCCTGAACCCTGAGTTGAACGCCGGCTGTCCGCAGCAGGTCTGTTCGCCCGGCACTTCGACCGCGACGCCCTGGCGCTCCAGTACGTTGGCGACCGACTGCACGACTTCGGGATAGAACTGGTCGCCCAGGCAGGTCGCGAACAGTGTCACGCGCGCGGGACGGGCTTGCCCTTGTGTTGTCATTGGCACAAAGTAGCAGAAGCGCAGGTCGGGCTGACCTGCCATGCCGATACAGTTCGCGGTTTAACAGGCGGCAGATGATCGACTCCAGCAACCTGACCAACGACATGTTCGGCTATTCGTGTTATGCGTTGACTTTCCCGGTCTCGCCCGAGCTCACGCAGAAGGTCTCCGCGCTTGAGCGAGCGTCTCTCATGACCCGAGCAAAGATCCCGGCACACATCACGGTCAAGGGCACGTTTCACAGGATCGACGACCTGGACGAGGTCAGGCAGACGGCGCGTGAACTGATCACCCGGGTTCACCGATTCTGGATTTCTTTTGAGGCCGCGGAGGTAGAGTTCACCGATCGTGGTACGGCCTGGCTCAGCGTCCCGGCAACTATCGAGATGCAGCACCTTCATGATCGCCTGGTTACTGAATTCAAGTCATTGGCGACGACGGTCTATCCCGATGACCCTTATCAGGGCCACCTGACGCTCTTCCAGGAGCCACAAGGCCATGGTCTTGCGGCGGCGAGCGAACTGGCGCGGCGGACGGACTTCGGGCCAGGGTTCGAGGCGTTTGCGGTCGACCTCTGGGGCAGGCAGGGGCCGGCACACGGGGGTGAGTGGAGACTGGTCGAACAATTTCCTCTGGCCTGAGGGCCAGAACGCACGGTGCCACGTGAGCGCGGGCAGATATGCTAGCGTTCGCGCCCTGCAGCGTTGGGCGAGCAATTGTTACCGCGGCCAGGATTTTCCGGCTGCAAGAACGAACTTGAGGTGATCGGGTTGCCGGACAAGTCCTTTGACATAGGTATCGTAGGGGGCGGGATCATCGGGCTCTCGACCGCGATGCACCTCCTGGAGAAGTACCCGAAGCTCAAGGTCGGCGTCATCGAGAAGGACGCCGAGATCGCGTCGCAACAGACCGGGCACAACAGCGGGGTGATCCACTCGGGGATCTATTACAAGCCCGGATCCTTCAAGGCGAAGTTTTGCGTCGAAGGCCGGGAGTCGATGTATCGCTTCTGCGCCGACAACGGAATCAAGGTCGTAAGGTGCGGCAAGGTCATCGTAGCCACCCGTGAAGAGGAACTTCCACGGTTGAAGACCCTCCACGAGCGTGGTACCGCGAACGGAGTCCCCGACCTCAAGATCGTCGAACCGCCTGAACTGAAGGAAATCGAGCCACACACCTTCGCGCTGCGCGCGCTGTGGGCCCCCCACACGGGGATCGTCAACTTCAAGGATGTCGCGGCCGTCTACGCGCGGCGTGTCAAGGCCGGATCCGGCGAGGTCATGACGGGGACCCGCCTGCGGAAGATTGCCCGCTCCGGGAATCGGATCGTGGTGGAGACCACGCGTGGGAGTTTCGAGGTCAAGCACATCATCAACTGCGCGGGCCTGCACTCCGATCGCGTCGCCCGGCTGATGGGCATCGATCCGGGCGTCAGGATCATCCCGTTCCGTGGCGAGTACTACACACTCAAGAAAGAGAAGCAGTACCTGGTCAAGGGACTCATCTATCCGGTCCCCGATCCCGCTTTCCCTTTCCTTGGAGTCCACTTCACGAACAACGTAAAGGGGTATGTCGAGGCGGGGCCGAACGCGGTGCTTGCCATGGCGCGCGAGGGCTACCGCAAGCGCGACATCAACCTGTCCGACCTGGTCGGCACGGTGTCTTACATGGGTTTCTGGCGCATGACGGCCCGCGACTGGCGCACCGGCTTCATGGAGATGAATCGATCGGCGAGAAAAGGCGTCTTTGTCCGGGACCTGCGCAAGCTGATCCCGGAGATCAAGGCATCTGACCTGGGCGGGGGCGGGTCCGGTGTGCGCGCACAGGCCGTGGATGGGACCGGCAAGCTGCTCGACGACTTCCACATCAAGTCGGTTGAGAATGCGGTGCACGTCTTGAATGCGCCATCGCCCGGCGCCACGTCGTCGCTCGTGATCGGCCGTTACATCGTCGATATGGCGCGTCAGACCTTCAACCTGAACTGAAGGAGACCGGCTTGGCCGACGCCGCGCCCCCCGCCCGTCAGAGCGAAACGCCCGGCGATCACTGGATAGATACCGGGATGACCCGGCGGCAGGTTCGCCTGACGCTCGCGGGCGTGATGCTCGCGATGTTCCTCGCCTCGCTCGATCAGACGATCGTCGCCACCGCCCTGCCACGTATCGTCGCCGGCCTCGGGGGATTCGACCGGTTCACGTGGGTTACTACCGCCTACATCCTCGCGTCGACGACCGTCGTCCCGCTTGCGGGCAGCGCCTCCGACGTCTACGGAAGAAAGTGGCTGTTCGTCGGCGCGCTCGCCGTATTCCTGTTCGGCTCGGTCCTGTCCGGGATAGCGCCGTCGATGGACGCGTTGATCGCATTCCGTGCCATCCAGGGTATTGGTGGCGGCATGATCATGGCCCTCTCGTTCGTCACGATCGGCGACATCTTCCCGCCTTCGGAGCGCGGCAAATACCAGGGGCTGATCGCGGCGATGTTCGGCGTGTCTTCGATCCTCGGCCCCACCCTTGGTGGAGTCCTGACCGACAGCCTGTCGTGGCACTGGATCTTCTTCGTGAACCTCCCCCTCGGAATCCCGGTCGTCCTGGCGTTCATACGGTTCTTCCCGAACGCGACCGTCGAGAAGAAGCGGAGGATCGACTGGGCCGGCGCTTTCTTGCTGGTCGCGGCCGTGCTGCCAGCGATGCTGGCGCTGACCTGGGGCGCCTCGTCCACCGACTGGACGGAGCCGCGCGTGGTGGGAGGATTCGCGCTATCGGGCGTGGCGCTGGTCGCCTTTCTGTTCGTCGAATCCAGGATCGACGACCCACTGCTGCCGCTGCACCTGTTCCGCGGACGCGTCGTAGGGATCTCGATGGTGGCGATATTCCTGACCGGCTTTGGGATGTTTGGGGCCATCATCTTCGTCCCGCTGCTCTTCCAGGGGGTACTGGGCGCCTCGGCCACGGCTAGCGGAAGCTTCCTGACGCCAATGATGCTCGGGGTGGTCGCCGGCGCCGCGCTTTCGGGCCAGGCGCTGTCCCGAACCGGCGGGCACTATCGCATCCAGGGCGCCGCCGGGATCGCGACCATGCTTGTGGGAGTCGGGATGCTCGCCGCCTCGTCGGCCGATACGACCCGCGCCTGGGCGCTTGCGGCTGCGGTGGTCACGGGTTTCGGGCTCGGGATCACGTTCCCGGTCTTCACGATCGCCGTGCAGAACGGCGTACCCCAGCGATATCTGGGGGTTGCGACTTCATCCACCCAGTTCTTCCGTTCCATAGGTGGCGCCATCGGTCTTGCGGTGCTGGGCGCCTTCATGGTCAGCCGGTTCAAGTCGGGACTGGCCGCGAATCTGCCGCCGGAGGCGCTTTCCAAGATCACGCAGGGAGTTGGTCAGAATCCGAACGCCCTGGTCGATCCAGACACGCTTGGTCGTCTACGTGCGTCGCTTGACTCCTCGCCGCCTGGACTGCTCGAGCAGGTGCTTGGCGGGCTCAGAGCCGCCCTGGCGGGCGCGCTCGCCGATGTGTTCATGGTGGCGTTCGTTGTGATCGCGCTAGCCCTGCTGGTGACGCTTTTCATCAAGGAGATTCCGCTCAAGCAGGGTGGCAAGGGCTCCCCGCGCCCGCACTGAAGCCGATACCCGGAGGGTCAGCCGTTTCGGCTTTGCCCTATCCGTAGGGGAACTTCATGTTCGGGTGCTCGCGCACGTACGGAACGACGTCCATGAGGATGTTTTCCTGGAGCTGGATCGACAGCCCGCCGTCGACCGGTAGCAGCACGCCGGTCACGAACGACGCTTCTTCCGAACACAGAAAGGCAACCGAGTTGGCGATGTCGTCGGGCACGCCTGTCCTGCGCACCGGGTACTGCAGCTCAAAGAAACGCTTCCCCTCGGCGTTCCCATGGGCGTCCCAGCCCTTCTTCATGTTCTCGGTCACGATGTGCCCGGGCGCAATGGCATTGACGCGGATCTTGTCCGGACCAAAGTCGATGGCCATCTGCCTCGTCAGGCCGATAACGGCGATCTTGCCGGTCTCGTAGACCATGGCCTTCGGCGCCATGAGGATGCCGTGCACCGACGAGATGTTCACGATGCTGCCGCCGCCGGCCTTCCGCATTTCCGGCACCGCGTACTTGGCCCCCAGGAACAGCGACTTCACGAGGAGGTTCATGCCGTCGTCCCATGCCTGCGAGCTCACGTCGAGGGCGCTGCCGCTCACCGCAGACCCGCCGCCATAGGCATTCTGCACGAGGAAGTCGAGGCGCCCGCCCTCCCTGACGGCCCGGGCGACCATCGCCTTGCACACATCTTCTTTCGAGACATCGCCCTTCATGGCGACCGCCATGCCGCCGGCCTTCTTGATGGAGTCGACATTGGCGGCGGCGCTGGCCTCGTTAATGTCCACGACCAGAACCAGCGCGCCGTCTTTCGCCAACCTGCGCGCCGTTGCGCCGCCAATGCCCTGCGCGCCTCCGGTAACTATCGCTACCTTGCCGTCGAACCTGCCCATGCCAGCCTCCGCCCTTCACTTTTGGACGACAGGATACAGGGGGCTATTCGCGGGTGAACGCCACGTTGGCGATGCGAGTGCGATTCGGGTTGGCGACGGCGTTGTCGTCAATCCTGAAAGGCACGACCGCCGCCTGGGGGTCGACGTTTCTGGTCACGTGGCCCTTTGCCGTCATTTGCAGGTAGTCGGTCTGGTCGAGGATCGTGTATTCGCTGATGGCCACCGTCGACCTGGCCGTTAGTCAGGCTCCTCCCGGGATGTCTTCCCAGTTAGTACGTCCGTCCCAGGCTTCGCCTTGAGCTCGCCGTTGGCTTTGCGCACCTTGATATCGAGCCGGCGCACGTCCGCGTCGGCCGGGTCGACGCCTGACGTGTGCAGCGATCGAAATGTCGATGTCGGCGTGGCCAGGCAGCTCGCTTCAGTTATTCGATACGTCGAGTACTGCCGCGCCCTGGAGGTGACCGAGCGTCAGCAGACCTCGTTGCCCAGGTAGTCGGTCGAGGTTCCGTGCCTCAGCCCGGTTTCCTGGGAGAGGAGGCTCTTGTCATGGAGATAGAGGATTACGCCGTTGGCGGTCACGGGCACACCGTTCGCCGTTGCGGAACGACAAGCGGCATTGAGGGTGGCCCTCTGTGGTTCTCGACGCGATCCGGACGCGGAGAGGCGTCGAACACAGGCCGCTGCTTGTCCTGCCCTGGAAACTTTTGCCTCCCGCCTCGCTTGCCCGTACGCCCTTCGCGCGCGGTTCTGGATACCGAGCATGCTGGCCCAGCCGGGAGTGATCGAGATTCGTGCCTCCAGGAATGGATCTTGGGCCAGGCCTGACGTGCCCGCGCCGGTCGAGTTCCCTGTGTCCGAGTCAGCGGAGACGTATCTTTCCACCAGGTATTACTCAGGCGTAATGCGGGCCTGCCCTCTTTGGGATGCGGCGCCACCACCGCCCACGTGTGGGACCACTCGCCCATCTTCCCTGGCCGGATGCGGCCGGATCGCGCTGCGGATCCGGCCGGCGACCGCGCGGTGGACGCCAGGTAAACGGGGCCACGGTCTGGCTGGAGGCACCCGCAGAGAGCGCGTGAAGGCGGGTGGACGCGCGCTGATCGCCTCCGGCAACAGGAATAAACGATATTCTGGCGCGCACCGCTGTCTCGAGGTTAAGGAAGAATGATCGAACTGCTTGTAAAGAACGGATTCGTGATCGATGGTTCCGGCGCGCCTGGATTCGCGGCCGACGTCGTCATCCACGGGGACCGTATCGACGCGATCGGGAAGATCGATCAGTCTGCCCGAACGACGATCGACGCCCGAGGCAAGGTGGTCTGCCCTGGATTCATCGATCTGCACACCCATTCGGACGGTTCGTTCCTGGTCGACCCGCTCGCCGACAGCAAGGTCCGCCAGGGAGTGACGCTCGAGCTCATGGGCAACTGCGGAATGAGCTTCTGCGCGCCCTTGAAGGGAATCGCGAAGGAGTACCTGGACCAGTGGCTGGACAGGTACGGCAAACCGATGAAGCCAACCTGGGATGCGATGGGCGGCTACCTGGACGCGCTGGACGCGGCGGGCTCGACGCTGAACGTGGCGGCGCAGGTCGGCCACGGGACCGTGCGCCAGTGCGTGATGGGCATGGACGCCAGGGCCCCCAGCCCTGACGAGCTCGCCGAGATGCGTCGGCTCGTGGCGGAGAGCATCGACCAGGGTGCAATGGGATTCGCGACTGGCCTCTACTACGCTCCTGGCTCCTATTCGCTCACCGACGAGGTGATCGCCCTGGCACAGGAAGCCGCCAACCGCGGCCGCGTCTACTCGAGCCACCTCCGTTCGGAAGGCGCGGACGGTTGCGGCCTGTTCACGGCTTACCATGAGGCGATCGAGATAGGACGCCGTACGGGCGTCCGGGTCCAGCTATCGCACGTCAAGTGCAAGGGCACTCCCGTCTGGGGACGAGGTGGTGAAGTGCTGGAGATCATCGAAAGGGCGCGCGCGGAAGGTCTCGACGTCGCGGGCGACCAGTATCCATACTCCCGGTCAAGCACGAGCTTGACCGGTGCCCTGTTCCCGAGGTGGTCGCTGGCAGGTGGACGGGGCGTGACCCTGGGGCGCCTGGCCTCCTCAGCCGATCGCGATCGCGTGAAGGCCGGCGTCGCCGAGATCATCGCCCTGTACGACTCAGCGGATGCCATCCTGGTGTCGTCATTCGCGCCGGAGCACAGCTATGAGGGACTTACGCTAACGGAAGTTTCAGAGCGTCTCGAATGCGAACCCGCAGAGGCGGCGCTGCGCATGTACGAGAAGGCGGAGGCCTCAGTAATCGTGGCCTCGCTTGCGCAACGCGACGTTGACTTGATCGCGCAAGCCCCGTACATCTCGGTGGCGTCCGACGGTTCGTCGCTGCGCACCCAGGGCCCGCTCTCGCTCGGCAAGCCGCACCCGCGGAGTTACGGAACCCACGCCCGCTTCCTCAAGGAGTTCGTGCGTGAGAAGAAGGCGGTCCGACTGGAAGAGGCGATACGACGCATGACGTCGCTTCCCGCTTCCCGCATGGACTTGAGCCACCGGGGGCGGCTCGCGCCGGGCTATCTGGCTGACGTGGTCGTGTTCGATCCAGGCACGGTCGCCGATACCGCTACGTTTGTGGAACCGCACAGCTACGCAATCGGCGTGGACCACGTGTTCGTCAACGGGGTGCACGCCGTGAAGAACGGCGCACCGACCGGAGCCCGAGCCGGGCGGGTAATCCGCTCGAAGGCGGACTGACGAATCGGACGTTTTCTGCAGGCTACCTCTGGTAGCGACTGGCGCCAGGACCAATGACGAAGGGCGGCGAACCGCAATCCGGTCGCGCCTGGACCTCCACGAGTAGCTCACGCTCGGCTGCCAGACTCACCAGGATGGTCTTTCCAGCGGCGTTGCCCTGTCGATTGAACACCTGTCCTCGTAGCAGTAGACGTTGCCCTGCACCACGGCTCCGAAGTCCCGGTTGACGAAACCAGTTGTTCGCGGGGTGAACGGGTAGATGCCGGACTCAATGCCGGGCAGCGTGCGGCCGATCGAAAACACTGGCTGACCCACCTGTCGGGCGACGTTATGGACCAGGGCGATGTTCTCGTCTTCAGGAGTCGCCGGATTGAGGCCCCCGAACCAGTTCCCGTTCGCGGTGCCGGGTAAGTCCTGATCGACCTTGCCGCACCCGGGATCAGCCGGTGGCTCGGCGTAGGCGTTCTTCATCAGTTGCTTGAACGTCTCGCGAATCGGTCCGGAGTAGAGATCGTACGGGCAGAGGTTGTAGCGCGCCTCCGCGTGATACAGGTTCGGATTGACGAAACCGGGGCGTGACGGCCCGGCGAGATCGTAGGCGCCGAAGTCAAACGTCCCGCCGACTTTGCCAAGGACCTCGCCCGCGTTGACCGGGATCTTGAGACCGAAGTACGGGCAATGCCGGTACTGGGTGCCCCCGGTCTCGTACTCGTTGCACCGTGCCGGCGCACCGGCCACGGCCGTCGATAGTCGGTCAGCGATCGAACTGAAGTGGATGAATACCAGGTGGATACCGCCGCAGATGAAGATCTCCATCGAGTAGTCGGTCAGGCTTCCGCGCGGCCCGTTCGAGTGCTGGACGCTCAGCGTCACGATCTGGCCGTCGGACGGCGCGGCTATTTCGACCAGGGTTGGCGCGCCGGTCGCAGGCTGCCGTACGTGCATGTAGGTATGGCTCGTAGGGAAGGTGTGGCTCGAAGGGTTCAGGTTGCCCAGCGGGGTTATCGAAGCGAGCGACTGCGGGTCTACCGGGCTCACTGAAAGGGGCGTCGCTGATCCGCAAGGCGGAGCAGGCGTCGGGACGCGTGGCGAGCCA
>Ga0194132_10003260_pt1 | contig 29145 bp, 16 predicted proteins | sample TA2KigOf80mmetaG_FD_148612 | JGI IMG/M metagenome (GOLD analysis project Ga0194132, IMG submission 148612) | Freshwater microbial communities from Lake Tanganyika, Tanzania - TA2015054 Kigoma Offshore 80m | ecosystem: Environmental > Aquatic > Freshwater > Lake | place: Tanzania: Lake...
CCGGCGCCGGTGGAACCGGCCGAGCCGATGGTCGACAGGTCGGCTGCGGTGGCCGGGTCGACGGCGAGCGTGCCGCTGCCGGAGTGGTAGGCGCCCACGGACGGGCCGCCGTTGCCACCGGCACCACCGCCGCCGCCGTTGCCACCTGTGCCACCACCGCCGCCGCCGCCGGCGCCGGCGTTGTTGTTGGAGGGGTTGCCGCCACGGCCGCCGGCACCGCCGACACCGCCGCCGCCACCAGCACCACCGTTGCCGCCGTCGCCGCCGTTGCCGGTGACGAGCGTCGTGTCGACGACGGTCATCGAGGCGTTCACGGCGTAGAGGGCGAAGGACCCGCCGCCGCCACGGCCGCCGGTCCCACCGGTGCCCTGGGCACCGCCGGTGCCACCGGCACCGCCGCCACCGCTGTTGGAGCTGTTGGAGTTGCCGCCGCTACCGCCACCGCCGCCACCGGCGCCGGCCTGCGAGCTGCCGCCCGTGCCACCACTCCCCGTTGCGAAGGTCGCGCCCGGCGTGGGCTGACCAACCGCTCCGGGCGCCGCCACCGGGGCGGGCGTGCCGGTGCCACCACCGCCACCGCCCGAGTTGTTGTCGGCTCCGCCGCCACCGGCGTCGCCGCCGCGGGGGTCGAAGAGGCCGCCGGCGCCGCCCGGGTTGCCGGGCAGGGCGCTGGCGCAGAAGATGAGGATGAAGACGCAACGCACGCCGTTGCCGCCGTTGCCGCCGGTCCGAACGTTCGGCGTGGCGGTGTTGAGCGCACCACCACCCGATCCGTTGCCCGAGGCGCCGTTGGCGCCGGCCGTGCCGTTGCCTCCCAGCGTCCCGGCCGCACCGCTGGCGCCGGCGGTGCCGTTGCCGGCCGTGACCTCGCTGCCGATCACGGTCACGGCGGCACCGTCGAGTGCCCGCACGCCGTAGGCGCTCGAGGCCACACCGCTGGCGTCGCCGCTGCTCACGTCGACGCCGTCCAGCGTGACGTTCGATGCCGTCACCAGGATGCCGGTCGCATCCGGGCCGCCACCGCCCTGGACCGTCAGGTCCTCGAGGGTGACGGGTGCCGCCAGGCTCGCCACGGTCACGGCGATGCCACCCGGGTCCGCCTGGACCACGGCCTCGGTGGCGCCGTTGGCACCGCCCTCGACGAAGTCCTGGTCGAACCCGCCGACGACGCTGACGCCGCTGGCGGCGCTGAAGCCCCCGTAGGTGCCTCCGGCCACGTGCACTCGGGTCTTGCCCTGGGCCACCGCACCGGTGATCGCCCCCTGGATGGAGCCGTACGGGGCACCGACCGTGCCGTCACCGGTCACGTCGTCGCCGTCGGCCCGGACCCGGACGACCGGGTCGAGGGCGTCGATCGTGATCGTCGTGGCGTCGGAGGCACCGTTGTCGTCGGTGACCGTGAGGGTCACCGTGTAGGTGCCGATGTCCTGGAACGTGTGGGTCGGGTTCGGGCTCGTGCTGGTGGGCGAGCCGTCGCCGAAGTCCCACAGGTAGGTGAGGACGCCCTCGAGCTCGGCATCGAGCGAGTCACGTCCCTCGAACGTCACCGTCAGCGGGGCGTTCCCGGACTGGACGTTCGCCCCGACCACCGCGGTCGGCGGCTGGTTCGGGTTGACGGTGATGTCCACGGTCGCCGTGTCGGTCGCACCGTCCTCGTCGGTGACGGTCAGGCGGGCCGTGTAGGTGCCCGGCAGGACGTAGTCGAAGGACGCCTCGGCGTCGGTCGAGTCGACCGTTTCGTCGTCGGTGTAGTCCCAGGCGTAGGAGACGATCTGTCCGTCGCTGTCGCTCGACGTGGCGGCGCTGAGAGCGACCGACAGCGGCTCCTTGCCCACGCGCGGGGTGGCCTGCGGCTGCGCCGTCGGCGGCGTGTTCGGCACGACCGACACCGGGATGGCCACGGTGTTGGTGGCCCCGTCGTCGTCGGTCACCGTCAGCAGGACGCTGTAGGGAGCGATCGTGCTGTAGGAGTAGGTCGGGTTCGGTTCGGTGCTGGTGCCCACCCCGTCGCCGAAGTTCCACAAGTGGCTGACGATCGAGCCGTCCGAGTCGGCGGAGGCCGCAGACGAGAACTGGACGTTCAGGACCGGCTTGCCGACCGCGGGCGTGGCGGTGCCGGAGGCGACCGGCGGCACGTTCGACGGGCCCACGATCACCGGGACCACCGCGGTCGCCGTCTGGAGATCGTCGTCGGTGACCGTCAGCGTCACGTCGAAGGTGCCGGCGGTGGTGAACAGGTGGCTCGGGTTGGCGGCGGTGCTCAGGGGGCTGCCGTCGCCGAAGTCCCAGGAGTACCCGATGATCGTGCCGTCGACGTCGATGGAACCGACCGAGCTGAACACGACGCCGAGCGGCGCCTTCGTGCCGTCGGGCGTGGCGTTGGCCACGGCAACGGGGGCTTGCGGCGCGTTGGCCACGACCTGGACCGTCGTGGTGTCGGTGTCGCCGTTGTCGTCGGTGACGGTCAGCTCGACGTCGTAGGTGCCCGGGTTCTGGAAGACGTGGATGACCACCTCGCCGCTGGCGGACCCGCCGTCGGCGAAGTCCCAGTCCCAGTCGACGACCGCGCCGTCCTCGTCGGACGAACCGGAACCGTCGAGCGACACCGCGAGCGGCGCCTTGCCCGACGACGGCGACGCGACCGCGGCAGCGGTCGGCGCCAGGTTGTCGGCCACCGTGATGATCGTGGTGTCGGTGTCGACGGCACCGTTGTTGTCGGTGACCGTGAGGGTCAGCACGTACGTGCCGACCACCGGGTAGGTGTGGCTGGCCGACGCCGTCGTCGCCTGGGCGCCGTCACCGAATTTCCAGAGGTAGGAGGCGATCGAACCGTCGGCGTCGAAGCTCGCGTTCGAGTCGACGTTCACCGTGAACGGAACCTTGCCGGACAGACCCGAGGCGTTGACGACGGCAACCGGGGGGAGGTTGGCCGGAGGGGTCACGACGATGACGACCGGCGACACGGCGGTCTTGCCACCGTCGTCGGTCACCGTCAGCGTGGCAGTGAACGTTCCGCCGGTCGTGTAGGTGTGCGAGGGGAAGGGGGCAGAGGAAACGGGACTGCCGTCACCGAAGTTCCACTCGAAGCGCTCGATGAACCCGTCCGGGTCGACCGAACCCGCCGACGAGAACACAACGAGTAGTGGTGCCTGTCCGGTCAACTGATCGGCGGACGCTGCAGCGAACGGTTCGAGGTTGGAGGGATCCGGGCCGGGCGTCGGGGGAACACACGCCGTTGCGAGGAGCGCAACCGCCCCAACTATTGCCACTGACCAGACCCGAAGGCTGCGCATCGCCAAATCCCCCTCTGTCGTGCTCGTCGCCCAACGAACTCTATGAAATTGCCTGAGCGTTGGCCCGTTTGTCAACCGCCAATTTCGGCACCATACGAAGCATCCACCCTGAACGACCTTCAATCGAGAGGCGAGCAATCGACCGAAAGACGGTCGAGCCTCGACATCTGCGACCGAACTGCAGGCGTTGCTGCTGGTGGCTGTGTCCGAGACGCACCGGAGCCATCCGGTTCCGCAGACTCGCTACAACAGAGTGGGGAAGAACCGGAGCCGACGAAGCACCGCCCAGACGGCAATCCCGGAACCCAAGGTGACCACGTAGGCGAGGAGGAGCGGCAGGCGTGCCTCGGCGTGAGGCCAGACCTGCCAGTGGACCAGATAGATCCACGCGCTCGACGCCGCTATTGCGGCCACCGCTCGCCACGCCCAGCGCGGCACCGGGAGGTCCACAACCCACACCAGGATCAGCACCCCTGCCAGGACGAGGACGTCGCGACGGATGACATTGAAGAAGCCCGGAATCGACATCACCGCCACGACGGTCACGACGACGCGCTGCCACCGCTCACGGGACTGAGCGATCAGCCAGCCGAGCACGAACAACCAGGCGATCGACCGCGTCTGGAACAAGTAGTTCTCCGGCTCCCCAAAGGTGGGCGAGCCGAAGCGCATGACGAGCAACGGACACATCACCACGAAGGGGAACCACCACTGCCACCGCCGTTCCCAACGACGGATCGCCGGGACGGCGAGCACGATCGTGACCACCACGGTGAGTTGCACGAACACCTCGAAGAACCAGTACTGCCAACGGCCGTCCGCACGTTCGCTCGATCCGAGGATGTTGTTGACCAGCAGCGCAGTCCAGATGCTGTGCGATCCGACGAACGCTGCGTTGATCGCCACCCAGACGGCGACGACCACGGCGATCCTCGCCGCCGTGCGCAACCCACTCGTGAGACGCAGACGGTCGTCGTCGATGGGAATCACGAAACGAGCCAGATTGAATCCGGCCAGAACCAACAGGACGTGGGCGCCGCCGGGATAGTCGAGCAACTGCAGGTGGAAGGCAACCACAGCGCAGATGGACGCAGCGCGGAGTGGCACGCTGATGTGAAGTCGCGGCCACGGCTCTCTGCTCGATTCATTCGATCCACTCGTTCGGCTCCGGTCCTGTGCCCAGCGTTCCAGGTCCATGAACGACCACATGTGCCAGTCCGACGGCAGAGCACCGAGGAACCTCTCGAGACGTACCGATGTCTCGACATACGACATCGAGTCGACCCCGAGCGACACGAACGACTCTCCCGGATCGACGATCGTTCTCCCGGTCACGGCCTCGACCATGGCCACGATCCGTTTGAGCGCGTCCGTTGGCTCGGGGAGAACATCGCCGATTTTCGAGTCGTCGGCATCGAGAGCGTTCTCGGATTCTCGAACCTTCGCCATGGCGACCAAACGATCCGGTTTGCCTGCGACGGTTCGCGGGAGGTCCTCGAGTACGTGCACCCGGCACACCGACGGCACCAGTCCCGCTTGCGACACGACGCTGCCAACGATCACAGGATCCCCTGCCGTCGCCACGTCGAGTGTCCGGTCATCGGACCAGCACAATGACGGGGCGCCGGCGGCGGCGAGTTGCTCCTCGAGGTGATCCAGGTCGACTCGGAGTCCGAACAGCTTGGCGAATCGTGAACGACGGCCCACGACCTCGATCAGGTCGGTGTCGGCCACCCACCGGCCGAGATCACCGGTGAGCAACTCATACCCACCGGTACCCCGACTGAGGTCCGCCGGGGAATCGGCGTAGCCCATGAACACGTTCGGTCCGCGGTAGAGGATCTCGCCGACACCGGAGTGGTCCGGGTCCACGATGACGAACTCACCACCGGGAACGGCTCGACCGGCAGCCGATGGGTGAGCGTCGAGGAGTTCCGGCGGCAGCACCGCCATCCGAGCAGTCGCCTCGGTCTGGCCGTACATGACCACGAGGTTCCACCCGCTCCTCCGACCAACCGCCGCCCAACGACGAGCCTCGTCGAGCGGCAACCGACCGCCGGCGACGGTCACGAAACGGAGCAGCGGCGACGACGGAACCCAGCCCGAAGCATCGAAGAGTTCGAACGTGTGGGGCACGCCGGCGAGGTTGGTGACCGACTTGTCGACCAGTGCAGACCGGAAGGTCGAATCGACGATGGAGTCCGGGGTGATCACGATTGAAGCTCCCACCACGAGGTGGGCGTGCAGTACCGACAGTCCGTAGCAGTAGGAGATGGGGAGCGACGTGATTCCCCGGTCCTCGGCAGTCAACCCGAGTGCGGCAGCGATCGACCGGGCGTTGGATTCGACGTTTGTACGAGAGAGCCGCACCAGACGAGGTGCGCCGGTGGATCCGGAAGTGGCCGCCAACAGGGTCAGGTCGGCGTGGAGTGACATCTCCCTCTGGTGGCGATCCTCCACGCTGCGTTCGCCGGTCGAGAGGGTCCTGACCACGAGCGCCGGGTCGTGGATGCTGACGATCGACTCGACCTGCTGACACGGCACGATCAGCGGAACGTGTCCCGCAGCGTGGACGGCGAGGTAGTCGATGATCGCGTCGAGACTGCGAGATGCGTCGAGAACGACGACTGAGCGCGGTCGATCGATGATCGCAGCACCGAACTGCGCTGCCCGTGCGCCGACCAAGTGACCGAGTTCCCCGTACGAGACGACCCGCTCAGCAGCGAGCAACGCCGGCGCAGCTGGACGGGCGCTCTCGATCCAGCGATGGGGCGCCCCACCTGCGGTCGATCGAACAGGAGCACATCGCAGCGAGTCGTCGACATCGGCGACGGGGCCACCACGATGGGACACCATGTCGCAAGGCTATGAGGAGTACCTAACTACTACAAAGTGGATCACCACACATCTCGGTTCCGCCCGTTACGCCCCGGGGCCGGGTCGCCGCTTCACTCAGCGCCTCAGCCGACGTCACGAACGACGGTCAGCACCCGGTCGACTGCGACGTTCCGGAGGATCTGGGGCTCGTCGGCACCGGGCCAGCGGACCTGAACCTCAGCCACCTGAGCGAGGTCACCCAGGCCGACGTGGACGACCGGCTCCTTCTGGGACTCGTACGAACCGCCGGTCGACACCTCGCTCACCACCGAGGCGTCACCCGACCGAGGCGTCACGACGACGACAGCACCCAGCGCCGCCCGATTGCCCGGTGTGCTCGGATCGTCGAGCCGGAGACGCAACCAACTCCGAGGCGGCGTGTCGTTGCGGAAGAGAACCGGCGCACCCTCGCTCTCGACGATCACCACATCGAGGTCGCCATCGTTGTCGAAGTCGATCGGCGCCAGACCCACGCCGATGCCACGGTGCTCCAGACCGGCCGCAGCGGACGCCTCGACGTACCTGTCACCGTCACGGATCCACAAGCGGGTCGGATCGTCGAGGAAGTAGGTGAAGTAGTCGCGGGTGAAACTGCGGCCCTGCGGCCGACGGGCGTCGACCTCCCCGAAACCGTTGGTGATCACCACGTCGCGGGATCCGTCGTTGCCGAAGTCCTCAACAGCAGCACCCCACCCCCAGCCCGAGTTGCGAAGTCCCCAACGGTCGGTCTCATCGGTGAACCGGCCCCGACCGTCGTTGACGTACAACCGATTGCCGCTGCAGCCGTTGACGGTGCTCAGCACCGGACACACCTTCGCCTCGGTCGGATACGAGATCGACGTGATGAGCCAATCGGGTGCACCGTCACCGGTGACGTCAGTGACCACCGAACCCATGCCGTTCTCGTCGGTTCCAACTCCGGCGGTCGCCGTGACGTTCTCGAATCGTTCGCCATCGACGTTGACGTAGAGCTGGGACGTGCAGGCGTCGCCGGTGATGGTCAGGTCCGGGCGCCGATCGGAGTTGACATCGGCAAAGACCGGCGTGAAGCCGAGGATCTGCGTGAAATCGAGCCCCCACGCCGCCGTGCCGTCAGTGAAGGTCCCGTCACCGTCGTTGATCCAAAGACGGCTCCTGTTGGGAACCTCACCCGGGACACGCGGAATGCCCCGGGAGCGGATCTCGGCGGTCCCGGCGCAGATGTCACCGAATCGGTCGAGCCGCTGGTCACCCGAGGCAGCTTGTCGCTGGGCGCCGGCGTTGGCGGCGTTCTCCGGCACGGCGGTGTCCCACTGGACCACCACGAGATCGAGGTCGCCGTCACCGTCGACGTCGGCGATGTCGAGTCCATGGACCTGGTCGCCGTTCCGGAGCCGGGTCGGGGGCGGCTGGAACACGCCGCTCTCGACCGTCACGTCGGTGAAGCGACCGGTACCGTCGTTGCGGTACAGCCGGTCGGAGTCAGCGCCGACCGCAGCCAGGTAGACGTCCAGATCGCCGTCGGCGTCGGCGTCGAAGAACACCGAGGGGCCGGTACCGAACTGTGGATTCGGTCCGAGGAGCCCGGCCCGGGCCGCCACGTCGGTGAACGTGCCGTTGCCGTTGTTGCGGTACAGCGAGTTCACATCCCCGGTCCGCGGCAGGAACAGGTCCGAGAGGCCGTCGCCGTCGATGTCGACCACGCTGATGGGTCCCGTCATGCCGTCCTCACCCAACAGCTCCCGGGACGACCGGTCACGATCGAGGCCCGCGCCGGCGGTCACGTCACTGAACCGCAGACCCCCGAGTTGTTCCGGCGACAGTTGTTCGGGAAGCGGCTCCACCGCTGGGGGCACCTCGCCGGTGACGAGATCGATCGACGTCGTCGGGGCACTCGTCGCTGTTGAGTCCTCGCCGGTCGTGCACGCCATGGCGAGCACGAGAACGGTGAGCACCGCCACCGATGCGACAGGCCGATGCGACCGCAGACGAGTCACTGGCGGCCCTCGGTCCGGACGTCGGCCGAGGTGTAGGTGATCCGGTCCCGCACCGGTCGGACGTTCGCCAACGGCATCACCCCGGCACGTTCCAGAGCGGCGCGACCGACTCGCTGTCCCAGGTCCGCTCCCTCACTCAGGTCGAACCAGTAGTGGATGCCCCCCAGCAGTCGCGAGTCCGAGGCCTCAGCCGCAGCGTCGAAGAACTCCTCTGCTCGCTCAGGACGCAGAACGCTCATGGTCTCGGCCGCAGCGGCGGTGAACGCCGAGTGCCCCGACACGTACGCCGGGAACGGCGGCGTGACCAGTGAGGGCAACCACTGCGGTGACGCCCCCCGACGGATCACCGTGACCGGTCGAACCGTCCGATAGGCGTACTTGGCATCCCACGTGGCGATACCGGCGTCGAGTTCGGCGGTGGCGACGAGCGCCAGACCCGACGCCTGATCCGCAACCGGTGCCTGTCGCAGCGCATCGGCGGTGATGTCGCTCACCCAGTAACCGGGCGGAGTCGACGTCCCCGGACCGAGGTCCCAGTATGCAGCGACCCGCAGATCGCGGTCGGACAGGTTGGTGGCCTCCTCGAGGACCTGTGCCGCTGCGGCGTCGTGCTCGGGTGTCCCGGCCGCCGGGGGAGCCTCGGGTCGAAACTGCTCACCCGAGGTCAGGTTCCACGGTCGCCACCCGCCAGCGAACGGTTCGAGCGCTGGAGCGAACATCCCCGGCGTGGGAACCCACTCGCCGCCCGGGGGCAGGTCGGTCGGCGTCGAGACCCACGCCGACGCCCCATCGGTTGCGGCACGGGCGAGGACAGCGTCACCCACGGCGTCCCCGAGCCGGACCGAGGCGTCGATCGTCGACGGCCACACGGCGCCGCTCGCCACGAGCCGCCGGCGGGCGATGTCGTCGAGTCGCCGGAACCGTTCGCACTCATCGGGGGTCAACGAACACGCCACCTTCCGCTGCGCTGCGGAGGTCACCACCTCGGGCGGCAGCTGACCAGCCGGTAGCTCGACACCGACGGCATCGACCGCCGGGATCGGCATCCCGAGTGCTGGGACGACCGACCTCGGCGTCGGTACGTCGGGCGAACGGGTCCGAGCCGCTGCGATCGCCGCCTCGTGCCCGGCGACGGACACGAGCGAGAGGAAGCGGGCCATGCGGAGCGGGTTGAGGCCACGACGTCGGCCAACGTCCACGGCGAGGTCGGCGTATCGCGTCGGAGTTCCCTCACCGACTCGGGTCATCCGGTCGTCCCCGGGTGGGAACGGGACAGCTGCCTCTGCGCGCCGCTGCTCGAGTACCGGACGTTCTGCCTCGGTGTCGGGCGCAGGCACCTCGACCTGCACCGGCTGATCGAGGTACGACCAGCGCTCAACGACCGGGGGGAGCGCAGCGATCGGTGTCGCAACGGGCATCGTTGCCGCACCGGTCCCACCGGGATCCGGCGACGTCACGGCCGGCTCCGACACCGACTCGCCGCTCGAGCAGGCGCTGAGCACCAGCCCCACGACGACGACCCCCGCTGTCCATCTCGTCGGGCCGCTTCCCACCGCAGCGATGATGCCACCGAATCATCGCTGCGTGATGGTCGGCGGCTCGGAGTCAAAGGAACGAACGACGTCGATGGTTCCGGCGTGGTCGACGAAACGAGCGCCACCCGACTGTCCTGCGCACGGCAGGGTGGGACACCCTCACGATGTGGCACCCTGAAGAAGTTGGGTTCGGCTGGCACGCCGACCGGAGATGGAGCGCAGTGACGGTGATCGGTTCTTCGGAGGTAGCGACGGTGCGACGCCTGTTAGCGCTGACTGTCTCCGTCGTCTGTCTGATCGCTTCAGCCTGTGCACCCGCGCCCACACCGGCCACCGGACCCGACCCCGGTGCCGACGCCGGACTCCTGCCGCTGCGGGCGACCCGGGGCACCAACGCTGCCATGTTCGACTCAGCCGGGCGGCAGGTCACGCTGCGCGGGGCCAACTTCAACCAACTCGGTGACTACTTCGTGACCGATCCCCGGCTGCCCACCGTGGCGACGCTCGACGAGGCCGACTGGGACGACGCCCAGGCCATGGGCTTCAACGTGGTTCGACTCGTGACCACCTGGTCGGCCTGGGAACCCGTGCGAGGGCAGTACGACCTGGCCTACGCCGCTCGGGTTCGTGATGCCGTCGAACAGGCCAACGACCACGGGATGTACGCCCTCGTGGACCTGCACCAGGACGCATGGTCCAAGTTCGTCTACTCACCAATCGACCACATCTGTCCGCCCGGATGGCAACGGACCCGCGGCTGGGACGGTGCCCCCGATTGGGCGACGTTCACTGACGGCGCAGAGACCTGCTCGCCCGACGGCCGGCGAGAGAACCCCCCGGCCGTCCGGCAGGCGTGGACCAACTTCTACGCCAACAGAGACGGGATCCGAGACGCATTCAGCGATCTCTGGTACTTCATCGCCAGCCAGTTCGCCGGCGACCCGGGTGTCGCCGGCTTCGACCTCCTGAACGAACCCGGCCTGGCGACGTCGTTCGACTACACCGCCGCAGCGCTCTCGAGCGCCTACGCCGACGCCATCGATCACATCAGGCAGGCCGAACTCGACCACGCACCCGGTGCGCCGACCCATCCGATCTTCTTCGAACCCGTCTTCGGCGGCTTCCCTCTCATTCCGTTCGACTTCGCTGACGGCGAGGACAATCTGGTGTTCGCCCCACACACCTACGCCGAGTCCTTCGACGACATCGCCGGGTTCCTCGACTTCTCGATGCAGGGATACCGCACCGCCGCTGACGCCTATCGGACCCCGGTGTTCCTGGGCGAGTACGGCGCATACCGCAACGACGTGTTCAACCGGACGTGGAGTTCCCGCGTGCACCGACTGGCGGACCAACTCCTGTACGCAGGCGACACCTGGTGGCAGTGGGAGCAGGCGTGCGGCGACCCCCACAACACGTCGTATCCGCTCAGCGAGGAAGAGGTCCTCCAGCGGCTCCCGGGCTGCGCCGACGCCCGGTCCATCCAGGCGTGCCCGACTCGTCCGTATCCCCGCGCCGCGCCGGGCCGACTCACGTCACTCACCGCCGAGCCGTGCGGGAGCGGCCCGATCTCCTTCACCGGGAGCACCACTTCGACGAGCACAGCTGATGTGTGGTTCCCCTCGACCTCGGCCGATCCGCCACAGGTCGACGGCAGCGGAATTGACTCGTCCACCGTGCAGACGGTTCCCGGCGGCTATCGCATCGCCGTGGTCGTGTCGGGCAGCTACAGCGTCTCGATCAGCTGACGCTGTCTCGATCAGCTGACGCTGTCTCAATCAGCTGACGCTGTCTCAATCAGCTGACGCTGTCTCAATCAGCTGACGCTGTCTCAATCAGCTGACGCTGTCTCAATCAGCTGGCGCTGTGCGTGACGCGATGGCGCTCTGAGAGGACATGTTCGCGCATCGCCTCACCCTCCTTGCGGGCGAGGACGACGTGGTCGGTGTCCACCGGTCGACCGGCGAGGCGCTGGAGTCGGAGGACGTCACCGGTCGGCGCCACGCACGGGAGCCACGCTCCGATGAACCACCCGAGACGCTCCGCCTCCTGCGCCGCCCACACCGCGGATGGGTCATGGACCGGGAGATCGAGATGAACTACTGAGAGGTCGAGGGAACCGAAGGCCTCGAGACGATCATCGAGGTGGTCGAGCAGGTCCTTCCCGATCGCGCCCACCCGGACTCCCGCCACGCCGTTGTTGGCACTCAACGCCGAGACAGTCGTCGTGAGGTCCTCAACCGGCGCCACAATCGACGAATCGAAAGTGCGATCGAGCCCGAGCCGGTCGGAGACCCCACCAAGCATCTCGACGTGACGCTCAGCGACGTGCACGGTCGCCGCCGGCGACGGCGTCGCCTGCAGGTACATGGCGATCAAGCTGTGACGGCCCAGAGATGCACTCCGCAACGCCACCATCTCCACCGTTGCCGGGACCGCAGCGATCAGGAAACCGGTCTCGGCACCGCCCAGAGCGATCACCTCGCGTTGGGAGAACTCATGGTTGGTCACGCACTCGATCCAGATGCCCGGGATCGTGAGCTCACGGGCCAACTCCAGTCGAGCCAGACCGAGGCGGTTTGCGAGTTTGCGGCCACGGAAGCGCGGATCGACCACGAGCTTCCCGCCCTCAGGAACCACGTCGTCGACGTGCTGGAACGTCATGGCGATGTGACCGACCACCTCGTTGTCGCCGGTCACCGCTACGAGGGATCGAACCACCCCAGCGTCGACTGCACGCTGAAGTTGTTGCGGCCGGTACATCGTCGGATCGAGGTAGCTGTATCCGTAGCACCTGTAGACGCACCTCGCGACCCCCAGGGTGTCCTCAGCGGTCATCGGACGGATCACCACTGACGCTGCGATCTCGTCGCTGATCGGGTCCACCTGCTCATCGAGCACAGCCACGTGGCCGCCAGAGGCAGTTCGATGGATCGCATCGGCCTCCAGGCTCACCGTGCAAAACGCCACGTTGCCCGCTTCACCGTCAGCGGTGACCTCGAGATGGTCGACGAAGCGTTGGTCAGCGAGACGACGTGTCCCGGAGCGCCGGTACTCCTCTGGACTCAGTGGGAGTCGTCGATCCCTGACCACGACGTGCAGGTTGTGGTCGTCGTGGTGGACCTCGATGGTCGACCCGGTGGCACCGCTCAGCGCCTCCCGGGTCCGCGATTCGATGAGGAGTTGGAGGACAACTGCCTCGAGCCGGGCGGCCCGGCCGTCCGGCAGGCCGTGGCCAACCGCCGCAGCTCGAATCGCTGCGCCACCCGCTGCTGCCGGGGCCTCACCGCTCAGCTCCAGCGTCAGAACCGGAGTTGGATCATCGCTCAAAAGCCCAGATTACCGACACAGTCGGATCGTCCCGTTCGTCAGACGGCACCAACCGGATTGGGCCCGAGGACTGACCAACGAGGTCGAGGGGATCGATCAGGCGTAGGCGTTGACCGGGCACCCCACAACCCCCGGCAGCACGAGCGCTGCGATCGGGCGGGCGAGGAAACTTCCACCGGTGAGGTCCACCTTGGAGCACCCGCCCTCCGCACGCATGTAGAAGTTGCCCTCGAGGTACGTGGGGATGAAGAGGATGTTGAAGTAGAACCCGACACGTGTCGCCTGCATCCCAGCAGTCTGCGAGAGCTTCAGGCGGGCCGAGGCCAGCTGGATCGGGCCGATCCGGAAGTTACCGCTGCCGTCGAGCGCCCACGTCGGCTCCGAGAGCTTCGAGGTGAACGAACCCCGGAAGTCGATGCCGAACGGGAAGTTGACGGTGGCGATCCGACCCGCACCCGTGAGGGTGACCTGATCGGCACCGGCGACGACGGAGCCGCTGAAGTTGGCGATGCCCCAGCTGTCGAGCAGGAGCGAACCCGAGACGTTGCCCTCGAGGTTGAGGAGCGCCCCGCTCGGACCGATGCTCGCCGCCAGGTCGGCGTTGACGTTGGCTCGGTTGCCGACCTTCAGGCCGCCGGTGAAGCGGATGTCGAGCGGGCTCCCGTAGGAGCTGTCCACCGAGAGGGTGGCGCCGGTCAGCGTGGCGTCGCCGAAGGTCACCGAGCCGTCGAGCACGGCGTCGAGCGCCACGGTCTCGGCCCGACCGTCGGTGATGACCACGACACCGGTCAGCGAACCGCCGAACCCGGTGCCGTCCAGCTCGGCCTCGATCTCGAGGACCGTCGTCGGCCCGTTGATCTCGAGCACGGCCCGACCGGTCGCCTGCAGGTTGCCGATGGCGAAGTCACCGTTGACCACGGCTCGCAGCTGGCCACCGGAGACCTCGGTCGACACGGTGCCGGACGCCTCCACGACCGAGCCGTCCTGGAGTGTCCCGGAGAACTCACCGGCGCCCTCGAGCAGGAGGAACGGCGTCGATGCCGTCAGTCCGTCCCAGACGATCTGGCCGTTGAAGCGCAGGACGTTCGGTCCCTGGACCACGTCGAGCTCACCGACGAAGGTGGCCCGGTTGGTGGCGAGGGTCAGCGTGCCGTTGGCGTTGTTCACCTGCAGGCTGCCCACGACCCCGCTGCCACTGAAGGTGACCGAGGTCTCCTGGGCGTTGCCGTCGAGGTGGACCTGACCGGTCAGGTCGATGGTCTGGCCACCGGCCTGGGTGCCCTTGAGGCGCACGTCGAGGTCGGCCTCGGCCGAGACCAGCGCACCACGGCGGTCGAACTCCACATCGACGCGGCCGGCGACGGTGCTCGGTCCGACCTTGACGGTGCCCTCGGCCTTGGCGCTCAGGCCGGTCGCCTCGGAGGCGTTCAGCTCGAGCCGGGCGCCGGTCACGGTGATGTCACCGATCTTGACCGACGAGGCCAGCGCCGTGAGCGAGAGCGACGGGACGCCGTTGATGACCTTGAGGATGCCGTTGAAGGTGACGGGCGAGGTGGTGATCCCAGGGATGGTGAAGGACGAGGACGACAGGCTCACGGACCAGTTCTGCAGGTTGGAGAGCGTGCCGATGAAGCCGATCGTCGACGTGACGCCGGAGATGCGAACGGCCACGGCACCACGCACGACGATGCCGTTGACCCCGATCTCGGCCGTCAGCGAGGTCAAGGACAGGTTCTCGAGGACGGGCTCACCGGCACCGATCTCGTCGCCGGTGACCGCAGCGACCTTCGTGGTGTTGCTCGTGCCCTGCTCCTCGAGCACCTCGGTGCCCTGGGCGAGCACGGCACCTTCCAGGTCGACCCGTGCGGTCGGGTCGGTGCAGGCGTTGCCGAGCACGTCGGTCTGGTCGGCCTCGGCGACCACCTGGTCCTTGACCAGCACCGCTTGGTTCTCGAGCGCCCCCGGGTCGGTCGACACCGACTTGTCCTCGACCTTCTCCCAGAACTCGCAGAACTTCTGCTGCGCCGTCGGACCGCTCGGTGCCGGAGGCACACACGCCGCGAGCAGACCACCGAGCAATGCGACCGACATCACCGCAGCTACCCGTCGGATCCCGGTTGTTGCAGTGCCGGTCGTTCGGTGACTCTGTTCCATCTGTCTCCCCCTCGGAGCGCAGCCGACTGTTTGACTTGTGATCCCCGCTGTCCCGCTGCTCAGGTCCCCAAGGGGCGAGTCCTCTCCGGAACTGCACCGTGTTCACCGGGGATTGAGCGGCGTTCAGCCGGTCAGGAAGGAATACTCACACAAGAACTGACTGGAACGCAAGCACCAATCCGCCCTTCGCCCACACCGGGACATGCGACTGGTTGTTCACGGACCGGATTTCGTTGACCCGCTCCCCTCGACGAGGTATACAGACGTTGAGCGCCATTCAACTTGGGTGTCCGCAGGAATCGTTGGGTTACGGCGCACACACATCTGGCGCCTTGAGAAATGTCACAATTGGGTTCGGCGAGTGGTCCTGCGGGGCCGAATGGGGGATGCAGCCATGGCGACTCGACGTTGGGTGGTGGCGATCGCAGGTGTGGTGGCGCTCGTGGCGGTGGCGTGTATGCCCCCGACCCCACCGGGACCGACCACCACAACCACGACCCTGCCGTCGGGCCGTCCAACAGCGATCGCCAGCGCCTCACCCACCATCGGCGACGCCCCCCTCACCGTCAACTTCGACTCGAGCGGCTCACTCCCCGGCACCGGCACCGACCTCACCTACCAATGGGACTTCGGAGACGGCAGCAACCTCGACTTCTCCACCAACCCCTCCCACCTCTACCTGAACCCCGGCACCTACACCGCCCGACTCATCCTCTCCAACTCACTCGGCACCTCCACCTCCGCACCCATCGTCGTCACCGTCAACGTCGACCCGGCACCGAAGTACTACGTGCGCGTCAACGGCGGTACCGGCTCCACCTGCGGACCCATCCTCAACCCCTGCTCCACCATCGGTGAGGCCCAGACCAACGCCCTCGCCACGCAGAACATCCGGACGATCCGGGTGGCGGGTGGCAACTTCTCCGGTCCGCTCGACGTGGCGGGCGGCATGTCCATCTCGGGCGGCTGGAAGAACGACTTCAGCGGCTACGGGATCGGCGTGATCACCACGATCAACGGGACCGGCAACGCCGCTCCCGTCCGGTTCAACGGCGTGGCCAACAGTTCGATCAGCGGCGTGAGCATCGAGGCGACGACCCGCACCTCCGGCAATGCCGTAGGTGTCGAGGTGAGCGGTGCGTCGTCCAACATCGCCATCGGGGACATCGACGCCCCGCGGACAATCGTGGCTGGGGGCGTCGGCCCGCAGGCGACCGGCGTCCTGGTCTCGAACGGATCCCAGGCGAGCATCGTCAACGCCACGGTCAACAGCGGCTCCCCGAGCGGTGCGGGCTCGAGCGCCTACGGCGTCCGGTCCGTCGGCCAGTCCGTGGTCGGCGTCACGCTCTCTGAGGTCACCGCCCAGCCCGGCGTCGCTGGCACGAGTGCACCGGCCGGACCCGACCAGAGCGGCTCGGGTAACGGTGGCAGCAACGGTGGCAACGCGTGCGGTCCGTCCTGCGAAGGCGACGGTGGCAACGGCGGACCCTTCGCCAACTCGGGCGGCCGCGGCGGCAACGGCGGCGACTACGGCGGGGGCGGCCAAGGCGGTGCAAACGGTTCCGGACCGTCCGGCGGAAGCGGCGGCAGCGGAGGCTGCGGGTCGCTGTTCGGCTGCGGCGGTGACGCCGGCGGTGGTGGCGCCGGCGGAGCCGGTGGCGCCGGAGCGGCAGGTCCCGCTGGATCGAACACGCTCTCGGCCAACCTCCCGGCCATCTCCGGTGGGGTGTACGCACCGACGGCAGGGAGCGGCGGGACCGCCGGTGCGACCGGGAGCGGCGGCGGTGGTGGTGGCGGCGGCAAGTCCGCCAGCGCCTCCGGCGGCGGTGGTGGCGGTGGTGGCGGCGGCGGCCAGGGCGGTTCCGCAGGCACCGTCGGTGGCACCTCCGGTGGTGCCTCCTTCGGGATCTACGCCTCCGGCGCCAGCGCCGTGGTGAGCTCGTCGATCGTCACGTCCTCCTCCGGTGGCGCCGGCGGCGCCGGTCAGGCCGGTGGTCGCGGTGGCAACGGCGGCAACGGCGGCAACGGCGGCAACAAGTCCTGCTGCGAGGCCGGTGGCGGCGGTGGTGGCGGCGGTGGTGGCGCCGGTGGTGGCGGTGGCGGTGCCGGTGGCGGAGCCGGCGGCCACTCGATCGCCATCTTCCACGTCGGCGTGGGCACCGTCACGGTGACCGCCACCCAGATGTCCCGGCCGGCCATCCCGGCCCAGGGCGGCAACGGCGGTGCCTCCTCGCTGGGTGCGAGCGGCGGCGTCGGAGGCGTCCGTGGGAACTGCGCCCTCATCGGTGGCTGCGGCGGCGGCGCCGACGGAGCGAGCGCCGGTGGCGGAAACTCAGGCCCGGCGGGGACCAACGGCCCCTCCGGTGTCCTGGTCCGGATCTGGGACAACGGCACCATCACCAACTGATCGCCCCCGTCGGGGGTCCAGCAAACTCGGTCGACCGCACCCTCGGGTGCGGTCGACCCGCGTCCGGTGCCGACCAGCACGCTGTCAGCCCCTCGTCCCGTTTTTGGAAGTCTTCTTGACAATGATGGGAAAACCGGTGTTCGATGACTCGGAAGTAGGCGAACGGGTGAGCCGGGGGATGGACATGCACGCACGTCGAGTCGTCAGTGCTGTGATCGCAGCGCTCGGGTTCCTGGCGGTCGGCTGTGTCCCGCCGGCCCCACCCGGTCCCACCACCACGACGGCCCCCGCAGGACGGCCGACAGCGATCGCGAGCGCGTCGCCGACCATCGGCGACGCACCCCTCACCGTCCGGTTCGACTCCAGCGGCTCGCTCCCCGGCACCGGCACCGGCCTCACCTACCAGTGGGACTTCGGTGACGGCTCGGGTCTCGACTTCTCCCCCAACCCGTCGCACCTCTACCTGAACCCCGGCACCTACACCGCCCGACTGATCCTCACGAACTCGCTGGGGACCTCCACGTCGGCACCGATCACGGTGACCGTCAACGTCGACCCTGCACCGAAGTACTACGTGCGCGTCGGCGGCGGGTCCGGTTCCGGTTGTGGACCAATCCTCAACCCCTGCGCGTCGATCGCCCAGGCCCAGGCCAACGCGCTCAGCACCCCGAACGTTCGAACCATCAGGGTGGCAACGGGGTCCTACAACGAGACCGTCAGCGTGGCGAGCGGTGTGAGCATCGTCGGCGGCTGGAACTCGACGTTCGACGACTTCCCAGCCGGAGGCGTGACCACCATCAACGGCACCACGCCCGGTCCGGCGGTGTCGTTCGACGGGGTGACGGGGGCATCCATCGCCGGCTTCAAGATCAACGGCGCTCCCCGCACGAGTGGTGCTGCCGGGGCGGTGCAGGTGACCGGCGGGTCTAGCGGCGTGGCGATCGGCTCGAACAGCGCCCCGCTCACCACCATCACCGGTGGACCTGGGCCCAACCCGACCGGCCTGCTGGTCGCCGGTGCGTCTCAGGTCGTGCTCACCGGGATCAACGTGAACAGCGGCTCACCGAGCGGCCCGGGTAGCAGCACCTACGGCATCCGAGCCGCCAGCGGATCCAGCGTCACGGTCGCCGACTCGACGGTCACCGCGCAACCAGCGACGGCTGGCACCGGCGCCCCCGGAGGACCCGGACAGGCGGCGTCGGGAGGCAACGGCACCCGCGGTGGTGTGAGCGGTCTGGCCTCGGGTGGACCTGGCGGCAGCGGCACGACCTACCGAGGCGGTCAGGGCGGCGGCGGCGGCGTCGGCACGTCGCTCGGTTCCGATGGTGGTGCCGGTGAGGGACCGGCCGGTGGCGGCGGCGGCGCCCGCGGTTGCGCCAACTTCTTCATCTGCAGCTTCGACGGTCAGCCGGGCGGCGGTGGTGGCGCCGGATCCCCGGGGAACGCCGGCGCTGCAGGGTCGAACGCCCTCGGTACGGCGAACCTGTACGCGCCGAGCTCCGGGACCGGCGGCTCAACCGGGCAGCCGGGCAGCGGCGGCGGTGGCGGAGGCGGCGGCAAAACCACTGCGTTCCAGAACGGTGGCGGTGGTGGCGGCGGCGGCGCCGGCGGCAACGGCGGCGCACCCGGCACCATCGGGGGCGCCTCGGGCGGCGGTTCCTTCGGCATCTACGCCGTGGGCTCGTCGGTGACGGTCACGAACTCGTCGGTCACGTCGTCCTCGGGCGGCGTCGGGGGCGCTGGCCAGGCTGGCGGTGCGGGTGGCAACGGCGGGAGCGGCGGTCAGGGTGCCGACAAGTCGGGCGGCAACGCTGGCGGCGGCGCCGGTGGTGGCGGCGGCGGCGTCGGTGGCGGTGGCGGCGGCGCTGGCGGCGGAGCCGGTGGCCATTCGATCTCGGTGGTGCACATCGGTGCCGGCACGCTCAACGTGACGGGCAGCACCCTCAGCCGGTCATTCGTCGCCGCTGCGGGCGGCGGAGGCGGCGCCGGTGGTCCGGCGGCGAGCCCCGGTTCCGGTGGAGCGGGACCGAACAACGGATCCGGCTTCCCCGGATTCGGCGGCGGTGGTGGCAACGGTGGGCCGACCGGCAATTCCGGCCCGGGCGGCGCCCTGCTCCGCATCTGGGACAACGGCACGACCACCGCCTGATCAGCGTCGACGGGTCCACCGAGGCGGTCGACGCCCCCTCGAGCCGACGTGCGGTCCGTTCGGGACCGACCGGGTCAGCTGGCCTGGAGTTCAGCCGCCTCGTCGGCGGTACTCCGGCGCTCGAGGTACTTGGCGGCCTCGTTGAAACCCACGACCAGGATCGCCCCTCCCACGGCGAGCACCGTCGGCCAGACCCACGGGTCACTCGGCGCACCGATCGAGGTGCTGTCGAGTCCTGCAGGCCACGGCCACAGCACCCGCAGCGAGCCGAGCATCAGGCCGATCATCGCGGCCATCACCGCGTCGTAGTGCTCGGCGAGTGCCCAGTGGAGCACCTGGGAAAAGAGGGCGAGACCGACGACGCACCCGAGCGCGACGAGCGCCACCGGCACCAGGTTGCGATCGTTGACCGCCGCCAGGACCGGGCCGTACATCCCGAGCATCACCAGAATGAACGACCCGCTGATCCCAGGGAGGATCATGGCGCAGATCGCGATCGCTCCGGCACCGAAGTAGGTCCACGTGGCGGGATCGGCCACCTGGCTCACGCTCTCGTCCGAGGTGCCCTCCCGCAACCCCAGCACCACCCAGACGACCGCCCCGACGCCGAGCAGCACCAACAGTCGTGGGGTGTCCCGACGCTCGAGCAGTTGCCACGCGACGACCACCGACCCGGCGACCAGCCCGAGGAACAGGCCCGCCATCTCGACCGGGTAGTCGGTGAGTGCGGTCTCGATGATCCCGGCCATGACGGCGACGGCGACGCCGATCCCGGCGACGAGCGGCAGGAGGAACACCCACTCGACGGAGCGAAGCGCCTCGATACCGCCCTTGATGTCGAACTTGAGGAATCGGCCCAGCGCCGTGGACCCTGTCCGGACGGCGTCGATCAACCGGTGGTACATCGCAAAGACCAAGGCGACCGTGCCCCCGGACACACCGGGCACGACGTCAGCCGCCCCCATGACGAAGCCCCGGAGGAAGGTGAAGGGAATCTCACGCACCTCGACACCCTACCGATACCTGAAACATGGACCCGATCACTCCCCAGCGGTGTGGCTCGACCGTCGGCCGGTCAGGAAGACCGTGCTGCTCACAGCTCAATACCTCAGGACTCCAATGTCTCCCGGACCGGCAGCAGTGACCGGAGGTCAGGCGTGGGGGGTCAGGGTGATCAAGAGCTCGGGATCCGCTGCGTGGAGCGACCAGCCCGACGGCATCGGCGTCCACCTGCTCGTCTTTGCACTGGCTGACTCGACGACCACGACGCCGTCCCGATCGACGAGCCGGTTCGCCTCGACCTGCAGCTCCACCCCGTCGATGCCGACGGTGACCGGACGGCCGGACGACTTCAGCCTCACCCTGAAGGCGTCCCGTGTCACCTCGCCGGCGTCGACCAACTCGACGTCCTCACCCGGACGCACGCCGAGATGTGCCACCGTGCCGTCACGCCGGACGCAGTGTGCGACGAACGGCACGTACTGGTCCGCCGCGAACTCGGGAACCGGACCCGTCGCCCAGCCGACGTTCCGACCCGGGCGCAGGATCGAAATGGCCACCACGTCGTCGAAACGCTGCACGTACCGGCGTTCGGAGTCGACCGGGCGCAGCTGCCAGGGGGGTGTGACGCTGCTGGCGAGTCGGGTGACGAGCGGCAGGAACCACAGGTCGTGCACGTGGTCGGTGCCGGGGTCGACCGCTGCCGGGAGCACGCGCTCCACCCCGGCGACGTGGAGCCACAACCCGAGCAGCGACACGTATCGGTCGAGTGCGATGCCGTAGGCCCGCCAGTACGGCCCGCAGACACACGCCAGCTGCGTGTCGACCAAGGTGGAGATCCGGTCGCACAGACCGTCGAGCAGCGACCGGCCCCACGCTGCGAAGTGAGGTGTCGGTGGGTGCACCACCCACAGAGCGGCTGCGAGCAGGTCCACGCCGTCGTAGGTCGGCGAGTTGTACTCATCGACGTCACTGGCGTGTTCGAAGCGGTCGATCGTCTGCTGTGCTCGGCGCCGGCCACGTTCGACGAGCGTGTCATCCCCGGTGAACAGCCCGGCGTGAGCGTCGACCCAGGCGTGCAGCAGGTTCGGGTTGGTGTACCACTCGGGGATCCGCTCCTCGGGTTCACCGATGGCGCAGCGCACCACCGCAGCCGACACGCCGTCGACCACATCCGCCGGCAGCACCGCACGGTGGTCGAGCACGGTCACCGCCAGGATCGCCCCGAGGAACTGCCGCCAGTTCGGGTCGTAGTGCAACCACTCGACGGCGTCGGCCCCCGGCGGGTCCGCCTGCTCGGCGGTGACCCGGAACGTGCCGTCCCACGGCCGGCCCGGTGCGTCGTACTGATGCGTGAGCACCGCCCGGAGTGTGGCGACCGCACGGTCGAGTTCACCCCGGCCGAGATCGGCGTAGGCACCGAGCGCCGACTCCCGCACCGAGTGCAGTCCGAGTGAGGACAGGTCGAGGTGCGGCGTGACCCCCGGTGCGACCCGCTCGAGACACACGGTGGGGTCCCATAGCTCTGAGCGGATGCGCTCGAGCGATCGCTGCGGATCGTCCTGGACCGTAGGCTCCACGACGCCGGACCGTATCGGAGGGGGTCGCTGGGTCCGTTCGGTCGCAACCCGGTGCAACGGCTGCCGATGGTGACGTCGATTGCGACTGCGCCGGCGGTGGCGGCGACCTCGCGATGCCGGAGTCGCACCGGCCCGGAGCGGCCACATCCGGTCCGAGGCGAGCAGACCTGCGGAATGCGCCACTGTGGCCGGCGGGTTCGCGATCCTCGAATCGTGCCGAACACCGACGGTGGACCTGCACGACCCGGTGCACCCCGGTCGCCGACTGCTGCAGCGTCGCTCGCCCGCTTCAACCACCTGATGACGCTCCCGCTGGTGCTGTCTGCGGTGCTTCCCCTCTTCCTCACACCGGGCGGACAACGGAATGTGTTGGTCGCCGTGGTGAACGTGGTGGCGTGGGTGGTGTTCGTTGTCGACCTGGTCGTCCACGGTCGACTCGTCAACCGCTACCTGTCCACGTGGACCGGCCAGTTCGATCTGGCCGTGGTCGTGCTCACCGCTCCGTGGTTCCTGGTGGTCGGCCCCGGCGGCGGGCAGATCATCCTGCTCATCCGCCTGGCCCGACTCGCCCGGGTGGTGATGGCCGGCCCGGATCTGCGACGCCTCGCAGAACGGATCGGTCGCGTCGTCCTGGTGGTGATCGGTGGGATCCTCCTGGGGGCCGCTGCCGCCTACGCCGCCGAACACCCCACCAACCCGCAGTTCGCCAACTACGGCGACTCGCTGTGGTGGGCGGTCGTCACGCTCACCACGGTCGGATACGGCGACATCGTCCCGATCACCACCGACGGTCGCCTGGTCGGCGTCATGATCATGGTTTCAGGCATCGGTGTGATCGGTGTGCTGTCCGGCTCGCTGGCCAGCTTCTTCCGGGTGGGTGCGCCGACATCGGTCGATGCGCCCGAGACCGAGGATTCCGACGAACTGCTCCGCCGCGAGGTGATCGATCTGCGCTCGCAGGTGGAACGGCTCAGCGACGGGATCAGCGGCCTACTCGGTCAACAGGCCGAGCCGGCCGGTACGTTGCAGTCGCTCTCCGGCGCCGGGGACGAACCGGGCGCCGGGGACAAACCGGGCGCCGGGGACGAACCGGGCGCCGGGGACGAACCGGGCGCCGGGGACGGGACCTCGCACCCTGGTCGATCGACCGGAGGCGGCTGAGCCCGAGGAGCACATCGGCCGCCAGCCGGAGCGACGTTGACGCCCGGACCATGGCTCGACTCGGGCTGCGACGCCTCCGGTCCAGGCGGGCCGCAGAAAAACCTCAGAACTTCTGGTCAGCATCCTGCGCCTGAAGGCTCTCCTCTCCTGAAGCCACCGCAGATCGCAGTGGCGCCTACCAAGAGGAGAGAAAAATGAACACCCAGACCAAGACCAGTGCCAACCGTCCACTCCAAGCGGGTCGGCGGCGAATCGGTGGGCTGCTCGCAGTCGCCGTGCTCGCCGTCGCTGCGTTCACTCTGGCGTCCGCCGGGCCGTTCGCCGACTCTGCATCGGCGGGGAACCCGGGGGACATCACGAGCGTCGACCTCCCGGTGGAACCGGAGCTGCCCGAGCCCGACTTCGGCCCCTCGCTGGACGACGGCGAGTTCTGCTTCCCCGGAGCGGAAGTCGAGTGCCCACCCCCGTGCGTCGGTGAGGAGTGCTGCCTCCCGGAGTTCGGCGGATGCGTCGCTGAGCCGGTCGATCCGGTCGATCCGGTAAATCCCGACCTCGAGGTCGGGGACCTGTGCCTCACTCCCGAAGGCCTCCTCGGTCCGTGCGAAGAGGGTCCGGTCGATCCAGTCGATCCGGTCGATCCCGGCCTCGAGGTCGGGGACCTGTGCGTCACTCCCGAAGGCCTCCTCGGTCCGTGCGAAGAGGGTCCGGTCATCGTGCCCCCGACGGTCGACCCGCCCGTCGACCCGCCCGTCGACCCGCCCGTCGAGGTGGAGGGTGAGACGGCGACTCCGGTCGGTGAGCTCGCCTTCACCGGTTCCAACGACACCGTCCTCCGCCTTGGTGCGGTGCTCGCCATCGGTGGCGTTGCCGCCGTTGCGTCGGCCGCTGCGATGCGCCGGCGCCAGGAGGGCTGATCTCGGCGGGCACCGAACGGCGTGAGGTCGCCGCCAGCGAACCCCAGTTGGACTCCCAGAGGGTCCTCCTCGACTCCGGGCCGATCAGGCCCGGAGTCGACGCCGTTCCCCGATGAGGTTCCGCATCGACGGAACTGACCCTGTTCCTGCTGGCGAAGGACGACTTGGAACAGTAGCGCTGGGCGACACTCGGACCTCAGGGACGCAATCGTCACCCGACTCGAGCACACCGGCCAGCAGCGGCACCGCTAACGAGGCGTCAGCAAACTGACTCCGGTCGAGTTCGTACTCATCGTCACCTACTCCGCTGCTCTCGTAGCAAGGTCTGTCACAACCACCGTCAACCGAACCGACCGCACACCCTCGTGACCGCACCGCTCCATGCATTCGCCTCCAGTAGCCTCAAATAGCCTCAGTTGAGTCGGAACGATCCGACAGGTCGTAGAGGGGAAGACGACATGGCAGTCAGGCGAAGAACAATCCAGCTCCTTCTCAGCGGACTGCTGATCCCTGCGTCACTGACCCTCGGAGCGTGCGGGGGTTCCGGCGACGACGCCGCAACACCGGCCGCTGACGGGGCGTCGACTCCGTCCACGACCACCGCCGACGAGAAAGAGGGCGGCAGCGGTGATTCGGCCAGTGAGTTCTGCACCAGAACGTTGGCGCTGGAAGGCAAGGACGGCGAGTTCACTCCCGAAACCATCGACGGCTACCGGGACCTCCTCGAAGTTGCCCCCGACGAAGTGCGACCGAGGATCGAGACCGTCACCGCCTACTTCGAGGCCATCTCCTCACAGGGCCAGGCCGCAGCGCAGGAATTCGCCGAGATCAGCCACCAGTACGCCACCGACAGCGTGCGCCTTGTCCGGTTCGTCAACGAGAACTGCTGAAGGCCTCCGAACCGGAGCAGCGTGTCGAGCGTCGCAGGCGGGTCCCATGGCACGAGATATCATCGATGACCGCCTCATCGGGGCGCTGCACGTCCGAGCGCTCTCGCGTGCTGGCCTGCAGCACGATCCGGTCGACGAGCACGTCGCCGTGCAGGCCGGCACGCTCGCTGCGCTGCTCGAAGGTGGCTACGACGGCGACGCCACGCTGGCCGAGATCCTGCGGCTGGGCGACCTCGGACTCGGTACCGTCCAGCATCTCGACGGCGAGCTGGTGGTGCTCGACGGTGCAGCCTGGGTCGTACGTTCCGACGGGCGGGTCGATGAACTCGACGGCACCGTCCGCACCCCCTTCGCCGTCGTCTGCCGGTTCCGGGGTGAGGCCTCGTTGCGCTGCAACGGACCGTGGACGCTCGCCGAGCTGCGCGACCGGATCGACGAGGCGAGCCGCACCGAGTTGAACGTGCTCGACGACGAGATCGTGGCGGTGCGCGCGACCGGCAGGTTCGCCGACCTCCGGCTGCGCAGCGTCGCACGGCAACGCCGTCCGTACCCACCGTTGCGCGAGGTCGTGGCGCACCAGACCGAGTGGCACGTCGACTCGGCTGTCGGCACCGTCATCGGGTTCCGGTTCCCCGACACACTCGCCGGTGTCGAGGTTCCGGGTTACCACGTCCATTTCCTGTCAGACGACCGAACGACCGGCGGCCACGTGATCGACCTCACGATGCTCAACGGCGACGTGCAGCTGCAGAGCTGCGACGATCTGCACGTCGAGCTCCCGGTCGGCGTGGCACTCGGTTCGCCGGGCGCCGTCGACCGGGACGAGGTGCGGCGGGTCGAAGGAGGCGGGGCGAGCACGCCCACCGCCTGACCCCGACGGCCACGGTCGGGAGACGTTCACGTACGGTTGACGCTACTGACCCCCTGCGCCCACAGGCCCTGGAATCTCAACGCGGACGACTTCCCGGCACCCTCACGGGCGGTGGCATCTACCACCACGAGCCTGCTGCTCCGACGAACTCGAAGTGGTCCTACCCCAACCTGCAGGGCACCATCGCCGCCCAAGCCAGCCACGCGGGTGCGAAACTCGGGGCCACGATGATCTACGACCCCGACGGCACCCCCGTCACCGGCGGCACCGCCGACACCCGACCCGGCAGCATGGACGACGCCTGGCTCGGCGGTCACGCCCGACCCGTCGAAGCGCTCGCCGGGCTCCACCCCGTCATCGAGATGGGCGCACGCCAATACTCACCCACCCTCGCCCGCTTCCTCGAGATCGACCCCATCGAAGGCGGCGTCACCAACGACTACAACTACCCCGAAGATCCCATTAACCAGCAAGATGTTAATGGAGCAAAGCGCAGCGGCATTCCCGGTCCGTGCACATGGCTTCCACCGGTGATCACAGTGTGGTCGAGTAAGTGTGATGGCTCTGATCCACCCAGTCAGTCGTTCCTACGCCCTGGACCGAGTAACTCGGATCTCCGTAGAGTGACCCGTGTGGTGGGGAACTCCATCGGGCCACGCGGCCTGACGGGAGGAGGTTTGGGAGCGTCAGTGCTGCGTGACTCGCTTGGTTTGCCGAGCCGTGCTGAGAATGCCCAAGGCTGGCTTCAACGCCTGGTCAAGTAGATCTGATGAACCACTGAAATGCGGCGCACACTTGCACGACGTCCGAGAAGAATCGAACGAGTCATGGCTAGCTTGACCAGCGTGCCACTGGCCCTCGTTTACGTGTTCTGGCCCGATTTCGGTACACCCGTGAATGAGGACCTATTCAGCTCGACCGAAGGCGGAGCCGATCGGTGGTATCCGAACACGGGCACCTGGGTCCCCTTCCCCCTTCCTCTCCCTGTTCGCTTCGGAGGAAGGGGCAGAGCTGTTCGGGGGCGTGTGCAATGCAGCGTCGGCTTAGTTCGGTTCAATCCCTCGCCGTACTGGCAGAGACGCGGCTTGACGTCCTGGGAGTTCAATATCGTTGGCACCGGTCACGTCGAGGGCAAGTGGCGCACCTTCGCCAACGCGAAGGGCGGAGAAGTGGTGTTGCGCGTCGCGGAGTCGTCGCAAGAGTGAGCCTGCTGGGACCCTGGGGCCTGTCGACCACCACCACTTATGGCAACCTCGGCCGGGTCGCCAGCCGGGCGAACACGGGTGGCACGGTCGGTTACAGCTACGGCACCGACGACCAGATCAGCCAGGTCACGTTCAACGGCAAACCGATCGCCACGCCGTCCTACGACGGGCTGACCCGGATCACCGGGGTGTCCTATCCGTCCGGCACCGCCAACGCTGGCAACGGCACGAGCGGCTCGTTCACCTACGACACGCGGGGTCTGCCGGCGTCGGTGACGTGGCGCAACGCGTCGAACGCCGTGATGACCTCCGACGCGGTCACCTCCCGTGACCAGGTGGATCGCATCGTCAACCAGTCCACCGACGGGTTCGACCCGAACGGCGCAACCGCGAACTACACCTATGACCCGGCGGGCCGGTTGACGGGGGCGGTCACGTTCGCCGCCGCGCCGGCCGCGGGCGCGGCGACCCGGACCGCGGTTTACGGGTTCGCGCCGGCGGGTGGGTGCGGCCCGGCTCCGACGGCGGGCGCAAACTCGAATCGGACGGCCCGGACGATCAACGGCTCGAGCGTCGGCTACTGCTTCGATCACGCGGATCGTCTTGTCGGCACCGATGACCCGGCTGCGGGCGGCGTGAACGAGGGTGACGGGACGCTGACCTACGACTCCCATGGCAACACCCAGATTCTCGGCGCCCAGACCCACGGTTACGACGTCGCGGACCGGCATCTGTCGACCGGACCCGCGGTGTACAACAACGCGGCGTCCGGGGTGCAGTTGCGCACCCAGAACAACTTGTGCCTTGACGTGGAAGGCCCGTCATCGGCGGACGGGGCGATCCTTCAGCAGTGGAACTGCGACACCCCCGCCGCCGTGCAGCAGACGTGGTCGTTGGTGGCTGCGGACGGGGTGTGGTTCAACGTGGTGTCGCACCTGTCGGGCAAGTGCATGGCCCCCGTCGGCGGCGCCACCGCAGATGGCACCAAGTTCGCACAGCAGCCATGCGACCAGACCGTCGCAGGCCAGCAGTTCCGACTGCAGTCGTCCGGGTCGTCCTGGCGGCTGATCTCGCGGCCCTCCGGCAAGTGCGTCGATGTGCCGTCGAACGGGAACGGATGGGGCACCGACCTGCAACTCCTCGGCTGCAGCAGCGGGGTCGCAGCATCCAAGCTGTTCGACGTCCGTACGCCGGCCAACACGGCGGTGACGCCGGGAACGGTGCGTGCGGTGCCGCAGTCGTCGTTGTGGGCGGCGGGGCGGAACAACGTGCAGCTCCGGGCCCGGGGGAACTGGCGGTGCGCGGATGTGCAGGGCCCGTCGGCTGCGGACGGGACGATCATCCAACAGTGGTCCTGTGTGACACCCGCGGTGGCCCAGCAGTCCGTCGACCTCGTCCCCGACGGCGCACCGAACGTGGTCAAGGTGAGGTTCCGCAACGCGAACAAATGCCTGCAGGTGCAGACGGATCACAGCGTGGTCCAGTCCACGTGTGTGGCGAACGCGACGAACCAGCGGTTCACGTTCAGCGAACAGCCCGGCGGGTGGCGCCTGACGGTGGCGTCCACCGGACGGTGCCTCGCCTCCACCCCCGCAGGCGGTAACGGCGTCGCGCTCACCGCAACGGTCTGTCAGACCACACCCGTCGCCGCCGAGCTGTGGGCGCTCACCGACCCCGCGAACGGCGCGGTCGTCGACGTCGACGCGAACCTCCCAGCTCTGCCGACCGTCACGTACGTCAGAGACGCGACCGACCGGATCGTCGCGCGCACCGCGACCGGTGAGGGCACAGTCCGCTACGGACA